>JAEIGA010015150.1_pt1 | contig 11741 bp, 17 predicted proteins | sample 9270691 | NCBI WGS metagenome assembly JAEIGA01 (sample SAMN17057246, study PRJNA624740) | gut metagenome | biome: biome; isolation source: fecal sample | host: Bos grunniens | place: China: Xizang | collected 2019
ACCTATGAAGTCTGCACTTTCCTGCTTGAGCCGGACGAGTATGCAATGTGGGAGATGTCCAAGAAGGCTGAATGGTGCGAGCTGGTTGAGCTTGTCCGCAATCAGGGACAGCCGCTCCGCAATCAGCATGTTGTATACTTTGCTATCATTGATAGCGGTGTGAAGTGCGGCGAAGCCAAAGACCTTGTACAGCGCTATAGCAATATCAATCGTGCTACTTCAGTGCAGAAGATGTGGTACATGGAAGTAGAGAACAAGGCACAGGCACAGGCGGCAGAACACGCACTGCACAACATCTTTGACCATGCACGTTGCATGAACCGTTGTCAGAATAAGAAGGACTATTACGAATGCAATGAAGAGCAGGCGCAGAAGTTCATCACCGCTAATGCACACAAGATTCATCGGGCAATCATGGAAGCGATTGAGGGGATTGAATAATCCCCTCTCTTCCTCCAGCATTTTAGATGTTGAACATCTAATAAATCTCATTGACAAATTAAAGCATATATGATACAATATAGAAAACAAAGCAAAGGAGTTGCACAACATGAGTATCGTACCTTTTGACGGCTATCAGGCAAGCCGCGACGAATTGATTGCCAACAATTGGCATATGGAAGAATCCGGCAATATTGGCGGCTCTCCTCGTTTTTGGTGGGAACGCTGGGTAAGCTCCAACAATGAGCTGATGGCTACATTCTATTGGACACATGAAGTTGCTACCGTTTGCCGCAATCCGTGAAAGGAGTATTTAATATGTGGAAAAAAATTAAAAAGTTCTTCTTGCCTCTGAATACTGCATACTATTCCCGTCCGACTTTCGTGTTTACTTTCCTTAATGGAGACAAAGAAGAATATACACCGAATCTGTTCGCCCTCTATGGAAGCAACAAACCGCGTGAAAACTGGCGTTTCTTTGAAGAAAAGGGAATCCTTTGTGGTAAATTTCCTATTTCTTCTATGCGAATGATTGAAACGAAAGATTGGGAACATATTCGTATTCAATGGTATGGTTCATCTTTCCATGTGTTTGATCTTCCGCAATGGGAAACGAAAGAACGTCTTATGTCTGAACACATCCCGGCACTCTATGACTATTATGTAACATAAGGGCGGCAACGCCCTTTTGTATATTTTTCACAAAAACACATTTGAATATTTGTCTAAATGGCGAATTGAAAAAAGTCTCCAAGTGTGATATAATATATATAGAAAATGAAAATTGAAAAAATTAGATGTTGAACATCTAATAAACACTTGACTTTCTCAAAAACTTTTTTCATTTTTCTATTGACAAACTTCTGTAACTATGCTATACTGTTATTGTTCCAAAGGAACAAGGAAGGAGACAAACAACATGGCAAAGCTCACCAAGACCCAGCTCACCAACATGCGACGCGATGAAATCCTTGCTCAGCTTGCACAGTTCCTTACCGATGAAGGGGAAGAAGTTCTCCGCGTCAGCGGTAACGCGATTGCTTTTCCGACCGTTGATGCAGAGGGTAACGAAATCTTTGCAAAGCTCACTCTTTCCATTCCGCGTGGTGATCGTTCCGGCGAAGCCTATGACGCTTATGGCGAAGCCCAGCAGTATCAGGAACATCTCGAAGATGTAGCCGCGAACAAGGCACGCAAGGAAAAGGAAAAGCAGGAAGCCGCCAAGAAGCGCGCAGAGAAAGCCGCCGCGGCAAAGGCAAAGAAGGACGCCGAAGAAGCCGCCCGAGCCGCACGCAAGGCAGAGGAAAACAAGGGTGAATAACCCTTGTTTTCTTTTCTCGATATTAGATGTTGAACATCTAATATTCTTTCCTCAAATAACAAAAGAAATATTAAAATAAGTGTTGACAAATTCTAAAAGATTTGGTATACTATAATCACTCCAAGGGAGTAAGACAAAAATACTTCGACAGCCCGACAAGGGCAGAAAGAGAGGAAACCTATGACTATGCAGAACCTGATCGACACTATCTCTACCGCTTGCACTGGTGCTACCATGTGCCGCCGCTCTAACTCTAATTTCCTTGCTGTTCCGGGCGATGTGGTTGACGGCGTTCAGACCTATTACGCGGTTAAGGTATCCGCCCTGCTTGCCAAGGATACCAAGGTCAACAAGGCATTTGATTTCGATGCCGCTGTCGCTGAGTACGCCGAGTTCGCCGCTAAGCAGGCAGAAAAGACGACTACCCCCAAGAAGTCCTCTGGTGCTGATCCTGCCAAGCAGGCGGCGAAGGAAGCGCGCAAGGCGGCTCTGACCAAGTGGATGCAGGACAACCCCGGTGAGCATACCTGTACCGAAATCAAGGAAGCGATGCCGAAGGTCTACGGCGAGTGCGTCATCATGACGGTTGGCTCTGATGCCAAGGAACTGTTCACCGCTGGCGTGCTTGACAAGCGTACCGAAAAGGGTAAGAACTACTACTTCTACAAGGGCGAGTAATCGCCCTTCCTTTTTTGAGAATATTAGATGTTGAACATCTAATATCCCTCCAGCAAATAACAAGTAAAATATAAAAAATTGTTGTTGACAAATGGTGTTGCCTATGGTATAATCTTATTAGAAATTAAGAAAGAAGGTAATCACCATGAGCAAGCCCACTTATTACATGATTCTCGATACTGAGACCTGCACCCTTCCTTTTGTAAACGAATGGAATTTGTCTTCTGATGATAAAAAGAAGATTGCCATTGCAAAGCCGCTTGTTTATGATATCGGATGGACTATCGCTACCCGTTCCCGTGGTATTGTCGAGCGCAGGAATTATCTTGTTGCTGAGACGTTCTCTGTTCCTACCGTCTTCAATACCGCTTACTACCACGAAAAGCGTCCTCTCTACCTTGGAATGCTTGAGCGTGGAGAAATCGAAGTCCTGCCGTGGAATACCATTATGGAAATCCTGATTCAGGATTTGAGCAAGTGTTCTTGGATTTGTGCGTATAACGCAATGTTTGACTTCAAGAAAGCAATCATCTTTACGGAACAGTATATCAATCGTCTTTACTCCCCTTCTTATTATGAATGGGAAGAACAGCAAAAGGAAGCGTGTGCAAAGATCATCCGCACAAAGTCAAAGCGTGAATCCCATAACTTTGATAAGGACAACTTTATTCTTCGCGGCGTATCTTATCCGATGATTGATATTTGGGGCTTGGCTTGCACGTATATTCTGAATTGTGCGGCGTACAAAAAGTCTTGTCTTGAAAATAAGCGCGTCAGTCATACGGGCACTTACTTCTCAACTAGTGCGGAAAGTGCAATGCAATTCTTCTCTAAGAAGTTTGACTTCATCGAAGATCATACCGCATTGAGCGATGCCGAGATCGAAACCGAACTTTTGTTCGCTTCTCTCAAACGTGGTAAACTGATTCAAGGCATTATCTTCTTTCCATACAAAATGCTTGGTGATACCGTTGAATTTGTAATGAAGGGACGCGGCATTACTTGGGATATGGCGAATATGGTTCTTAATCAGATGAAAGATTATCTGCCGGATAACATCGAATATGAAGAATGTAGCAACTATCAAAAGCAGATTCTCCGCAAGATTGATGAATTGGAACAGTTTATGTATGCAACATGGGATGTATAACATCCCATCTTTTTCGCACAAGAATTAGATGTTGAACATCTAAAATCAATTATTGACAAGTGAAAAAATCTATGCTATAATGTATTCACAAAGAATGAAAGGAGCAAAACAATGGAACTTGGACAGAAATACTATCGCGTTACTACTCATCGTGCCCATCAGGGACGCGGTCGCTCGTCCTCTATCACTTTTTACATTGCGGCAAAGAATGCCCTTCACGCGTCGAATATTGCAAGACGTATGCCGGGCGTAAAGCACAGTCGCGGCGTTATGAGTTGCATTGCTATTAGTGCGGAAGAATATATGCAAGGTCGTCAGCAGTCCGCGTACCATCGTACAGGGATGATTTAATCGTCCCCTTTCTATATTAGATGTTGAACATCTAACCTTCCTCCAGCAAATAACACGAGAAATATTAAAAATAGTGTTGACAATGGCATAAAGGTATGCTATAATCTAATTACAAAAACAAAGAAAGAAGGTTACACAATGAACAGCATTTGGTTTGACATGGATGGAACTATCGCGGAACTGTACAAGGTTAAGGATTGGTTGCCGGCTCTCCGCTCTAATGATTGGAGCGTATACGACAAATGTTTACCGCGTGCCCACTTTGAACGCATCAACGCCGCCATTGAAGCTCTGGTTGAAAATGGTTGGCAGGTCGGTGTTATCACTTGGGCAAGCAAGGGTATCGGTTGGGGACGAGAATTGGACACCATTACCGAAACCAAATTTGAATGGCTCTGCCGTTTCTTCCCCGCTCTTGCTGATGGTCGTTTTGCTTGTATCCCCTATGGATACGATAAGGGACAGTTTATGATCGAAATGGGAGATGGTTATGATATTTCCTATTTGGTAGATGATAACAAAGAAGTCCGCGCGGCTTGGCGTAAGCATGGCGAGAACTTCAAAACCATTGATGCAAGCCGCAGTTTTCACAGGGCGATTGAAGGACTGGTGCTGTAAAGCACCTTCCTTTTGATATTAGATGTTGAACATCTAAAATTAAATATTGACAATTTCAAAATTTTAGTGTATACTATATTTACAAGGTTGAGAGATAAAACAACAGTTGAAAAAAGAAAAAAGAATTTCAAAAAAACTATTGACAAATCTCAAAATCTGATGTATAATAAGTATGTAAGGTTGAGAGAAGAAAAGCCTAGTCGGATGAATTTCCTAAGACCTTTGAAACTCTCAATGCTTACCGATGGGGTAGCAGTTGTTAATTCGCTACTACGCGTTTAGCCAACTCAGGACGCGTCCCGAAATACTCCTGAGATCCGCACTGGGCAACGATCCCAGACTACGCCGGTGTGGTGGAACGGCATACACAGCAGACTCAAAATCTGCCGCTTAACGCTTATGGGTTCAAATCCCATCACCGGCACCAAATTCTCTTGTGTATATAGGGTAGAGTTCGGCACCATGCGGCAAGACGGTGCGCACCTTGGCCGCGAAAGGAACTGCACGGGAGAAGGTTGCAACACGGCGAAGGCCGGTTAAAGTCTAATCGTCATCAGGGCAGGAACAGCAACCGCCCGGTCACGTCGGGGTACGTGGCATAGCCAGACCCCGTTTCCTTGCTCGTGTAGCTCAGTCGGTAGAGCACCAGACTTTTAATCTGGGTGTCGAGGGTTCGATCCCCTCCACGGGCACCATCTTCATTAGATGTTAAACATCTAATTTATGAAGAGAATTAAATCAAATTTTCTTAAAAAACTTATTGACAAACCTCCAGCATTATGCTATACTATCATTGTCAGTAAGGCACACACCAACTAACAGAAAGGAAAATGTATTATGTCTATCGTAGTTACGGGCGCACCCAAGGTAATCGAATTTAAGTGTTACAAGTGCGGCACAACCTTCCTTGCAAGCTATCCGAGTTGGAGTAACACCAAGAAGGGTTATTCTTGTTCCTGTCCCACCTGCCCCTATACCGCTTATAAGAAGAAGTAAGAAAGGAAAATGAATTATGAAGTGTACTGGTATCGTGCGTCGCATTGATGAACTCGGCCGCGTGGTTATTCCGAAGGAAATCCGCAAGGTAATGAAGATCAAGGAAGGCGAACCGCTTGAGATCTTCCTTGATAATGGAAGCGTTGTTCTCAAGAAGTACCGTCAGGATGTTGCCGACGCTTGGCATGATGCTTGTGCTAAGTATGTTGAGAAGATTCATGAGCGTCCGCATATGCAGGACATCCGCTACATGCACTCCAACTATGTGACCACTTGCGTTGGCTTCATTCCCAACACTTGGGGCAAGCTTAAGAAGCACGTTGGCACTGCTCGTCTGAACGTGGATGAAGATCGTTATGATCCTATCATTGGTCAGGCTATCGCTCATTGCCGTGCGGTTCACGGTCAGGACTGCGACTATATGAGCATCATCGGACTGGAAGATTAAATCTTCCTTTCCTTTGAGTTATTAGATGTTAAACATCTAATAATTATTATTGACAATTTCATATTCCTATGCTATACTAATATCGTTCCAAGAGAACAGAACAAAAAAGAAAAGGAGAATACCCCAATGTTCGCAATCATCTTTTCCATCCTCTGTCTGGCCGCCGGTATTATCACTCTTATCTTCTGTAAGAAGATGAAAATCAAGTATATCGGCACAGGTGCCCTCGTCATCGCCATTCTCGCCGCAGCAATTACCATGTTCCTTGCGTGCTCCTCTACCGTTCCCACTGGTCATACAGGCATTCTTACTACCTTTGGTAAGGTTGAGGACGTTTCTCTTGGTAATGGTCTGAACTTTCATAAGCCGTGGCAGAATATTGTTACCATGACTAATAAGGAACAGACCTTTACTGAATCTAATGTCTCTTTCAGTAAGGATCTTCAGGAAGTAACTTATACTTATACTGTAAAGTATAATCTGCTTCCCTCTGCCGCACCGAATATTTACAAGACTGTTGGCGTAGATTACTTTAATATCCTTATCAAGCCGCAGGTAAATAACTCTGTCAAGGCCGCATTCGGTCTGCGTGAAGCCGAGGACATGACCGAAACTCGTACTCTGATTCAGTCTGAAATTAATGATAGTGTTTCCGCGTATGCCCAGAACTATGGCATTGAGGCAAAGGTATTCCTTGATGATTTTGATTTCACGGATGCATACACCAATGCTATCGAAGCCAAGCAGGTTGCAGAACAGGAAGCACTTCGTGACAAGACCCAGCAGGCAATGGAAACCGAACGTTCTCGTCAGCTTGCCGAGCGTACCAAGATTCAGGCAGAAAATGACGCGGCCATTCGTAAGATTAATGCCGACGCAGATGCCGAAGCCGCAAAGGTAAAGGCACAGGCCGACTTTGAGGTTGCCCAGCTTGAGGCCGATGCAATTGCATATAAGGGTCAGAAGGAAGCCGAAGCCATTGCCGCACAGGCCGCCGCGATTACTGATGAAATCGTTGCTTATGAATATGCCCAGCGTTGGGAAGGTACTCTCCCGACTTATATGATGGGTGGTTCTGGTGCTCTTCCGATTATTGACATTCCCATGGGTGAGGAGTAATCCTCCCCTTTTTTCATTACAGTTTATTAGATGTTGAACATCTAATAAAAGGTATTGACTTTCTTTCTATACTATGATATACTCTAATCATCCCAAGGGGATAATAAAAGAAAGAAGGTAAAAAATATGGCTAATCACTTCCAGAATCGCAAGAAGGCTAACCTCGAAATGGAAATGCTTCGTATGCAGTTGCACGGACTCCGCGTTCGGGATGAAATCGAACATCGCGAATATCTGAATCAGCTTCGCGGAGTAATGGTCAATCATCCTAACAAAACTGCCGCGCAGATTGCCGCCATCATGACTGAGGATGAAAATGAACGTACCAGCATTAAGGCAAGCGTCGCCGGGCTTGGTTATGCTTCCGAAGATAGTCGTCGCAAGTATCCGACTGTGAAGAAGCCGACTATGCCGGAAATGCGTCGTGATTGTAAGAAGGTTACTCGTCGTTTCCTTGAAGTTGACGAAACTGGCATGGTGCTTGGTTCTTTCACTAAGGAAGAAGAGCAGTATACTTACTCCATTGAGGTCTATTAAGACCTCTTTTTTCTTTTTTAATTATTAGATGTTCAACATCTAGCCTCCAGCAAAAGAAAGAGGGGTTATTCACCCCTCATCTTCCGCAAAGCATTGCGGAGCATATCCTTGCGTCCCTCTTCCAGCGCTTCATAGTAATTGCGTGCCGCCATCTGACAAACAGGATCGGTAGACACAATCTGTTCGATAACCTTTTCCTTCAACTCGTGCGGCAGGATCGAAAGCGTCAGCGCGTGCGTCTTTTCGATGTCTTCAATACCTTTCTTATACCAGCGGATTCCCTGTGCCATGCGGCTATACCAGCGAACATAACCACGGGTCTGACACTTCTCGTATTCAGCATCATCCAGAGAAAGGGACAGGGCGAAATTCTTCATTTCAGTTCCGATGTCCTCATAGTCACTACCGAAATACTGCGACTCTTCATCCATAGAACCATCGGTAAAGAACATCATACCAGTCACCACAGTCGGATTAAACTTCAGAATCCTAACTGCCTTGTGAGCATCGTCGGTCAGGCGGTCATACCATCTCTGAACCATGCTCAACATCGTGGCATCAAAGCACTCCTGAACATTGTTAAACAGCGGATTGACGCGAATTTCGTCCGGTACATAGTGGGGATGCAGATTGATAAAGTTCTTGTTAGCCATGTTTGTTTCCTCTTTTCTTTTATTTGTTTTGTTCCTTGGAACAATTATAGTATATATCATGTTGCCGCATTTGTCAATAGGTTTTTTGAAAATATTTTATTTTATTTTCAAGGATTCTTAGATGTTGAACATCTAATAATATTTATTGACAGATTCTCTTTTTTATGATAGAATATAATCACAAAAAGAAAAGGAGCAAATAACATGGATATCGTCTATCGCGCTTATGACGGCAAAGAGTTTGATTCTGAGGAAGATTGCGAACTGTATGAAACTGTTTCCACCATTCCCAAAGAGCATCTTGGATTCAAGTTGTTCGATCGTTATGGTGAACCGATGCCGCTTCTGAATGAAGATAACATTGTGTGCGAAGATTTCTATTATATCAAGACGCACAGTGTAGAGGAAGCAAAAACCTTGCATGAGATTCTGCATACTGTTGGCTATGGTTCTCCATGGGACAAGCATGGTTGGCAGGATGCTTTTGAATACAGTGCAGGTTGTTACTATTACGATTGTGATGATTCGGAGTGGAAGGACTTCAAGGAGTTTGAACACACTTACGAAACCATGCGAAACATGTTTAAGGATGATGAATAATCATCCTTATTTTTTTATATATTAGATGTTGAACATCTAAAACCACGCATAAAGAAAGAACGGATATTATCCGTTCTTTGTCGTATATTTAACAATATCCCCTCGCCGCCACTTCTTAACATACTTTCCTTCTGCGACGATTTGCCCATCAACAGTCACTTTGAACGGACGTTCAATCACTCGTTTCTGATGTGCAACCGGATATTCGCGGTCAGGGTATGCACCCAGATTCAAACAGTGCATCAAAATGGTTGCTTCAATTCGTGCATCTGCAAGGGCGGTATGTTCTTCCACAAAAGTCGGGTCATCGGTGATGAATCTATAAACCGTTTCCGCAGTGATGGAATATTCGGTTTCAGATTCAGTGAAAAACTCATGTTCTTCGCAGTATCTATGATAGGTGTCATACTGCGTGATACAGTCGCAGGCAAGTCCCATAAGATCATAGATAGGGATCGTGTCAAAAGGATTCTGAGTTTTGAACCAATCACAGTTAAAAGTAAGCACCTTATCATCGAATGGAGAGTTATACGCATACGCACAAACCACTTCATGCTTCTTAAAATCACGCATCATAGTTTGCATGATATAACCCCATTTATCCATGACCGTTTTGCGAGAACGCATTTTCTTGACATACAATTCACGCTTGTCCGCATAATAGGCGGTTGCAAACAGTTCAACATTATGCCAAATCTGCTCTACCACAAAGTCACGTTCCACCAGCTTTTCACCAGTAGAAATGTCAAGGATAACGTACCCAACATTATAACAGAAACGTTTCTGCATGTTGGCGGTTTCAGTGTCGAATACAACGACATTCATTTTATGCACTTCCTTTCAGTTGGTACTGATAGTATAGCACACCTAAAACGAAAAGTCAACAACTATTTTAGATGTTGAACATCTAATATTAAGCATTGACATTTTCTAATTTTTGATGTATACTATATTCGTACCTGAGAGAGAGGAACAGAACAAGAGAAAAAAGAAATTGAAAAAAGTTTCAAAAAACTCTTGACAGATTCCAAATCTTCTGGTATAATGAATACATCCTCAAGAGAGGAAAACAAAACGACAGGTGAAGCGACCACCTAAAAAGCAGAAAGGGATACCCTATGAAGAACGAGATTCGTGTTGCCGCCAATGCCGCCGTTGAAGCCCTGATCGAAGGTCATGTGCCCGGTCTGGTGCCCGTCCGTGTTGCTAAGAAGGACTGTTACGCCATCGACACCGGCATGAAGGACGAGAACGGCAACACCGTGTTCGCCACCGTGGAAGTCACCGTGAAGAACACCGAAGCTACCAAGACTTCTCCGGCTTTCGATCTGGATGCCGCGATTGCCGCCCGTGCGGAAAATGACGCGAAGCCCAAGACCGAGAAGAAGGCGAAGCAGGACGATCCCGAAGCCGAAGCGAAGCGCGCGAAGCGCAACGCGGAACAGGAGATGGTCAAGGACTGGTGCATGGTCAATCTGACTGATGAACCGATGACCACCACCAACATCAAGGCGGCGATTCCTGAGCTTGCCGAAGTCAGCGTCATGCAGGTGGGTACTTACCTCAAGAACATTGCCGCGGACAATGCCGACAAGATCAAGCGTGAAGTCGTCAAGGGCAAGCCGTATTACAGCCGCGCCTGATAGAAATAACAGGGGATGCAAATCCCCTGTTATTTTTTGTATGCGATTTTTAGATGTTCAACATCTAATAAAAAAGGAGTGTACGATTATTCGTACAACTCCACGGTATAGAAATGATAGCCCATCAATTCCAACTTATTACGATCAAAAGAAAGATACTGCTTTTCCCAGTCATTACCATAAACGTCCTTCAATGCGCGGAAGTCTCCGGCATCCATAGGGGCATCTTCACTCATATCAGGACACCATACATCCGAAAACTGATCTACCCAATTTGTTTCCAGTAGGGCACGCTTCGCCGCGTCATCACTCTTAGCATAGACGATAGGGCCGTGATTCTCTTCAATAACAACGGTAATAGTCATAACTTATCTCTCCTTATAAAAATATAGCAAACTTACATTTACAACAAACGATAGCATTAACATCGGAATACGCCAAGGGGAAAGAACAGAGGCAAACATCCAAAGAATAGAAATACGCATATATTCGTGCGGATGTTCATTTAACCAAATAAGAAACGTTTTCATGTTACATCTCCATTAGTACGTCATGATTGGTTACATCTTCCAGAAAGAAAACTTCAACATCCGTATCATCTTCCAGCGGCATGGCGTTGTATACTTCATTTACAATATCATCCAAGTCATCGGACTCTTTTGCCGTTTTTACCATCTCGTCATCTACTTCTACATAAATAGTACGAGTAACAGAATATTGTGCTTTGATATATGCCATGGTGTGCATCTCCTTTCTTTATCTATGGATAGTATATCATAAATATGGTCATATGTCAATTTTCATTTTTAGATGTTGAACATCTAATTCTCCCACCAGTGTTAGTTATGACTAACAAACTATTATTCCTCTATAACTATCCTCCAGCAATCCCTCCCACCCTCCCCTCGCGGCCGGGCCGCACCCCTCCCGGATGTCAAAATTTGACACAAGCTGGAAAGCTGGAACAAGCTGGGTTGGAAGCTGGAACGGGCGGAGAAGCTGGAGGCCCTGGGTGCCCTGCACCCTGGGCCGCACCCCTCCAGCAAGCTGGAAGATTTGTTTGTACAAGCTGGAGAATTTTAAATAAAAATTTTATTTATTTTAAATAAATTTTATTTTAAAGAAAATTATTTTATTATTTTAATTTTTATTTTATAATTTATAATTTTATTTTATCTATTTTAAT
>JAEIGA010015151.1_pt1 | contig 11741 bp, 11 predicted proteins | sample 9270691 | NCBI WGS metagenome assembly JAEIGA01 (sample SAMN17057246, study PRJNA624740) | gut metagenome | biome: biome; isolation source: fecal sample | host: Bos grunniens | place: China: Xizang | collected 2019
AGCTTTGCACAAATAAGAGCGTGTTATCATGATTCTGATTTTGGGCTTATTCCTGAAGAACAAAAACAAATTGTAAGTTTTTTGATTGATTTATGGTTTGAAACAGGTAAGAAAAATCATAAAAAATTTAAAACAATGAAGGAGAAATAATTATGTCATTAATAACAAAGCACGTAGAAAAACAGGATATTGATTTATTGAACAAGTTAGACAATATGTTAGAGTCTGAAATCTCAGAAGAGATTTACAACAAATGTATGATTCCGAAGACTTTCCAGAAAATTGAAGATAAGGTTTGGGCAATGATGAGAAACAGTGCTTCTACATTCTCAAAAGCAGCTACTTATGAAGGGTTAGCTGATGAATATGATGCTGCAGATGAAAGGGATAAATGGAGTGCTTGTGTGTACAACTGTGATTTATTGTATATGACAGCGATTGCATCTATATTAAAGCTTCCTATTCCAAGAAGTAGTGGAGATATTCATATTTTTGGATTGTAAATTTAGTTCAATTAAAAGATGCTCTTTATGGGCATCTTTTTTATTGTTTATGTTTATTTTACATACTATTCACGACTATAAATATTAATAAAGGAGATATTTTCATGAATATTAAGTTGAAAAAAACTAAGAAATCCAAAAAGAAATGTTATTGCTGCAATGGACGAGGATGTGTTCCTGTTCCCGAAATTCGCGGTATGGAAACTTGTCCTATTTGTCATGGCACTGGGAATCTTCCTAATGTTTAAATTTATAAGGAGAATTTAATAATGAGTATGAAAAAACAGATGAGAGAATTAGTTGACAAATTAAATCAAGCAAGAGAAGTGTACTACAACACAGACACAGAAATGATGTCAAACAAGCAGTATGATGATATGTATGACACACTTCTTGAGTTAGAAAAGGTGACGGGAATTGTATTTCCAGATAGTCCTACTCAGACAGTAGGAGCTGAAGTAGTAAGTAAACTTACAAAAGTAGAGCATGAATATCCTGCGTTATCCCTTGATAAGAGAAAAGTTAGTGAAGATAGTTTTTCTGATGATATTTTAAAGTGGGTTGGTAATCAGGATGTTTTACTTTCTTGGAAGATGGATGGGCTTACAGTTGTGGTGACTTATGACAATGGTAAATTAGTCCGTGCTGTAACAAGAGGCAATGGTTATATCGGAGAAGACATAACTCATAATGCTAGATACTTTAAAGGTTTGCCACAGACAATTCCTTATAAAGAGCATTTAGTCGTTAGAGGAGAAGCTACAATTACATATGCTGAATTTAATCGTATTAACGATGAAATTTCTCATTCTGAAGATAAGTATAAAAATGCAAGAAATCTTGCATCTGGAACTGTTAGAGCTTTAGATTCTGCAGTATGTAAAGAAAGAGAAGTAGTATTTACATTATTTGAAGTGGCTTCAGGATATAAAAATTATGATAGTAAAAGAATGATTTTTGATGAGTTAGAAACGTTTGGTTTTAATATCGTTGATTTTTATCCAGTTAATAATGAAGCTGTACTTGAAAGTATTACAATGTTATCAAATAGAGTTGATACTATAACTTCCCCGGTGGATGGTCTTGTGTTAACTTTTGATAATATTCCTTATAGTAATTCGCTTGGAAGTACAGGACATCATAGTAGAGCAGGACTTGCAATTAAGTGGGCAGATGAAACTGCACAAACTACTTTAATTGATATTGAGTGGAGTGCTTCAAGAACAGGACTTTTAAATCCTGTAGCAATCTTTGACCCGGTTGAACTTGAAGGAACAACAGTCACTAGAGCAAGTCTTCATAATATTTCTTACATTAAAGATAAAGATTTACAAATTGGAGACACAATTACCGTATATAAAGCGAATATGATTATTCCTCAAATTGCAGATAACCTTTCGATAAATACTCATAGAGCTTATCTTGGTGGCTATAATATTCCATTTAAATGTCCAACTTGTGGAAGTAAAGTTCATATTATTGAAAACAATGGAACTGAAAGTGCAATGTGTAAAAATCCTCATTGCTCAGCAAAAAAAGTATATGCCTTTACACATCTTGCAGAAAGAGATTGCTTAAATATTTCCGGGTTGTCAGAAGAAACTATTTCTAAGTTCATTTCTGAAGGCTATCTTATTCGTTTTGCAGACCTCTATCATTTAGACAGATATGAGCATAATATCATAAACTTAGAAGGTTTTGGTAAAAAGTCTTACGACAAGCTTATTGCTTCAATCAATGAATCAAGAAAATGTGATTTTGTAAGCTTCATTCACGCTTGTGGAATTTCTCACATCGGGAAAGGGCAGGCGAAGTTATTAAAAGCGCACTTAGATGCTATTTATGATGAAACCCTGCTGCCATCAGACCATGATGGTTCCTATGATTTAATTGGAATGATGGTTTGCTTAAATGAAACCGGCTATGATTGGTCTAATATTGAAGGTTTTGGAGAAGTAATTGCTAAATCTTTATCAGATTGGATTTATGAATGGTTTTATGAAGAAAACACAGAGATTAGAGATTTGTTAGCTGAATTATCTTTTACAGATAAAAAGCCGGAAACAACAAATTCAAATCTTGCTGGTTTAACATTCGTTGTTACAGGTTCTGTAAATCATTTCAAGAATAGAGATGAGTTGCAGGCAAAAATTGAAAGCCTTGGAGGAAAATGTGCAGGCAGTGTCTCTGCTAAAACATCTTATTTAATTAATAACGATGTAACATCAACTTCAGGCAAAAACAAAAAAGCAAAAGAACTTGGAATTCCGATTATTTCAGAAGAAGAGTTCTTAAAAATGCTTTAAATCTTATTGCGAAATATCCCTTTACTAATGTAGAGGGATATTTTTTGTAAAAGTCTATTAAAATCGAATGCATTTTACATACTATTAATAGAAACATAAAATTACACGAAAGGATATGTTATTCAAACGAATAACAAAAAATTACTAATTATGAATGAGACTAGAGAATTTCCTTTTGCATCAGGAAGATTATTAAAAATTATCAAAATTACAAACGCAAGATTTAGCGTATGTAAATTGTACGAAATGATTGCCCACAAATTAGGAAAAAGATGCCGTATGACAACAATTTTTATTCCTGAAAATATCTTAATTTCACAAAGCATTTACGACAGATTATGCGATTATTATATGTCTTTTGGATATTCAAAAGAAGAAGTTATAAAAAAGCTCTCAAATTTTGGACCAAAAGTTTGTGATTTATTAACTGGCAATGAAGTAGCTGTAGGAAAAGGTTTTATGGCAAATGAAGCAGAATTTACGGTTAGACAGTCAGAAAGAGAGGATTACTATGATTGATTACAATAAACTCAACAATGAAGAGCTGTGTGAATTATATCAATCCGGAGATGAAACTGCTTTACATTATTTGTGTATAAACAACCATGGTTTAGCTGAGAAAATAGCCTCTAATTATTATGGTTTATATCATCATGCATTAGAATTTGAGGATTTGAAACAGCTTGCGTATATAGGAATTATAAATGCAGCACAGCACTATCAATCTGACAAAGGTAGTAAGTTTGTTTCGTATTGTTATCAGTATGCACAATGGGTTATACATCGAGCTATTTCCCGCAATGGATATATAATGAATTTTCCGGGACCATACTGGAGTAAATTACAGCAAATAATAAAATTAAAAAACTTTTACACTCTTGAGATAAGCAATGAAGCGGAAATCAAAAAACAAATAGCTGAAGATATGGGCATCTCTCTAAAGAAATTGGATGATTATTGGTATAACATTAATTGTGTTATGATTTATGCCACACTTTCTGCTCATGCTGGAGAAGATGAAAATGATACATTACTTAATTTAATCCCCGATTCTGTGAGCGCAGAAGATATTGCAATCGACAATAGTGTTACAGACAGTTTAGATATTATTTTAAATAAATTACCTGAACGAGAAAAGGAAATTATTAAAATGAAATATTATTATGAAATGACTTTTGATAAAATTTCAAAAATAATGAATATTTCTCGTCAAAGAGTGCAACAACTTGAAAAGAAAGCCTTAAAGACTTTAAGGAATTTAGCACATCAATATGATTTGCAAGTATATTTAACTTAGGAGGACTATTTTATGCAAATTGATTTTCCAGTAGACGTAGGAGAAACAGTATATCTCTACGATGAAGAAACAAAACTTATATACCCAATGATGGTATATGACATTAGAAAAAACAGAACCAGTAACTTTAAATTTATGTTAGTATCTACAGAATATGAATGGGATAATAAATTCTCAGCAATAGTAGGGTTAGATTCTTATAATATTACTTGGTTCAAATCTCAGTCTGAAGCTGAAGAAAAGTATTATACGAATATAGCTTTAGATGACTTAACAGAAGTTGTAGCAAAGATGACTATGTTATTTGATAAGCTTAAATACAAAGACATCACCATTAAAGGAACTGATACAAAAGTTAAATTTCAATCTTACAACTATCTTTCACAGACATTAACTTTTTGTGATATAAGTGGAAATGGAATTCAAGTTCCTATCTCTAATGTTATGAATTTAATTAACATTAAATAAATTATTTTAAAAAGACGGTTTAACACCGTCTTTTTTTTGTGTTTATTTTACATACTAATAATAGAGAAAAACACTAAATACAATTACTAGAAAGGATTTATTTTTATGACTTATTTTGAAGACAAAACTAACGAGGAATTATGTGCAATTTACCAGTCAGGAGACGAAAGAGCTCTGAATGATTTATATATACAGAACCAGAGATTAATCACAACAATTGCTAAATCTTATGTAGGACGATTAGGAAACAAATTGAATCTTGATGATTTAAGGCAGGTAGCTTGTATTGCTTTTGTAAAATCTGTAAGCACTTATGATTGCACACAAGATAAATGTAAATTTTCTACATATTTTTCCACTTCAGCAAATTGGATGTTACAGACTTATGTAGCAGAACATGGTTTTGCTGTCAGAATTCCTCTTCATCTTTTTGGCCCATTACAGAAAGTTCTTCGAATAAACTTAGAGCTTTCAAACGAAGGAATTGATTTTGAAACAAGAATTAAGACTATTTCAAAAAAATTAAAATTGCCAGAAGATAAGGTATTATATCTTATTAAAATGCAGAATGATTTGTTATTTTTACCATCATTGGATAGTTATGCCACTGATGAAGAGGAAGAAGATTCGCTTTATAAATATGTCATTCGACCTGATATTAAAAGTGTCGAAGAGGAAGCTTGCGAATCTATTATTAATGATGAAATTCACAGTTTAATTGCACAGTTGCCTGATAAAGAAAAATTAGTTATCAAATTGAGGTTTTGGGAAGAATATACTTTAGCTCAGGTTGGAGAAGTAATAGGGGTAACCAAAGAACGTGTTCGACAGATAGAAGGAAAAGCCATTCAAAAACTTAGAAAGTGGGCAAAACAAAAAGGATTACACTATGCATTAGAATCTTAAATTAAAACAGCTCTTAAATGAGCTGTTTTTTTGTGAAATTATCAGTTAATTGTATTTTACATACTAAAAATATAATAGAAAGTGAGGTGTTTATTATTAATCTCGTTTTAAACTCAAAAGATGACATTTTAGAAAATTTATCAGGATGTATTTTAGATGAAGCAAAAAAATATATCAATACGATGATTTCTACTTATCCTACTGATGTTAAATGGGAAAATTTATCAAAAGAACATCAATCAGACATTCTTAGGAGCCTTAATAAAAGAGCTCTAAGTCTTAATTATCAATTGACTCCCAAATTTATGGAAGCCATGAGGAACCATTTAGATTGGGATTTGGTTTTATTGTCTCAGGAAGTTCCGTTTAGTACATTAAAAAATTGTATATCAAAAATAAATCCCGGATTAGCAATATTTTGCCAAGATTTAACAAAAGAAGAACGTATAAAATTAGAGAATTCATATTATTTTGGAACACAACATAAACAAAAGACAATTGATTGGGATTACTATTTAAATACTAATTTACCTTATGGAGAAGGCCCAGAAAATTTAGAGCGTTCGTCAAGAGAATATTATGTTAAAGCAATGCAACAAGGAATTTCTATGCGTGTTGATTCTCTTGTTAGATTGTCAGATTATGTAAATTTACATTCTTACATAAGGCAAAGCGACTTAATTAGAATGAGCAATGAAGAAGATATATCGCCTAAAGAAAGAAGACAGTGTATTCTTGAAAAATTATATCCTATCGAAGAGGTTGCAATTATTAGCACGCTAGAAGAATTAGAGGAACATATCGAAAATGCTGATTTGATAAATAAATTTAGACTGACGGCATCAGACGTAACGCCAGAAATGATGTTAAAGTTAGTATATAGACATACAAATATGCGTTTTACATATGAATTTATTGAGGAAAATCCAGATATAGTTTCACAGATAAGTTATCATTTCACTAAAAATAAGGCAGAATATAATAGAGAGGAAATCAATCAATGTCTCGAAGCTCTGCAAGACCCCGATTTTGAAAGACGCGATGCAAATAATTTATATTTAGCTGTTAATCATGCCTTAACTCACTGCGATGACATTCCTGATGACTTGTTTGAACAAATAAAACCATATTTACTTGATAGAGATAGTTTGAATGCTCGAAAAAATTTGTTTGAGTTCACATCAAATAACTATGCTGCAGATTTGTTATTATGTGGAATATATCCTAATGAAGCCTTTACATTAAAGGTTTTTAACTATTTAATACAGGAAGAACGATGGGATGAATTAGAAAAAATAAGTCATACAGGATGCTTAGATGTTAACCCCTCTTGTAAAATAATTGTTGAAAATCATAAAGAACTTGTAAAACAACAAGAAGCAGAAAAAGCCCATGCACTCTGGCGTGAACAACATCCAATACTGGCGAAATTGCAAAGCGAACGTAAAAAATTAGGAATTGAAAAATAATAAACAGCCCTAATTCTTAGGGCTGTTTTTAATTTACAATTATTCTCTAACATTATTTTACATACTATAGGTGTTATTAAAAATATATTATTAAAGGAGGAACTGAAACTATGGGTTTATTAGTTTTAGGAATTATTGTAGCGATTGGTTTATGGGCAGGACTTGGAGTGTGTGTAGATACATATAACTCTGAGGTTAAATGGAAGGCAAACAAAAAACAGTGGATTGCACTTGTTGGTTTAATTATCATTTTCTGCGGATGTTTAAAGTCAGTCCCTACAGGACACACAGGTATCGTGACAACCTTTGGCAAGGTTGAGAATGTTACCTTAGATGCTGGTATTCATTTTATGGCCCCTTGGAAGAAGGTAGTGAAGATGGACAACCGTACTCAGGTGCAGGCTTTAGAACTTTCTTGTTTTTCATCTGATATTCAGGAAGTAACTGTTACTTACACAGTAAACTATCAGATTAACAAGGCAAATGCTTCAGCTATTTACAAAAACATTGGAGTAGATTATTTCAATATTGTTGTGAAGCCTAAAGTCCATGAAGCTTTAAAGGGTGTGTTTGCCCAGTATACTGCTGAGAGCCTTGTATCTGAACGAGGAACTTTGTCTACTAAGATTGAAGATGTTTTAGTGGCAGAACTTGACGGATACAACATTGAAATCGTTGCAACTTCTCTTGAGAACATCGACTTTACAGATGCTTTCACTACTGCGGTAGAAGAAAAGCAGGTTGCACAGCAGAACAAACTTAAAGCCGAAACAGAGCAGGAGAGATTAAACCTTGAAGCTCAGGCAGCGGCAGAAAGAGCCGTAATTTCAGCGCAGGCAACAGCCGATGCAAATCTTATTGCTGCAAACAATGAGGCTGCAATCGTTAAAATTCAGGCTGACTCTGCAGAGTATCAGGGTCAGAAAGATGCTGCAATTATGGAAGCCATTGGTAATAAGCTTACCGCTTACCCTAATTTAGTAGATTACTACTATATTCAGGGTTGGGACGGCCAGTTACCTACAACAATGCTTTCAGACGGTACAAACGTACTTATGGGCATTGAATAATGGATTGCCAAACAATTGCTTACTAGTAAGGACTCGAATGTTGAGTTTTTACAATTGTTTTCAAGATTGGGTCTTCTTTATGAAGACCTTTTCTTTTTGTTATAAATATTTCTTATTTTACATACTATTGTCACTATAATGAATGCGAGGTATGTTTTATGAGACCAAAAATATATGCAAAATCACTATTGTCTATTGCTGAAGCTGAAGTAAAGCGTCAAATTGGCTGTGATGGAATCGAAATTCAATTATTTGACGAATTTTTAGATGATAAATTTAAATATGATATTAATGACTTTAATTATCCCGTAACAGTAGTTCATTGCCCTATCTTAAATGGAGAAGGTATTAACCTTGAAGATTTGTTAATTCCTGAAAAGGCAATGCTTATTCAAAAATCAATGAAGTTGGCTAATGATTTTGGGATTAAACAGAATAAAAATATTCTTGTAGTCATTCATACTTCTAAAAGTATTGAATTTATCAAACGTGAAGGTGATTATGAAAAGGTTTTAGACTTAATTGCAGGATTATTAAAACAATATCCTAAAACAATACTTGCTATAGAAAACGTAACCCCAATTAAATTTGACAGTAATAATAATCCGATTTTATGTAATGGATTTTATGACGATAATGTCGCTTGGGCTAAAGCAATTAATACTATTTTCCCAAACAGAGCTGGTACAGTATTAGACGTTTGTCATGCTGGTATTACTAAAATGCAGTTACAACATATTCCTCAATTGTTTGATTTGCCCAACAAGGGTATGTTTTCTTTAAGTAATTACTTTAGAATTAATAAAGATTTATGCGTGTTGATTCATTTAGCAAGTTTTGAAGGTTGTGGTTATGGTAAAGGTAAACACGGAATTACTTTTACAGAAGATACTGCAGATAAATGTAATATGGTATTATTTTTATATGACAATTATGGTTATAAATGCCCAATTACTTTAGAGATTTGGGAAAATGATTATATGGTTTGTGATGGATACAGACAAACTAAAGAAATTGTTGATAAATATTTGTGGTATTCAGATGTTCTGAAACGCTAAAAAATAAAGAGCCTGATTTCAGGCTCTTTTTATTGTTCTTTGTGATTTTACATACTAATATTGTACCAATTGTTTATTTTTAACATTATAGAAAGTGAGGTTTTTATGAGAAAAAACAACAGTTTTAAAAGCATAAAAATATATCATATGGATGATATACTGAAAAACATTCCTGACATTCTTCATCGAGGAATGGTTGAATATGTGGAATCTATATTACATATGTATCCGTCAAATATAACATGGTCTGATTTATCTCTTAAGCACCAACAGGATATTTTAAATTGTATAAATTATGAATATTTTAACTATGAGATTGATTTTACCCCAAATATACTTGAGCAATTAAAGCATCATATTGATTTGTCATCTATAGAAATTAAACAGCGCATAGGACGGATGAATGTGAATCATCTTGAATATTTAGATATTGCAGATTTGATACTTTTTGTTCCCCGTTCTAAATATGAATTATCTACTTTTATAAACGCTATGTCTTCTCGCATATTGCAAACAGATATTATGTGGTATGATAGAAGATATTCAGTAATCTATAAGTATCTAAAGAACTTATCATTTGAATTAGATGCTACAGTGTGTTCAAAACTAACAACTATGATACACAATAAATTAAAAGAATACGACAGAACTGATTTGTTTAATTTACCAATCTCAGACATCAGGGACTTATCACTCGAAAAGAGAGGCACTACCAATGCCCTTGCTCTAATGGGTGAATATATTTACAATTCCCAAGTTGGAAATATTAGATTTGAAAAAAAATTAATTGATACGATAGATGATTTGTACAATTATATTTTAGACACAAGAGAAGATTTTGAAAGCTTATTGCACACATCTGATTTTTCAGTCGCTAATTTATTGTCGTTAATTGACGATATGAATCATGTTGAATTCTCTTATGATTTTTATAACGATAATTTAGCGGTTTTTCACAGTAAGGATGCTTTCATTCCTAAAAATGTTGTATTACCAGAAAGTATTGCACCAAAAGGTCGTTGGAATTCTCAGTGTTACTCAATATTAACAATCGAAGAAGAGTATAATAAATATATGAAAGCATTAGACGATGCTGAAGATATATTTCAGGAACGCTTCATTTCTGATAATTTTACAGATTTTTTGTATAAAATAGTCAAATATCAAACACTTTCATCTAATTTGTTTGATAAAATATTTAATCAATTGGCTATTCGCTCAAAATATTCAGAATCGTTATTGTGTGTTCTAGCAAAAGAACACCTTTTAAATGAGCAACAGTATTATAAAACAATAGATTATGCTATTTTTAATAATGATACCGAGCTATTAAAAGCCCTTAATAAAGTTGTCACCTCAAAATTTGAAAATAAGTGGTTATGTAAAAATTATGGATTAGCTAAAGACTTGTTGTTAATGAATAATAGTGACAACTATAAACTAATTGATATTGATGAATATACTTTTTTATTTTTTCAAGAACATTTTAGTCCAAAAACATGGGCATCTGTTGCAAACAAAATAAAATGGTCAATGCCACAATTAAATGCAATAAAACATATGGTATCACAACCATTTTTGGAAAAACTAACAACATTACCTTTAAATAAGAATATGGGTATATATAAACTAATTCTATCAAAAGCGAATGAACGAACTATACGTAATATATTACAAAACAATAAACTTACAGATAAAGAATTAAAAATGATACAATCTCACATAAAAACATATAATTTATGGGATGAAGTAATTAAAACCCAATCTGTATCAGATATTTATATCCTGAAACACATAAAACGTTTTAACCCTATTAATTTGTTGCAAAAACATCAATTAGATGATTTTATTTTGGACAAATATTTCAATATTTTAGGAGCAGATAATATAGCGAAATATGTTGATTTGAATGAAAATTTTCTTAAACAGCATCCGGCATTGTTACAGTATGAATCAACTTATATGAATTTCAAAAATAATAATTTATCAACTGATTTAATGATTGATTTGATTAGACAATATCCGCAACATGTGAATTGGGAATACATTAGTAAGCATTGTCCTTTATCTAAACCATTGCTTGAAGAATATCACGATAAATTAAATTATAAAACTATTTCACAGTATCAAGACATGACAAAAGATATGATTATTTCTTTAAAGGATAAAATCGATTTTGAAATATTCTTTGATGAGAATCCTGCTAAAAGAACATTATCAGGAAATGGATTAACTGATGTTTTTGATGTTTTATCAATTCCTGCGTTCACAACTGCAATTCAAAATATTATTATTTCAGAACAGCTCATTAAAGATAATATTGATAAATTTACAGACAAACATTGGGACGCTTTAATTGAAGGATTGCATTCTGCAAAGAATGAAAGCATATGGCGTGCCAATAAGAAAATAATTAATTATTCTTCCATGGCAGAGTATTTAGATAAAATGTCTTCAGATGCCCGTTGCTATTTTCTTGACCAAAAAATGCAAGCATCATTCCTTCGTTCATCTAATACTGAACCATGTATCTAATAAAAAAAGAGGCTTAAAGCCTCTTTTTTTTATTGTTCTTTCACATTTTACATACTAATTATATCAAACATTCACGAAAGGAGAAAACAAATGGACATCACAAAAATTAAAAATAAACTAAAAACAAGC
>JAEIGA010015152.1_pt1 | contig 11741 bp, 16 predicted proteins | sample 9270691 | NCBI WGS metagenome assembly JAEIGA01 (sample SAMN17057246, study PRJNA624740) | gut metagenome | biome: biome; isolation source: fecal sample | host: Bos grunniens | place: China: Xizang | collected 2019
ATCCTTAATGTTGTAAAAATGAATTATTTTTTTAACTAAAAATTTTTAAAGAAAATGAGAAAAGTAGAAAATGACATTAATGCAAAAATGTTTTATGCATTGAAGGTTAGTGAGGTTTCAAAGGTTCCCTTCTTGTTTATCTCAGTACCGGGTATGGGTAAGTCAACATCAGTAGAGATGTTTGCAGCTCAGCGTGGTTATGAGTTGGTTATTCTTCGTGGTAACAGTACTTCTGAGAGTGAGATTATGGGTTATGATGTTGTAGATGCAGCCAATCCGGCTAGTAAGTCTACAAAGCATCTTCGTCCGGCATGGTATGAGCAAGTTATGTATAATCACGCTAATGGTAAGAAGACCTTGCTATTCCTCGATGAAATTACAACTGCCTCAGAATGGGTTCAGAGTGCTTTGTTGCATCTGATTTTTGAGCGTAAGGTTGGTATGGAATCGATTCCTGAGGATACACTTATTGTATCTGCTGGTAACTATAGCCAGTCTTTGGGTAATAATTTTGGTTTGATCCCTCCTTTGATGAATCGTTTCTGTATTTATAATATTGTTCCGACTGTTAAGGACTTGGATATTTTCCTGAATGAGCATGATGGTGCCATTGTTGGAAAGCCCAAGAATAAGATGGATAGTATTAAGAAACTCTTGGAAGGTCTTGACAGCATGTCTGTTGATATATCTGATGAGGATATGGCCAAAGTAGGCGAATATTTTGAACGTGGTATTCGTGAGCAAACTAAGGTTCTTATGACTTCCGGTAAGAAGGTCATTGATTTGGCGGTTTCCGATATGCAGAGTTTGTATCAGGATGTTAATAATGATGCTCTTTTGAAGGGTTTTGTAACATTCCGTACATTAAATTACTTGAAGCGTGTTACTTTGGCCGCTTATCAGTGTTTTGGTAAGGAGGGTCTTGTATGTCCGGCATACCGTTTGATTGTTCAGGGTCTTTGTGGTATCGGTCTTAGTCGAGATGCCTCTTCAAAGAATGTAATCGTATCTGATGTAGATAAGGATTATTATGATCAAATTTCTTTGATTACTGAAGAAGTAGAAAAGCTTAAGAATAGTGCAGTTCCAATGTATGAAAAGTTCTTTAAGCAGGCACTCGGTGAGATTCCTTTTGAGAACGGAGAGGTATTCCCCGGTACAAAGAAGGGTAAAGAGGCTTATTCTGATGTTCAGTTGAATCTCATTAATTGCAAGATTGAAGAGATGATGAAAGATCCCGCTATGAAGAATATTCAGCGTCCTATTGATCAGGATGTTTTGGATGATCTCGGTACAATTCTGATTAACAGTGCTGCTGCAATTCAAAAGAAGATTAAGATTGATACAACTAATCCTAAGAATGCAACCCATTTAAATACCGTAAGTGATATTTCTTCTATAGTGGTTTCATGGAATTATGTCAATGATCTCTTAAAGTCACTTCGTGATGTTGTAGGCTCTGAGACTCTTGGTTATTCCGAGGTAGTTGTAGATAAAATGAAAAAGACAGCTAAAGAGGTTCACCGTAATTTCTTGAAGGTTCGTTCTGTCCTTAATATGTTTAAAAAATATAATGATGTTGAGGCAGGCTTGATTCCCGATCTTAGAACCTCAGGTACAGACGATCTTAATAGTTTTGGTTCTTATAATTAATTTGAGAAAACATGGCGAAAAAAGAAAGAGCAGAGCTTGATAGTATTAAGCAGTTAGTAGATTATCAATACTCTCGATTCTTCAATTCTCTCCGTGTTGATCAAAGGCAGAAATATCCCCAAGGTCCATTGGGTTATTGTTACAGATATATTAGTCCCAGTGCTAAGATATATCAAATTGTAACTAGCCCAATGGGTAAGGATTATACTGACTTCCGAGTTCTAATGCATGAGTATGGTCATATTTATTTGGGTCATCTCGATGGTTTACATGAGGATTTGGATAGATCATTGGCGCAGACTATTCTCAAGAATCGTGGTCAATTAATTGATTATATTAATGATTCATGCGGTATTGATTATGGTGAGAAGCTGTTAGAGCGAGTTTTAGATGATCCTGAATTGAATCACAGCCTTCATAATATCGCTATGGACATGGAGGTTAACACTAAGATTCTGAGTTCTGAGGATATTGATGAAATGGAGGCAGATATTACAGATGTCTTGGATCCGGACGGTACGCGTTTTAAGAAAGCTGAAGAGATACAAAAAGCTATTGAAGAAGCGGAGAAAAACGGTGAAGTAGTCTCAGAAGAAACAAAAACTGCTGCTCAGGAATATGCGGAGAAGCTTCGTAATGAGGCTATGGTAAAGTTAATTCTTCCCTGTCGTTATCATTTTCCCGATGGCACCCCATTTCCAGATAATTTGACTTATGCTGAGTATTTGATGCTTATCATTAAATATCTTGATCAATTTGTTAAGATGATGGTAAATATCAAAGCTGGAGGTAATGGTGATACTAGTCAGGTATCCCAAGATCAGCTTCAACAAGCTCTCAATGGAGATGGGGGATCCGGTCAAAGTGGTTCGTCTGGCGGAGATGGCAGTCAGTCTATTGATGATCTTATGGGTTCTTGTGGTATGAAAAAGAATCAAGGCGGTAAGATGAATCAAGATCAGACGGCAGATACAAAGTGTCCTTATAATTCTGATAGTGGATCTTCGGGGAGTAATCAAGATTCTCAGTCAGATGCCGATAAGGGCGATCACGGATCTGATTCGAGAGATCAAGCAGATGAAAATCGTCATAATGGCTCTGTATATAACTCCGGAAATCAGGGACGTAGTGGAAGTGGTGGTTCAGATGGAACACGTGATGTAGCTAAGGATGTAGATTCTGTAGATATGGCTATTGACGTAGTTATGCAGAATTATAAGTCTAAGGTAATTACGAGAATTGATAAAAAAGATATGGTTTATCTTTGGAATCGAGGTATTAATAGAACCGTAATTGCTCCGGCTTATCGTCATAAGATTAATACTGATCATGAGCCAAAGTTCGTCTTTATGATAGATATTTCTGGTTCAATGGACACTCACTTGATTGACAGAATTCTAGGTACTATATCAAAGAAGGTAAAGAAAATTAATCCTAACCTTGTATATGACGTAATTACTTGGAATACTAGATTAGGTGAGCATCTTAAGGAAATTAAGGCAAAGGACGTCCCTCCTAGAATTTCTTATGGAGGAGGAACTGAGTTGGCTTCGGGTATTAGATACTTCCGAGAACACTATGGAAAAGAGGCAATTTTCATTATTATTTCTGATTTTGAAGATTGTTTAGATGCTTGGCATAGAGAAGAAAAAGATATGTCTGGTTATACTATGTATGGTTTTAATTATGGTTATCACAAGTATGATCAGGAATTTACAAATCTAAAAGTAATGCATTTCACAGATGGGCGTTGATAAAGATAAGATTAAGGAGATAGTGAGTGTATTTTATCAGGCTCCATTTAAGGTATTTTATGTGAATTCGGAAGATGGGGAGACTTTTTCAGTAAGCGAAAATACTCGGGTATTTGTATCTTTGGGATTGTCATCACCTCATCAAACTCTGATAGATATTAAGAATATTTTAAAGAGTTCTGGATATAAAGTAAGACTTGCTGAATTAAAGAGTATCAGGAATGGCAATCAGTTCGTTAATTCAATTACAGACAAGGAGGAAGATCAAATTTCAATGTATTCATTGGAATTCCCCGAAGGAAGTTATGATAAGAATGGAACTGATGAGCTCCTAGAAAGCTTGATAAAGAGTTGTAAAAATCCGGATGGAACAATCCAAGAAACTGGTATAAAAGATCTCATTAGGGAGATTCAAAGTATTAAAGAATTACAGTTAAAGTTAAATACATCTAATGGTTGGGATTCAGCCGCTATTATTAAAGACGATAATGGTGACTATAAGATTTTTAGAAAGAATTCTAATTTCTTACAAATGCCAGATGATGTTAGCTATAGAATAGGTATTTATGTCGAAAAAGAGTAATATTATCATTATCTGTTTACTCTTAGTATTAGATTTATCGGTAATCTTATTAGTGCTTAAGCCTATTAAAGAGACTAATATTGAGATTTCACAGACTATTGAAACTCTTGACAAACAAATCAGACAGAACGAGTCTATTATCGATTCTTTGGAGAATATTATATCTCTGAGGGAGTCTATAATAGACTCTCTTTCTTTTTTACGTCAAGAAGTTATAACGGAGAAAGTTATTGTAACACGCGAGATAAGGGAATTGCCTTTATCGGACGGTGTTGAGTTTTTAAAAGAAAAATTAAAAGAATATGAGGAGGATTATGAAGATTATCTTATGTCTGGTGAGTCTATTACTCCTTAAAGGAGACTTGTCTTATGGACAGAAGATTATAGAATATAAGGGAGATACCGTGGTTTTAATCACGCAGGAAAACGTCCAAACCATGAATTCAATTATTGTAGAAAGAGAGTATCTTATCGAGGAGGTTTCTATTTTAACTGAACTCTGTAATGTAAAAGATTCAGTAATTTCAGATCAAGACGAAGTTATTAAGGTTGGACAGTCAATTATAGTAGAACAGAGAGAAAAGCATAACCTAGAGATTCAAAAGCAGGCAACGGATTTAAAGTTATCTAAGAAAAAAGCAATTAAAACTTGGTCATCTATTACTGCAGTTATTGGATTAATTCTTGGTTTTTTACTCGGACATTGTTAATATGGATATAGTTATTAATTATGACCCTACTACAAAAGAGTATAAATTATATGAGCCTAGTACTGATTCATTAATATTATCAACTAATTTAACTGAAGGATTAGTTAATTTAAATGAATTCTTAAAAAGCTCCGGATTAGTTTCAGAAGATATTTTAAACTCCGTTGACATTGGATATCATCTAGACAGTGAAACCTTCATTGCAATGATTAAATCTAATGTTGATTTGCTTAAAAGAATTCAAAGCGGGCCGAGTGAATTCAAGAAAAGTGCTGGAAAGTTCGGTTTATCTCAATCACAGGGTTCTTATGTTCCTAAGTCTAAGCGTTATAATAGTAGTGGCTTTGGTGATAAAAAATCTGGTGGTGATTTTTCTAGGGGTAGTAAGAACTTTAGTAGTGGGGCTTTCTCAGGATCAAAGAGTGGTTTTGGGAAATCTAAATTTGGAAAATAAACATGGATAGATATAAACATCTTTATATAAAAACGACACATTTAACAAAAACTAATGTACAAAAAGCGGCTGACTTAGAATTATTGCCTATTTTTCTAGATCAGGATTTAAGGCCTAATGATAATGTTAGGGGATTTAATAAAACAGCGATTCATTTTCCAGAATTGGGTCCTAGTAGTAGAATATTTTCAAAGTTCTACGGCGGATTTATAACTGAACAACAATTTAAGGGAGAATATTTTGCTGAACTATTAGAAAAGGATTATACCAGTATTTTTAAGAAAATTAGTTTTCTGAAGAATTTAAGTAATGCTGTTGGTATTATTTTTATGGATGGTATTAGTTATCCTCGTTATGTAGAATATTTAACTGAATTTTTTAATCTAAGTGGATTTTTTAATGATAAGGTTGAGATGATTGACTTAGATAATCTAGAGGAGTAATTATTATGGAAATGCCTGTTGAATATCAAATTCAGGGAGCTATTAGGGTTGCCTTAGAGGAGAAAACAGGAATTTGTCCTTATGAGGTTATTTTTGTAGATCAGAAAACATCGTCAACTTCTTTATTAAAAATATCTTTTTGGATAACTCCAGAAATTGATGAGATAAAAGAACTAATAGATCATAAATCTATGTGCGATAAGTCCGGATATATGGAATTTAGAGAAAATAATACAATTATCCTTAGGGGGATTGCATTACTAAACTTTTTTCGTGTCCTGGGGTTATCAAGTGAGGAAGAGAATTAATTATGGGAAAGTTAGAAAAAGAGTTTAAAGAGTTTTTGATTTTAAACGAGGATAGGATTAGTAGTGAGAGCAGAAAATTTAAAGATATATATATTGGAGGAAATCACTTATTGAGACAATATGAAGATAAGAGCAAAATTTATTATCTTACCTCCCCAGACTCAATAACTATTCCAAACTTATACATTGATATTTTTACTCATTTTAATGTTTCTTATTCTGGGAAAATTTCAGAATATCGAGATTATGAGAAACTAGATACTATAGATAAAATAATCTATGATTCAATTTATTTATCAATTGATATACAGTCTAATCTCCTCTATTATAAAACCAATGATATTTTAGGGAGAATTGAGGAAATAGTAAACCTCGGTGGAACAAAAGAAATAAGGGAACTAGTAGAAAAAGTAATTGGTCTTTCCATAGAACCCTGGATAATAGAAAATTTAAACGGAAGTATAGAAATATGAAAACATATCATGTTTATACAGATGGGTCACATTTTAAGAATGGGGGAAGTGGACGATTAGGAATTGGCGGATTGATAGTAGACCCAGAAGATCAATCAAAGCCGAATGGTAAGTTATTAGACACCTTCTCAATTGAAATCAATAAGGAATTCGTAAAAACTCATTATGGTACGGATGATTGTTCAAACCCCACAATGGAAATGCTTGCTGCATTAACAGCAATTCGGGAATTTCGAAAAATTTGGACTTCAAAAGATAAAGTAATTTTAATGATGGATTATGAGGGTGTTAAGTACTGGATTGATGGTACTTGGACAGCTAAGAAGTCTTATATTCGAATCCTAAGAGATGAGATTAAACAAGAGATAAATAAACAGAACCTAGATATCGAATTTAAATGGGTTAAGGGTCATCAGAAAAAATCTGATTTTAGTACTGAGGCTTATTGGAATTCTCAGGTTGATAAATTAGCGAAAGGAGAAAGTATATAATGTCATGTTGGAGTAGTATAGAAGGTACTTGGTCCTATTGGGATATGATAGGTGCTAAGTTTAGAATAACCTCATTATCCTTATCAAAAGGAGGTATATTATCAAGATGCAGAGATATATCAAGATATACCCAAAGAGATCTTATTTTAAAGGAGATACATTTTAAGTCTTCTACAGATGGAAAAGTTATTCCATTATTTGAGATGGAGGGGATTTGTGAAACCTTATTTGTTCCGAGGGATCTTGAATTAGTAGAGATAAACCCATTATCTAATATTCCCGCTATTTGTGGAAATGTTATTTGTGGGAAAATTAGAATTGGTAATAAAATATCTTTAGGAAGTGAATTAGTTGAAGACGAAACTATTGATGAAAGTTTTATGTAAAAGATATGAAAACACTAATTATATATTTTATAGCAACTTCTAATTATAAGATGGGTTTTGAGCCTTTTCGCAAAAATATTCATTATTTCTTTCCCCAATTTAATAAGACTGTTGTTGTACTAAGTGATGGTCTAGATGAGTGGAATGGGACGAATCTTAATGGGGTTCAATATAAAGTTTACCACATACATCATTTTCCTTGGCCCATGATTACTTTATTTAAAATGAAGCTTATTCATGATTTTTGGGAACCTGGTGATTATGCCTGTTATTTTAATGGGGATCTTCAATGCAATAAGGGTTATAATTATTTTCACTCAAATTACGATTTTGAAAAATTAAATTGTATGTGGCATGCTGGGTCAAGTGATCGTCAATTCGATGAAACTGATTTTGCAAATATTTCACCAAAATCAGTTGCCTATATAGAAGGACATTATAAATATGTACAAGCCAGTTTCTTTTTTGGACCGGGGACTATTGTAAAAAACATGTGTAGGGAAGTTGAACTGATGGTTGAAAAAGATCTGGCTAATAATATTATTCCTCAGTGGCACGATGAGTCTTATTTAAACAAATGGTGTGTTGATCATGAGGACTTAGTGAATAAACAACGATTCGGATCATACTGGAACTTTAAATCGAAACAGTCGGTTGCTATAATAAATTCTTTTAAAAAAGATAGACAAACCAAGGTAAGATATTTTGAATCAAATAATAATAATTAATTAAATTAAAGTACTGTGAAACCATATAGAAAAACACTTTGGGTTGATGGAGAAACCCCGATTACTGCAGCGGAATTAAATAAAATCGAAGCTGGTATTTATAATATTTCTACATCAGCATTATCGCCCTCAGATTTAAGTAATGATGGTGAATCAATCTTAGTTACATCGGAAGAGGGAAAAATTCTTTTTAAATTAAACCCAGAATATTTAATTCCAAAAGATGAATCAATTGAAATTAAGGTAGAAGAGGGAAAAACTACTTTTCGTTTAGGAGAACCAATAATTGAAAAGATATCGTCACTAAACGAACGATTAATGACTTCTCAAGAAGAAATTCAGAGACTCTCCGAAGTTAGTGAGAGAATAAATGATTCAATTTCTATAATTAAGGAAGAGTTTTTACTTCCCTTGACGGAGAGACTTAATTCTTTGGAGGAGTTAGTTAAGAAATTAGTTGGGGATGGGGAGCAAGAGGAAGAACCTACTACTCCGACTCCTACTCCCCCCGTAATAGATCCAGAGAAACCAGAAGAAGATCTCGGCGGTGATGATAACGGTGGAGATGAACCAGAAGAGGAGGAGCCAACAACTCCTGATCCCATTCCCGGTGATGATTTGGAAGATCCGGAGGAGGGAAATAATAACGGTGATGAACCAGAGAATAATAATCCTGAAAACATAGAACCAGATTATGGAGATGGAGAACAATAATTTAATCATTAAGGTAGATGAAGTAGAACTTAGGACTACAATATCTTCATTGAGGGGTTTATTTGGAATATCTTGTATTAAGTGGTATCAAGATGAGAGATTAGACTGGTATATTTTAGAGATTCTTAAATATCTTAATAAATCATTAATTTTAAGCGGCGCTTGTACTGTTCTTCAAAGGCTTCAAGAGTTTACTTCTATTTATGAAGATGGAACTGAGTTAATCTTAGAGGATATGACAAAGGATTTGGAATTTAAAGTTGGATTAGATACCGGTAAGGAACATTATAGAACGGAATTATTTGTGTTTGCTTGGAGCAATATAATGACTTCATTGTATATGACACTCTCTTATAATTATTCTGGTATCTTTGGAACTTCTGAGTCTACGGATTGTCATGATACTTGCAATAATTGTGCCGAGCATCTAGGTTTAGTCGATAGTCTCGGAGGATCTGGTAATTGGGAAAGCTCTAAGTATTCATCTGGATGTGGTTGTGGAAAATAAATTATAAAAAACTCGTTTCAGACAACCCTAAAATCTTAATACTGAAGAAGTCCTCTAAACCATATGGAGGTGAAGGGACAATTCAAAATATAAATTAATTAATTTAAATCTATTTTATTTTATGCGTATTTACAATGCAAAATCAGCTCAGATTGAAATGCCCTTGAGCAACGGCACAAAATTAGTTATTCCTGGTCATTCTATTTCTGGAGAATTCATGCCTAATTCTACAATTATTAGCGTTTTCATGACTTCTTATAGACCTACTGAGATAGCTTTTGTAGTATCAGGTCCTTTTGAGATTTCTATGCTTAGTAATTTTGCAGGCTCAGGTGAGTATGTAGTTTCATCTTTAGAGGAGGCAGTAGCACGTTTTGCTCCCAAGGCAGACCCTACTTCAACTGTAGCTCCTACCACAACATCCGAGCCTACAACTACAGAGGCTCCTACGTCAACTGCAGCCCCAACTACAACCACAGAAGCTCCTGTATATACAACAGAGGCTCCTATCGTAGATGAGGAAGTAAAGAAGCCTGTAGTAAAGAAGTCGGTTAAGAAGGCTGAGGAGTAATTATAAAAATAATTTATTGGGATTGGTATTGTATTTTAACGATACCTTTCCCTTTTTAATTCTAGTCATTTTTAAACTAATTTTATGGAATATACAGAAAGAGTAAGAAAAAAAGATGGTACTAGAATTGTTACTTGTAGGTTTGTTGATTTATTAAAAGAAGCTTTTAATGTCCAAACCGAAGAGGAGATAAAAAATTTCCAAAAACCAAACGGTGAGTTCATTTGTCATTGTCCTTTTTGTAAAGCTGAAGGTCATACAAAGCATAAATTATATATAAGTGATGATTTTTCAGTAGGGCATTGTTTTGTTTGTGGTCGAGCATTCATTAACATAAACGATAAATTAGACTTTGAGATAAAGGAATTTGATTTTTTAGATCCGGATCCTAGTTCTTGGGGGGTTGTTCCCTATAAGGATGTCAATCGTTATTTTGATTATTCTCAAGATAATGAGAGCGGGTTAAATTATTTAATGAAACGACATGGTTTTTTAGGGGAATTAAGCAAATGTTTAAACTTTAGATATACGGATGAGGGTGATGTAGTAATTCCATTTGTATATCATGGTAATGTTATTTATTATCAAATTAGATCAATTAAGAACAGTAAACTTAGGAGATATTGGTTACCTCCAATGCCAACAGGTACTAAACCTCCATATATAATTGAAAATGGGGATAATAAGAGGATTATTGTCTGTGAGGGAGTTTTTGATGCAATATCACTTTTAGTTCAAGCACCGGATTGGACCCCAATAGCTGTTCTAGGTTCGACTATCTCCGATTATCAGTTAGGATTTCTGAGAGAATATGTTCCAGAGGAGATTGTAGTTTATATGGATGATACAGAAAAATCTAGATTCGTTCAAAGAAAGATTAAATCTGTAATAGATTATTGTCCAGTAACTATAATTGAGAGCGATGGAACGGACCCCGAAGAGGTCTTAAAGAAAAAATTAAATTGGGCTACAGAAGTTAGTCAATTACAAATTAAGAAACTTAAAAGAACTTAAATTTATGTTAAGAGCAGGTGTATTTGGAAATTCAATAGTCTTAGAAACGGATGATATTTCTATTAAGGGACTTTTAGAATACAGGTATATCGAAAACAAATATAACTTCATGATTAAAAAGTGGGGTAATCAAGTTGTAAAGGGAAAGATCTATGATCGAAAGATGAAAGATCAAAAAACTGGAACTACTTTTTATCAGGTTGGAATTGGATTTGCAGGTTATTTAATTAATGTTTTAAAACCATACTTACCTTCGGATGATTTTGATCAAATCGTAAGTAGTATGAGAAGGGAACATTATAGAACAATTCCATTTAAAGAACTTCGAGATTATCAGAATGAGGATGTTCTTGTATTACTTCGATATAAGTTTGGTTTGTTTTCTTGTCCTACTTCTTATGGAAAAACTCAGGTTATTAGTGTTTTAGCAAATTATTTTTATTCAGATGAAAAAAAGAAAGTTCTATTAATTGCTCCTGGTAAAAAAGCCAGAGATGAGCTCGTTAAGAGAATTTATAATCTATATGGAATTGAAGTTTCTACTAAGTTAGGAGTAGGCCGAATTCAAGCTCTGATAACAAATGGAATCTTGAATAAAAAGGAAATGAAAGATCCTGATAAATGTCAGGAATGGATTAAGGAGTTACAGAGTTTTGATGTAGTTTTGTGCGATGAGGTAGAATATTGTATAAATCCCGGTGGAATGTGGATTTTTGATAATTGTACTGGAGCCGAATATCGTTTTGGTTTTTCCGGAACAGCGGATAAATCTAGTGCAGAAATGATTACATTTCAAAATGGTTTATCTAAAAATGTAGCTGAAAATAGGGATTTAGTTAAATACTTTGGTTCGTCAATAGTTTATCGACTACCTGTTAAGTATGATATAGACATGATAACTGTTAAAACAATAGCTTTAGATAGTCTATATTTTGATGAGAAAGAGTTTGA
>JAEIGA010015153.1_pt1 | contig 11741 bp, 7 predicted proteins | sample 9270691 | NCBI WGS metagenome assembly JAEIGA01 (sample SAMN17057246, study PRJNA624740) | gut metagenome | biome: biome; isolation source: fecal sample | host: Bos grunniens | place: China: Xizang | collected 2019
ATATCTTCATAAAACTTCCTCGCCCGCTCCATGTCCGTGACCGTTACGAGCATACATTTCAATTCCATTGGTTCTTCTCCTCCAGGCGATTTACTCTACCCCTATTTTACACCACTGCTATATATTCCAACAACACCAGAAACAAAACAGACCGGCTCAATGAGCCGGTCTGTTTTGTTTAATCAGTAGTACTCTCAAGTTGGGTTATCAAATCGCTTTCAAATTGCTTAATTTCCTCATAGGCTTCATCTAGCTTTTCAATAAGCCAATCCTTGGAAATAGAATCACCTAAATCAAACGATTGCGTTCTATACTGAACTCGATACTCCCAATTGTCTTTGGGATAGTCGCCAACCGTCGGATAGATTTCATTTACACGTTCACAGACCTTTTTAAAGTCTTCCGTTCCATTTTCACTGCTCAAAGTCAACTGAATATGTGCGCTTTTCCCACCATTGTGAAGAATCTCATAGAAATAATGGTTTTTTGTTTTCCATCCACTCACAGGTTCTTCTGTTTCAGGGAACACTTTGGACATTTGGGCTGTAACAAAGCGAGTATATGTTCTGCTACATTTGTCTAATGCCAAATCAACTCCATCTTTATAAAAAGCCCAGTAACGGAAAACTCCAGCAATGAACAATTCTCGTTCCAGAGCTTCCTTTCCTACAAACAAATACGGTAGCATCGCATTGCAAAGCCTGTCGGTCCATTCTGCGTGGAATTGAGCCATTCGCTCCCAATTAGCCTCTTCCATAAAACTTGCTTCAGGAAGAGCGTAACTGATCCATGAAGCTTTGTTGGATTCTGCCCGCTCCCATATCAACGAGGCTCCCACACGGTTTTCGATTTCTTCTTTATGAGACTCTAGTAAGTCAAACGCTTTTTTGTTTTCTTCCGCATTATCCTTTCCTAAATAGAAATCAACTTGTGAGCGATCAATATTGGCTGTGCAAAGAACACAAAAGCCACTAATGCCAAAGTACCCGGCAATAGTATTGTTAGTAGTCGGATGGACATTAGAAAATGACCCTCTAATCAAGTGTCTTTCTTGAATGATTGGAAGCGCATATGCCCAATACTTCTTTCGGAGTTCATACTTTTCTTCTCCGTTAGGTTTTTCTTTATCAGAAAGATAGAATGTTAAATCATCAAGCGATTCACCATACATCGGGAACAGGCGTCTGAGAATAGACATCTTGTTCCAAGTACTTGATCCTCTTGCAAAGTATACCCCCTCATCGATTTCCAGGAAACTATCAAAGTCTTCTTTCTTATCAGTGACCCAGACAGACAAATCGACAGAAGGATCCTTTGTAGTTGCAAGACGAGTCAAAACAGACTTATCTTTTTCGTGAAGAGTTTTGAGAACTCGCTCCAGCATATCGATCCAACTTGTAACGGGCTGCTCGATTTCTTGATACACATACTTGACAATCGTTCTGCCAGTGAGTACATCCGTCTCTGCGGTTTCTTCCAAGCTGACAGAATCATATTCTTTTTCTGCAGGTTTGTAAGATGTTTCTATAGGAGGCCAAATCTTAATTGCCAGCTGCATCAATTTGTCTGTACGATTCCTAAGTTCTTCTTCACCCCACTTTTCGTATTTAGCTATTTCTTGATTCATCCGTATTCCACTAGAAAGGAATCCATTATCGATGGTTTTCTTGGATTCAAAAGTATTGTTGCTGTACTTAGAGTTATAGGCTGTCAAGGTTAGATTACCGATTCTATGAAGCCACTCGTCATGAATGGTCTGATAATCATCACCCAAACTATCTCTCCAAGGAGGTGTCAAATGCTGAGGCATAATATGCTCGATAGAATAATCCCCAGCATCACAGTGGCGATAGACATCTTTATCTTCAGCAGTTCCTTGGTTTTCCAAACGCTCAAGAATATAGATTTTATTCTTACTATTCATTTGATAAACCTGCCGTGTACGGAATGCATCAATAAACTCTTTGTCTCCTGGGAACCGTGCGCGTTCGATTTTATTCAATAATGCATATTTTAGTTTTTCGACATAGTCATCAGGTGTTCCATCGTAACGCAGAACATCTTTATTCAGAGTTAAAAACGTTTTATTCAGTGTATTCGTTGGCAGTTCGCACATTGTTCTACGGAAAAGATAATCTTCAACAATGTAGAAAATGCTCCGCAAATCGTTTTCTGATAATACCGAATCCTCTTCTTCATAAAGTCGTAAGACTTCCATAAAGAACGGTCTTGTAACTGTAGTTTCCAAACGATTCAGCCGTTGAACACAAGCGCAGATGCCCGGGTCATTGAGATTACCCGTAAGAAGTTTACTGTATCTTTTTGAATAACTATATAAGTCCTCAAGTAACGCCTCAGTCTCAAGACTACGTTCTTGAACATAATCTTTGAAAGCAGAATAGATTCTATTCATCGAAGGGGTTGATAATCGTTTGACACTTAAATAATCACGAACAAATTCACTTACATGGTATTCTGTATTCTTTTCAATTCTATGCCAATACTTTTCATAGAAGTCGCTCTGTTCTTTGCTGGTTAATCCCATAAGGATATAATTGCGGATTTTATCCCCTTCCGTAAGATCCACACCAGTAGAGTTTAGACTCTCAAATATTAGTTGCGGTTCATCAGAGTGTTCCAAAATGATATTGATTACTTCTAATTTGCTGATAGAGTCATACAGCTCATCAACCGTTAATTCCCCACGCTGAATTCGACTATAGAAATAATCATAATTAATCGTCAAATTGGAGTCCGTTTTAAATTCAGAGCGATCCCCAAACAAACGATCATAAGCAACACTATCATCCTTGATAGGTTTAAGTTTAATCTTTGACTCCTTGTCCCATTTGTCTACAAGATAAATCTCATAAATCTTATCTGCTAAATCTTTATCTTCTGAATGCATAACTCCACTTTTCAGAAGATTGAAAATTGCCAAAAGGAGCAAAGAAACGGTCGTCAATCTCTGCTGACCGTCAATGATGAGATATTCGGTATATTTTCCATTTGAAGACAGAACTGAAACAATACTTCCAAAGAAATGACTATTCCGATCATTTCTTTTAACTTTCACCAAGTCATCATAAAGCTGTTTGCAGTTTTCCAAACGCCAGTCATAATTTCTTTGATATACAGGAATCTTAAATCTTTTGGAAGCACCCTCCATATATTCGAGAAGCCAGAGCTCTGAACCTTTCATTTTATTCCCCCACTTTACTAAAAGCATTTATTTATTCAACCATATTTTATACTATAAGCCACACGACAGACAACTCCATAAAACGGACACAGGCTGGTTCAAAAAACCAGCCTGCACCATATGAAAATCTATAATTCAATAGACCCTATCAACAAATTATCAGTATTAGATAAACCCAAAAACTATTCTGCTCTCACGAAAATCATTCATCAACAATGTCCATCAATTCCTCTGTTTCGTCAACAGGGTTGAATAACCATTGTTCTGTATATGCTTTGATGCGATCCTCTTTTTCGGCGATAAATCTTTTACCATAAAAAATATTAGCATAGTCAACCACTTTATCCATCATCGCAGTGTCGAAAAATGCTCCAAGCACTGCCCCCACAACAGGCATAGACTGATCAAAACTTTTCAATGTCAACCTTTTTCCAATCTGCTCAAATACATCTTTGAACATTGATTTTTCTAATCCCTCTTTTCCAGCTTTTTCTAAAGCTTTAAGAGCCGATTTATTCGCTAACGCTCTCAACTGTGTAAGAAACTGAGTTATGCTGTTTCTAGTCGCCATGGCACCCCAGCCTTTTTTTGCAGTGTCTTTGACAACGGTTGTTTCTGTCAGAAGCATAACTTTTCCAACAACATTTGCCATTTCGTTACTGTCGCTTGTTTCCGGGCTCATAGCATTCATAAATACCGCGCTGGCAATTGCTAATTCATCCGGGTCATTTTTTACATCATACCCATAGAACATTGCTACAGATTGAACTGCGCGATAAAACAGAAACAAACTCAGCACCATATTAAACGGTAGACCTGGGAACCCAGGGGCGCCAGTCACACCACCTTCGACAAATGCCTCCGCCAATTGAATAGCTTTTTGCCTGTTCACGAGTCTTTTAATGTCATATTGTCTTGCAAAGCATACTTCGTCAAGTGACCTGACTGTAAAATTGGGAACTATTGCATCAATCTTTTCTATAATGGAGTTTTCACTAATCGAATATTTTGCAGATTGTTCTTCAATTATTTTGAATCCTTTAACAACAACCTCCATTGCAGCTTTATAAAGATTTGCATCCTGAACACCTTTTTTTAAATCTTCAAAGAAACCCATGAAATCTTCAGGGACAAACTCCATCACTTTGTCTCCTGCTTTTTTTACCAAGCCTGGTTTTATCATTCTTTCATATTCTTCAGTAAGTGTTATTAAGGACTCGCATTCGTCAATGTCAACAATGGGATCGGGAATAATAATGACTTCATTGTCGTCGCTCTGTTCTGCGTCCATATAGGCTTCATCCAGTTGACGAAGTTTAATGTCTGCTTCTCTCTTTTCCTCTTCTAATGCGTTGATTTTTTCCAGCAAAGCGTTGTTTTTATTCTGCTCAGCAATCAACGCCGTTTGCATTTCCAATAACAAAGATTTTAATTCTTCAAACTCGGATTTATTGATAAACTCTTCACTCATTAATTCTTGCCCTCTTTTCCATGAATATGGTTCAACTTAACCACAATTTAAGAACTTGAATATTTATCGTCTGATTCGGATTTTTACTGTCTTCACTCTAGGAGTATCGTCACCATATAGTTCATCCAGTTTTTCAGAGAGGTTACCGTCCTTTGCATAAGGAAGGGCATCAAGTTTCCGGAAATTATGCTGGTCAATTGAGATGTCATCGCTGAATCCCAAGATAAAATTTGTGGCAATACGATAAATGATTTCCGTAGGTGCAAGACCGTACACTTGTTTCGAGAAGATGTGTCCAAGGCGTTCCTCATCATCGGGGAACTCTGCTTTTATCTTTTCACTATTGAAAAGACGAGTGACAATCTCTGTAATGTACAAGCCGGACTTCATATATAAGTCAGCAAAGGTTTTATCCGATTCATCAAAGCATCCAGGATTCTCTTCCTCTAACAAATCGACCATCTGCTTAACCACACGTTTGGGTGTGTAGATTTGGTTTGTTTTCTGTGGAGGAATGTAGTCAAAAATATCCTCTTTGATGCTTTCGTCAAAGTAATTTGCCAGCTTGACCCTCAAATTGAGGAACTCTTTTATCGAATCATCAAATACGACTTCATCGAAGAGATGTCCATCAAAGTGCTTGGTCTCCTTTGTATCCTTGTCTTCATAGTCACCACCGTCACGTAAGAAGCGGAACTCATCTAAAGTAATGCTAGTGACCTCTTCAAAAACATTGGCAGGAATGAGTTGATCAAAGTTAGCAAGCGCAACTTCGTCCGAACCATATGCCATGAGGAAAGAAGGAATCGTCCTTGAGAACCCTCTCAGATGGTCTCTGATTGCTTCCTCAGCAGATTTCTTCTCTTTTTGTTTTTTGTTCTCCTCAACTGTCTTGACGATTTCTTTACCTGCGTCTTTTGCAAAGTTAGAGCCCACATCCATCAGTGTTTGCTGGAACGACTCGGCAAGTTCCTGGTGCTTTTGTTCGAACCGCAAAGTGATTTGCTCTATCTCCTCATTAGAAGAAGCATTTTCCAAGGAATCCTGAAGTTCAATTTCCAACTTCTTCTGATCAATATTAAAGTTGCCAAATGCCTTCTCAACCTCTTGATCAGCTTTCATTTTCAAGATTTTATCAAGACGTTTTTTAGCGGAAGCGCTCAAATCATTAGTTCCATACTCTTCTTCCGCTTGTTCGATAAAGGGGGTAATTGCCGATTGCTGGAAAATTTGCTTGATTTTTTCGATTTCCTGTCGTTGTTGATCAGGACCCTGAGCTTCGACGATTTCTGTTTGGTCTTTGATGGCCTGGGCAACAGCGCCATAAATCTTTTCTCCAAATATAGCTTCTGTCTTGCTAATTACAAACTCCTCAGCAATTTCAACATCACCCTTCTCATTAAGTGATAGTTCCTCAGGAGACGGAACTTTGTCAACAGGTTCTCTGACAGGTTCGAACTTATTGATAATATCTCTCGCCACTTCGGGTGCGCCAAATATATTAGCAATATTTTGGAACAAGAAATTGGACATGAATCCTCGACGGACCACTTCCCGAGAACGGATCTTACGGGGAATAGACAGTACTTTCTCCGCATCCAATTCAATCATCTCACCATTATCATCTTCACCAATTACAGGGAAGAAATTGAGAAGCCGTCGGACGTTCTGTTTCCGTGTCTCAGAGTCTCCTCTACCTGCGGCAGTATCGCCGGAGAGATCATTTGCAAACTCTTCAAAAATAGTCAGTGTTCGAGCTGGGTCAAAATCAAAGACATAGGCATTTTCTTTACGATAATGCTCTGTTCCCTGCTGGAAAAGACATGGATTCTGGGCACGGAAGGCAGCCTGCATATAGAGAGCAGGGCTCTGCATGTTGCTAAGCATTAATACAGCTGTCCACTCTGGAATCGTGATGCCAGTCGTCAGCTGTCCAACAGATAGTGTGATCGTTTTGTCGTATTTATTGATGGCATCTACGACTTTGTCATACGATTTCTGGTTTTCATCAGCATCATCGATTTTTCCATCTCCGGCTGCAAGAATCACCTTGTATTGAGAAAAAAGAGGATGTTTCTCCAGTTTTTTCGCCAAAGCACGGGCACTTGCGACGCGGTTCAAAATCCAGAATGTATGCTTTAATTCATCTCGAAGTTCAGGAGTAGAAAATGGGTATTTTTTCTGTGATGTAAGAGCATCAAGAAACTTATCAACCGCCTCCCCATGTATAAATGTGCCCCTATCATCTGTTGCAAAGAACTCATTCAAATCAAAGGCATATTCGACTGTGTCACCATCGATTTCGATGCCTTGATTGATTTCATCTTTAACGATTTCAGACATCTGATAGGTCAACATATTCAGTTGAGGTAAATCTGCATAAGGATTAAGTTCTTCTCTGTCTTCCGGCCAATCTCTTTTTGCGCTCTGCTCATCGGCATAGGTCCAATTGAAGATAGCCTCTTCTGGGAATTTTGCATTAGCTAATGCTTTAAAAGGTGTACCAGAAAGGTGAAGCGTGTATTTCCGTTTGATGCGATCGAATGCGACATCTGTTTTATATGTATCAACTCCTTCATGTGCTTCGTCAACAATCAACAAGTCCCATTCCGTTTCAGCAATTTCTTCCAGTTTGCGGTACATTCCACCGAAATCGATGGCGCCTTTCAAGTCTTGGAGAGAAACGAACTCAATTCGTTTATATACAGCCCCTTTTGTTGTCATTTCTTTTATGAATTCATCATAAGAAATAACCAAAGGTTTATTTTTTAACGAGTCTGTACTACTGATAAAGCGATATCCAGATTCTGTGCCTAAGAACTTTGCATAATCATCATACCAAGAGTTTGCAATGGCAGGACGATTGGTAACAATCAATACTTTTTTCGCGTCTAATTGCTTACACAAATCATAAGCAGAGAGGGTTTTACCAAACCGAGGTTTAGCATTCCAAAGACATTCCGGTTTATCCCCATCATGCTCTTCCATATATACTTTCATTTGTGCAACTGCGGTTTCTTGTTCTTTCCGAAGTTTGTATTCTGCTACGCCAAGATTTGCTAACAAGCCCCTGTTCGTGCGAAAGTCGTTAAACATTTTATGGGATTCAGGTCCACTGATTTCAAACCATTCAGGACGGCCTTCGGCATCTTCCTGAGGGTCCTTGCGAGCAATTCCGTTTTTCTCTAAATAGGCATGGAAATGTGTGTCCCGGAAAGTATCACCGGAACCGTCGTCGTATTCGGCTTTGCCACGCCATTCTTCATGTGCCTTGATGTCGGCTGTTTGTGTCTGTTGTTTGATTCGGGTTGAGACGTCTTGTTCGGTATACCCAATTTTAGTCCAACCCTCATGATATAAAATGCCAGGAGTGGTGTAGGCATAAATCATCGGAACAACACGTTGAGAGGTTTTAATAACATCCTGGATATTTGCCATGTTATTCCATCTCCTTAACATATGTTTCCACAAAATCAATTTCTGCTTGATTTAACCCATACTTTTTATATAGCTGTTGATCAATCTCAGAAATGGCTTTAGACCAGTCAATATCAGACTTGTTCGAAAAATCCTGCATTGGCACATATTGCCATTTTTGAGGTCCAAGTTCCTGAGTGACTTTTAATACCCCTAGCAGAGTTCTCGTAAAACGAGTACGTATATACTTATAAGTATTGCCCGCATCATTTTTATCGGTGAATGCTCCAATGGTAATAAACGACTCAGTTGTCGCGACGTTTGGCCCTAAGACAATCGCTTCTCCTGTTATTCTTGCTGGAATTGGTTTTCCGATTTGTCCTGCTGCGCCGTCAGCTTTGGCAAGAACCACTTTGTACTTATCAGTATTTGTGGTTGTATTAAGATAATCTCTTCGAATATATAGTTCAACGCGCTTATTGTCTTTCCTACCTAAAGCTTTAATATATTCCTTGCCATCATTTGGGATATCTTCAAAGAATAACTGAGGCAACCGATCAAAAATATTTGAAGCAAAATCATATGCGTGTCCTTTGCTCAGTTGTTCTAATGCTTCGGGATGTTCTTCATGCATAATATCCGTCAACTTGTATGCTGTTCTAGTATAGACCATACTTGAAAAACTCGAATAATCTGCATGGGATGTAACTTTTTTTAGAATTGTGTTTAACTCATCAAATTTTGTGAAAACGTTAATTGGATTAAATGTCTTTTTATTATCTCGATAAGAAATCGCTATTCCCCCATTAATTGAGGTATTAGGAAACAAATCCGAAGAATTAGCATAATATTCAAGAATCTTAAAATGAGTATCATTTAGCATTTCTTCATTCCATGCTTTCGGAGTACTGCCGGCATTGAATAAAAAGCGTCCTGGATGAATCATCTCCACTTTGTCAGATAGTTCGAATGCCGCATCTAAAAACTTATTGTAAACAGGAGGAGAATAACCTTCATTATCACCTAGTTGCTCTTCTTGATAAGGTGGATTTCCAATAATATAGTCAAACTTCATTGTTATAACCTCTCATTTCATTGAAGTCTAATGATTTATCTTTTCTCCAGTCATAAATGCGACAAGGCACTTCCAACTCCACTTCTTCATTGTCTTCAACAAATAGTGACATTTGGGATGGCTTGGTTGTTTCGACAACATGTGGTACCAAGCCAGAAAGCCCATCCATTTGCCAAAAATTCCACGCGATGATGTTAGCAACTTTATCTAATTCCGCGTTTGAAGCTTTCCTGTATAGTCGTTCTTCAAGATAATCCGTGAATGTCATTAGCACATTGATTCGTGCAATCAAAAGATTATCTCCTTGGTATTCATAGCCGTATACACTCTGCGCAGCGCGTATGGCCCATTTGAGCCACTCTTCTTCACTGGTAGTGTTCTCGTTAACGATTCGCAACTTGCGATCCAAAAGGCCAACGCGCCGTTTCGGTGGTAGAATCAGAGCACCGGTAGCAGTATCATATCTTGAGACAATAAAAGGCGCTTCACCACATGTGATTTCCAGTCGTCTGGAATCTACATATTCTTGCCATGTTTTTCCTTTAGGAAACATAATTGCCTCTTCTCGGGTGGCCCACGTTTGTCCTTCCATCGTATTGAAAACATCCGGTCTGCCAAACCATTCTTCATCCAAATGATTATTCATTTGGCAGCAAAGCCAGGCAGGAGTGAACACCTCCCCTTTATTACGGGTTCTACTCTGTTGTTCACCTTGTGATTTTAAAATTCTTGGCTGAATAACATTTGAGTAGTCTTCCGCAAAAAGAAGGTCTTCAGTGATTTGACTTGGCTTTGAATAACCTTCGCCCAAATCCTCATATGATGAAGTTGCCCATACTATATTCTGTTTAGTTGTTTTGTCTTCGAGAAGCTTTCCAAGAGTTGAATGTATGGGATAGTTTCTCAGATTAATCAAATCTGGCAATTACTTGTCCTCATTTCTTTATGTTATATCTAAGTGTAGGATACCACATTTTTGGGCTTTGGAGAGTAACTATCTTCATTGATTTAAAACATAGTCCTTGAAATGTCACACTTCTATTTCAGAAGAAATTGAAGCGCTCCTTCTCTTTACGAAAAATGCTATTATTGATAAAATGTTAGTGAATATATAAAGGGAGGATGCTTTATGGAACCCGAGAAAAAGCCAGTCAAATCTGTTACAGTTAAGTACGAGCCCAAGAAAAAGTCTTTTGGGGAAACTCTCAAAAAAATCCTGAAAGTGTTTTGCGGATTACTTTTGGCGGGGCTTCTAATCGTTGGCGGTATATTTGGTGGAATTAACTACCAGCGAAACAAACAAGAAGCGAAGGTCGCGGAAGAAGCACCAGTTATCAAAAATACCGCTATCGCTCAGAAGATTGTTGAACTAAAACAATTGACTACCGCCCAGCTAACGTATCGAGGCCTTATCGAGTACAAAGAAGGAAAAGTTCGTGTCATCAACAAGAATGAATTCCTTATGACCTATACAGCAAAGGTCACTGCGGGCATCGATTTTTCTAAGGCGAATGTCATCGAGTCCGATGACGAAGTAATTATCGAGCTGCCAAAAGCCAAAGTGCTTACTCAAAGCATCGATCCCGACTCCATCGAGTTCTATGACATCAAGAAAGCTTTCTTCAATCCGCCTTCAAGAGAAGATGCTTTGACTGCACAGGAAGAAGCATATGCCGATTTAGATGCTAGCCTCGATAAGAAAGAACTCCTTGAAACAGCTAATGCTCAGGCAAAGGTCATGGTCACAGAAATGTTTACTCCCCTCCTAGATGAAGATGTCAAGCTCACAGTAAAATAAGTAACTGAAAGAAACTCGGATTAATCCGGGTTTCTTTTTAAATTACCACTCGCAATTATTTCTGCCCCTCCAGTGACGGCTTCGACAATGTAAAAAGGAGGGGCAGAAAAATGATAAATAAAGAAAAGCAATATACCGCCTGTCCGAAGTGTTTGGGGAATATGAGGGTTTGGAGGAACGGGATGTACAAGTGTCGGTTATGTAAGAATGTGTACACCCATGAGGAGTACATCGAGAAAGTTTCGCGAATGCTGCTGAATGATATCGAGCGAGCAAACAAAGCAGAACAGAAAATGGCGGAGGTCCATAAACTCAATATCCTGTTGGATCGTTGGTACAAGCAGTTCGATTAAACGGAAAGCCGGGAGCAGTGCTCCCGGCTGTTTCTTTACTTCGCAAGGTCCTCCAGGTCATACTCCCGGACAAACTCGCCAGGTTCGGTGTAGAGGGGCATGGAGTGAGCGGGGTCGTAGGTACGGGTCCAGTCGTTCTTGAAGACGTAGCAGGGGTTCTTGAACATCGGTTCTTTCCAGCCGAAGACGAAGCTGTTTTCGTATTCGGTGCACAGGGTGAACGCGGGGTTCTTGGGGTCGAAGTCCACAAACTCAAGCGCGTCCTCGAAAGTCATGAGGTCGTCTTCCCAGGGTTTGTAATCCATCGACGGAATGGGGTTGATAAGTTCCATGCCGCCGCAGACCCAGGCGATGCCGCTGGCTTTCGCAGGGTCCTTCTGGAACTCTTCGAAGCGTTCGGCGATCTCTCGCAGGTCGTCTGGCAG
>JAEIGA010015154.1_pt1 | contig 11741 bp, 6 predicted proteins | sample 9270691 | NCBI WGS metagenome assembly JAEIGA01 (sample SAMN17057246, study PRJNA624740) | gut metagenome | biome: biome; isolation source: fecal sample | host: Bos grunniens | place: China: Xizang | collected 2019
ACGGCGGTAGCATGATTATGTTGGCAAAGGGTAACCGTAGCCAGCAAGTGACAGATGCTTGTCAGAAGCATGGTGGTTTCTACCTCGGTTCTATCGGTGGTCCTGCAGCTATCTTGGCTCAGAACAACATCAAGAGCATCGAATGTGTAGAATATCCGGAACTCGGCATGGAGGCTATTTGGAAGATTGAAGTGGAAGACTTCCCAGCATTTATCTTGGTAGATGATAAGGGTAATGACTTCTTCAAGCAGTTGAAGCCTCGTTGTTCTTGCAAGTAATAATACCCTATAATTGTCATTCAGACGACTGAAAGGAGGAAGAATCTCGATTGCATCCACGTTGATGTTTTCGAGATTCTTCGCTCTGAATGACAAAGTTGTTTCTTTAAGATATAATACTCATGAAAAAACTCATATCTATATTTGTTTTATTAAGCTGTATAGCTACTCTTTCCGCCAACCCAATCATTGGTTTGTTGGAACGTATCGATAAGGGAGCTTCTAAGAAATTCATCATTCAGCAGCAGAAATCGGATGTAGACTTCTTTGAACTTGACCAAAAGGGTGACAAAGTGGTGGTGCGAGGCAATAACTATGTCAGCATTGCTACCGGTATCAATTGGTACTTGAAGTATCATGCAGGTATTCACTTGTCATGGAACGGAATGACTGCCGATTTACCCGAAGTGCTTCCTGCTGTAACCAAGAAGGAACGTCACGAAACCAACCTTCCTTATCGTTATGCTTATAACTATTGCACCTTCTCTTATTCCATGGCGTTTTGGGATTGGGAGCGCTGGCAACAAGAAATCGACTGGATGGCCTTGCATGGGGTAAACCTTTCGTTATCATTGACTGGTGCAGAAACTGTTTGGAAGAATGTGTTGACTAAGTTGGGTTATACAAAGGATGAAATCAATGCCTTTGTGTCCGGTTCCGGTTTTACTGCTTGGTGGTTGATGAACAATCTGGAAGGGTGGGGCGGTCCGAATCCCGATAGCTGGTATGTGCAGCAGGCCGAGTTACAAAAGAAGATTGTGAAGCGGATGCGTGAGTATGGTATTCATCCCGTATTGCCGGGCTATTGCGGTATGGTACCTCACAATGCCAAGGAAAAGCTGGGCTTGAACGTAGCCGATCCGGGCTTGTGGTGCAGCTATAACCGTCCGGCTTTCCTGCAACCGGAAGACGAACGATTTGAAGAAATCTCTTCTATCTATTATAAGGAATTGACTAAACTTTATGGCAAATCGAAGTTTTATGCCATGGACCCGTTCCATGAAGGGGGTAATACGTCGGGTGTAAACCTCGATGCAGCCGGACAAGCGGTGATGGATGCCATGAAGAAGTGCAATCCCGAAGCCGTTTGGGTGATTCAAGCATGGCAGGAGAATCCTCGGGTACCGATGATTCAGAACCGTAAGGCAGGCGATATGCTCGTGCTTGACCTTCATGCCGAATGTCGTCCACAATGGGGTGATGCTTGGTCGGAATGGTGTCGCAAGGATGGTTTCATGCAGCACGATTGGGCTTATTGTATGTTGCTGAACTTCGGTGGAAACGTAGGCTTGCATGGCAAGATGGATGTTCTGATTGATGGCTTCTTTAATGCTAAGGCCGATGCTCGTGCTTCACAGACGATGAAGGGTGTAGGCATTACACCGGAAGGAATAGAGAATAATCCAATGATGTACGAATTGCTTTACGAACTTCCTTGGCGTGCTGAACGCTTTACTCGTGAAGATTGGCTGAAGGAGTATGTACAAGCACGTTATGGAGCCGATGAACAAGCATTGCAAAAGGCATGGCAATTGTTGGGAGCAGGAATCTATAATAGTCCAAAGGAAAAGCCACAGCAAGGTACACACGAGTCACTCTTCTGTGCCCGTCCGGGATTGGATGTCTGGAAGGCTTCGGCATGGGCGGAATCGAAGGACTATTACAACCCGAAGGAAGTGATGGAATCAGCCCGACTGATGCTTTCGGTGGCCGATAAATATAAAGGTAACAATAACTTCGAGTACGACTTAGTGGATGTGCTTCGTCAAGCCATTGCAGAGAAAGGACGTTTAACTTTGAAAGTCGTTTCGGCAGCTTATAAAGCGGAAGACAAGGCCTTGTTCAAGCAAGCATCGGAACGCTTCTTGCAGCTCATCCTTTTGCAGGACGAGTTGTTGGGCACTCGTCAGGAATTCCGTGTAGGCAATTGGACGGATATGGCTCGTAACATTGGCCATACACCGGAAGAAAAGAACCTTTACGAATGGAATGCCCGTGTACAAATCACCACTTGGGGAAACCGTTCGGCTTCCGAACGTGGAAACTTGCACGACTATGCCCACAAGGAATGGAACGGCATCTTGAAGGATTTCTATTACATGCGTTGGAAAACTTATTTCGAAGCATTGACATGTACGTTGGATGGACGTATGGTTCCTATTCTTGATTGGTATGCCATCGAAGAACCTTGGACTAAGGTATCGGATACTTATACGGCAGAGCCGGTTGGTAATTGTGTAGAAGTGGCTAAGAAGGTATATCAAAAAATATTTGAATAAGGATTGGCTTTTATTGTCATTCAGAGCGAAGCGAAGACGAGTTGTTGAGGACTCTGTTCGAAAAATCTCGGTAACATCACGTATTTGTGTTCGTGTATGTTGCCGAGATTTTTCGTCGTTGTAGCTCCTCTGAATGACAAATCAAGTTTTTATGCTTTCGTACGTGTCTGTTTCCACATTCGCCATACATAGAAAGCGCAATGGGTGAAGGCAAACACAAACGAAATGATCAATAATGTCTTGTCGGTATCCCAACCGGCGGTCTGTTGGTGCCACAATCCGGTAATGACGGACAAAACACTTAAACCGATGCCGATGGAGTTCAGTACAGTCAAACCTTTCCGACGGGAAACGTTGTGTTCCATCTTGCTATGTTTCACACCATAGAGGGCATAGATATCCAACCCTACAAGCATCCACAATACCAAGCGAATCCATGTGTCAGCAGGCAGGAATACCATCATGCAAAGGCAGGTGAGAATACCCAAGATAGGTACGAGGGGTACAAGCGGAGTCTTGAATGCACGTTCCACATTCGGCATGCTTTTGCGCACTATCAGGATGCCGGCACATACCAAGGTGAAGGCAAACAGCGTGCCGATGCTTACCATTTCGCCAGCCACACGGGCAGGGATGAAGGCGGCCATTACACTGACAATGACCATAAAGAGCAGATTGCTGTGTGCCGGAGTGCGGTACTTGGGATGAATTTTCGAGAAGAAAGGAGGCAATAAACCATCTTTACTCATGCTGAGGAATACACGACTCTGACCGAGGAGTGTCACCATAATCACCGAGCAATAGCCGAAGAGGATGGCCATGACAATGGCACGGTTCAGCCACGGATAGGCAGGGGTGATGACACCTGTTGCATCTGTCGCTCCCATGTGGTCGATGGCTACGGCTACCGGTGCGATACCTTCTTGTCCGGCAAATTCGGTGTAGTTGGCTACACCTGTCATGACGTGGGCAAAGAGGATGTAAAGCACGGTACATACCAAGAGTGACATCAAGATACCGATAGGCATGTTACGTTCCGGATTACGGGTTTCCTGTGCGGCGGTACTTACGGCATCGAATCCCAAGAAGGCAAAGAAGACAACAGCGGCTCCACGGAACACACCACTGATGCCAAACTCGCCCAATGTGCCAGTATTGGCTGGAATGTAGGGAGTGAAGTTCTCGGCATTGATGAACCGCCATCCTAAAACCACGAAAATAAGGATGACTGATACTTTCAAGAAGACGATGATGTTGTTCACTAACGAACTTTCTTGTGTACCTCTGACGAGGAATAGGCTCATAATGATGACGATAATAGCGGCAGGGATGTTGGCGATGCCTCCGTCCCATGGGCAGGCTGTCCATTCGGGGGGAAGGTCAATACCGATACCTTGTAGAAAGACGACTAGATATCGGCTCCAACTGATACTGACAGTCGTTGCTGCGACAGTATATTCCAATACGAGGTCCCAACCTATAATCCAGGCTATAAGTTCGCCCATAGTGGCGTATGAATAGGTGTAAGCACTACCGGCTACAGGAATCATGGAGGCGAATTCGGCGTAACAAAGTCCGGCGAAGCAACAACCCACAGCAGCGATGATGAAGCTTAGTGTGATGGCTGGACCGGTATATTCTGCTGCTACGGTTCCGGTGATGGAGAAGAGTCCGGCACCGATGATGGCTCCCACGCCCAAGGCGATGAGTCCCCAAGGTCCGAGTACTCGTTTCAATGCTTTGCTGCCCGACTCATTGGCCTCTGCTTCGAGGGCAGCAAAAGGTTTCTTGATAAATAATCCCATATTTCTCTCTTTTAAGTAATAATTGGTCGCAAAATTAGTGGATGTAGGGATTAATTGCAAATGTATTAACTAAAAAAAGCCTCATTTATTTGAGGCTTTTTAAGTTATTCAAGATATTTAGTAATCTTTCCGCTCAACTGCAAAAGCGATATTTCGCACATCTTGGTATCGTATTCTGCTTTCAGGATACGTTCTTCTGCATCCAATAAACTCTTCTGTGCTTCACGCATCTCAATACCCGAAAGGTTACCCAACATATAGCGTTCGCTGGCAATTTCGTGGTTTTCTACAGCGGCAATCAAGTTCTCACGTTCCAGTTCCAACATTTCGATGTTGTTCTGATAAGCTTGCCACAGATTGCTGAGGTCGGCTTTCAGAGTTTGGCGCATATCGTCCTGTTGCAATTGGGCATTTTCGATAGCGATGCGTGCATTCTTGATTTCACGTCGGCGGTTACCATCGAAGAGATTGAACCCCATGGTCACACCGAAATTAAGCCCCAAGTTATCGCGACGGCTGTTGGTGTTAATCTCGTATTTATTTAACGTATAACCATAGCCTGCATTCACTCTTAAATAAGGAAAGTTACGAGACTTGACAGCCTTCATTTCCAACGATGCCAATTTCTTGTTTTGTTCCGATTTTAAGAGCGAGGCATTGTTGTTAAGGGTAGATTGCCAGAGCTCATCGTAAGAAAGCAGGGTGTTCAAGTCGATGATGGAGTCGTTTACAGTGATGGATTGTGACATGTCGTCGTTCGCCATCAGTTCATTCAGACGGATGCGTGAAGTCTTGACCGATTCCTGTTGTTTCATATATTGGGCACGGTCGGCATTGTAATCCACACGTGCCTGTTGGAGGTCGAGTCGTGAGAAGTTGCCTACGATATAACGTTCTTCCACAATGCGAAGGCGTTCTTTCGATAACGACATCGCGTATCGGAAATTCTTCAAGCGGATTTGTTGCTGGATATAGTTGTAATATTCAGCAGTAAGGTCGGCGATGAAGTCTTCGATGGCGATGCGTGTCATCGTTTCTCCTTGTCGTTCCAACTCTTTCAATCTTTCATAATTGGCCTGAATCTTGAATCCGTCGAAAATAGTCCAATTCAGGTTGAGGCCGGCATTCAAGGTCTTGTCGAATACACCGGTGGTCTTTGTCGTTTCACCAGTGGCACGGGCTTTAGTTTCAGTATCGTTGATGTTACCGTTGAAACCAGCCGAGAGGTCGAGGGTAGGCAAGTAGCCAGCATTGGCTATCGTAGCATTGTTCTTGCTGACTTGCTCCTCATTGCGTACCATACGGATGGAATAGTTCTTTTCCAAACCGGTTTCCAGACACGACTTCAAGGTATAGTTCTGTTGTGCATACAGGTTTCCTGATGCACAACAGATGATTATAGCGATTAGATGTTTTCTCATGCTTCCTTCTTGTTAATACGGTTGGTAGAAATATAAGTATAAACGGCTGGAACGATGAACATGGTGAGCAGAGTGGAAATCAACATACCACCTACTACCGAGATACCCATGGCAATACGTCCGTTGGCACCTTCACCGGTAGCGAACGCCAGAGGTACCAAGCCGAGGATAGTCGACACACTGGTCATCAAGATAGGACGCAGACGCTGGATGGCTGCTTCGCGGATGGCCTGCATCTTGTCGATACCTGTTTCTTGCTTTTGGTTGGCAAACTCTACAATCAAGATACCATTCTTCGCCACCAAACCAATCAGCATGATGATACCAATCTGGCTATAAATGTTCATGGTTTGATCGTTGAAGTGCATGAAAACCAAGGCACCGCCTACGGCCAAAGGCACGGTAAGCATAATCACGAACGGATCCTTGAAACTTTCGAACTGGGCTGCCAGAATCAAGTAAATCAATACCAACGCCAAGATGAAGGCAAACATCAAGCTTGATGAACTTTCACGGTATTCCTTCGATTCACCGGTCAATGCAGTACGGAAGGTGTCATCCAGAACTTCGGCTGCAATGGCATCCATCGCATCCAAACCTTCTCCGATGGTCTTTCCTTCGGCCAAACCTGCAGAAACAGTAGCAGCCACGAAACGGTTGTAACGATAGAGTTGCGGTGGTGCAATACCTTCGGTCAGTTCAATCAAGTTGTCCATCTGAATCATTTCGCCATCCTTGCTTCGGATATAGATGGATTTCAAATCGACAGGTTTGTTACGTTGCTGACGGTTGATTTCACCCAAAATCTCATATTGTTTGCCATTCATGTAGAAGTATCCCATACGCTGGCCACTCAAACCATATTGCAAGGTCTGTGCGATGTCGCGTGTATTGACACCCATAACATTCGCCTTGTCACGGTTAATGCTTATTCGTGCTTCCGGCTTACTGAACTTTAAGTTCACGTCTGCCATCTGGAAGACCGGATTTTCGTATACTTTTGCCATGAAGACCGGAAGTACCTTTTCTAGCTTTTCAATATTGGTAGCTTGGATAACATATTGCACAGGCATACCGCCACGTCGTCCGCCGAAGGTACTCTGTTGCTGTACGAAGGCACGTGCCTTGGTCTTCTTTTGTACCACTTTGGACAATTGTTCGGCTACTTCCATCTGTGAATAATCACGGTCTCTTAAATCCTTCAGTGTAATTTGGATATTGCCATTACTGCTGTTTACACGAGTAGTAATGGCTTGTGCATCCGGCATGATGGAATCTGCTGCTGCGGTTATATCTTCTGCATAATCACGCATATATTCGTATGTGACGCCTTCTGGTCCCGTGGTTCGGATGGTAATGCGCGAACGGTCTTCCAAAGGAGCCATTTCGGATGGAATAGCGTTCCATAAATAGAGGATACCTGCCAATGTTATGGTTGTAATAACCCATGCCCATCCTCGTTTGTTGAGGAAAGCGTCCAATAACTTACTATATCCTTTGTTCAGTCCTTCGAAGAAAGGTTCGGTTTTTCGATAGAACCAATTCTTTTCCTTGCGCTTTACCAACAATTTGGTAGCCAACATCGGGGTGAAGGTCAAAGCGGCAAAAGAAGAAATAATTACAGAACCTGATACTACGATACTGAATTCTCGGAACAGACGTCCGGTTGTACCTTCCATAAATACAATAGGGAAGAACACCGCTACCAAGGTAATGGTGGTAGAGATAATAGCAAAGAAGATTTCCTTGGAACCTTCAATACCTGCTTCCTTGGGTGACATGCCCCGCTCAATTCGGATGTAGATGTTTTCCGTCATTACGATGGCGTCATCTACTACAAGCCCTACGGACAATACGATGGCCAGCATCGAAAGCACATTGATGGAGAAGCCTGCCAAGTACATAACGAAGAAGGCTCCGATCAACGATACCGGAATCACGATACATGGCACGAGGGTCACACGCCAGTCGCGAAGGAACAGGAAGATGATGATGATAACGAGGACAAACGCTTCATACACCGTGCTCTTTACTTCGTTGATGGAAGCGCGGATAAACTTGGTGTTGTCGAAACTGTACTGGTAAGTCACGTCTTCCGGAAGGTCCTTCTTCATGGTTTCCATACGTCTGTACACTTCATCGGCGATGTCGATATGGTTTGCACCCGGTTGCGGGATGACTACGATACCAATCATCGGTACTCCGTTCATCTTCATGTAGCTCTTCAGGTCACGGGCTTCCAATTCGGCACGACCAATGTCGCTGAAACGGATGATGCGGTTGTTGTCTTCCTTGATAATCAGGTTATTGAACTCATCTGCGGTATGCATCAAACCGAGGGTACGGATACTGAGTTCCATGGTATTACCTTCAATACTTCCCGATGGCAATTCCACATTTTCCTTATCCACTGCATTCTTTACGTCCATTGGAGTGATGCCATAGCCTGCCATCTTGATTGGGTCAAGCCACATACGCATGGAGTATTTCTTTTCTCCCCAAATTTCTACACTACTTACATCTGGGATGGTTTGCAATTGTTCCTTTACGGTCAAGTCTGCAATTTCACTCATTTCAAGCAACGAACGTTTGTCACTACCGATAGTCACCATCAGGATTGGAGTAGCATCGGCATCGGCTTTCGATACGGTAGGAGGGTCACAGTCGCGTGGCAGATAACGTTGGGCACGTGATACCTTGTCACGAACGTCGTTGGCTGCTGTTTCCAAGTCGACAGAAAGCTCGAATTCTACTGTAATACGGCAGTTACCCTGGCTACTTGTACTGGAAAGCGAACGGATACCCGGAATACCATTGATATTCTGTTCAAGAGGTTCTGTAATCTGGTTCTCGATGACATCCGCATTGGCTCCTGGATATGAACAGGATACCGAAATGATAGGATTGTCAACGGACGGATATTCGCGCACCCCCAAACTGCTATAACCGATGAAGCCGAAAAGCAAAATAATCAGCGTCATTACGGTAGACAATACGGGACGGCGTATACTTAATTCGGATATATTCATACGGAAATTAATTTACTTCGTCCAACGTAACTTTCAAACCGGTACGCAATTGTAAGGTACCCGATGTAATGATTGTATCACCAAGATTCAATCCTTGTAACACTTGTACTCTGGCATCGTTTCGGATACCTTTGGTGATGGTTACAGGTTCTGCCTTCCCTGATTTATAGAGATAAACCTTGTCGATACCCATTTCAGGCACAATGGCTTGAGATGGAATCGTAATGGCATCGTTGAATTCCTGAGTTTTCAATTCCACACTGGCAAAACGACCTGGCATCAGTTTGCCATCTGTGTTTGGATAGAGAGCGCGGATGGCAAAGGTGTGGTTGCTTGGATCAACATGCGACTCCATGGCATATACCTTGGCTGCAAAAGGCTTGATATGACCATCTACCTTGAAGGTTAAGTTGGCACCATTCTTTAAGATACCGGCATAGCGTTCGGCTACAGCAAATTCTATCTTCAAAGGCGAAATTTTGGTCAATGTAGCCACGACGGTAGATGGAGTGACATATGCACCTTCACTTACTTGGCGCAAACCGATGATGCCATCGAACGGCGCGCGGAGTTCGGTATAGGCAATGTTTGCCTTCACCATGTCGATTTCTGCTTTCAACATGGCAAGGTCTGTCTGTACCTGTTCGTAAGCTTCCTTACTGACCGCTTCTTTTTCCAGCAAGGCATTCTGGCGGAACACACGGTCTTCTGCCAATTTTAACTGTACTTCCAATTTGCGGAGCTGAGCTTGTAATTGGGCATCGTTTACCTTTGCCAGCAATTCACCTTTCTTAATGTGTGTACCTTCTGTAAAGTTGATGGCAGTGATTTTACCCGAGGTCTCAAATGAGAGGTTAACCTCTTCGTCGGGAAGTAATAAACCTGTAATGTTAGAACCATCCGAAATGGATGTTTCTTTGATGACTTCACCGATAACATTTAACGTACGGCTCCGATTGGAAGCCTTAGCATTTTTAGGGGCATGTGACAATTCTTTATTCTCTCGTGGCATGAACGTATGGATAGCCATACCTGCAAGTCCGATTCCGATGAGAATAATGATTCCCCATTTCATCTTTTTATTCATGTATGATTAAGTGTATTTTTAGTTTATATTGATTAAATTAATGATTAAAAAGAGCCACATTCGTTTAATGTGGCTCTTGGAGTTTTATTGTTTTTTAATATTTTTCGTTGGCTAACTTCCAGAAAGCAAGGAATGATGCTTTGGTGATGTCAACCATCTTCGGCCAATTGCATCGTTCGCTATGGTCGCCCGGCATGTGATAGTCGGGGTGTGCATCGGTATGATACCAAATGATAGGAATGCCGAGCTTGGCAAAAGTTCCGTTGTCACTACCGCCTACAGGATTGTCCCAAGGACGATAGTTCGGGTCAAGTTCCAAACCGTAGGTTACGATGTCGTTCTTCAACCAATCTCCAAACATTTGGTAAGCTGCTGTATAGAAGTATACAAAATGCTTAGGATTGGCTTCGTTGTTGTTACGGCCAATCATGTCGTAGTTCAAATAACCTTTCACCTTACCGATTTCCGGATAAACTTGTGCGAAATACTTAGAGCCGAGCAAGCCTTTTTCTTCACCGTCCCAGAATGCAAAGATGGTAGTACGTTCCGGTTGTTCGCCGGTTGCGAGGAATGCACGTGCTACTTGCAATACGGCTTGCACACCTGAAGCGTTGTCGTCTGCACCATTGTAGATTTGGTCGCCCTTCAACATTGGGTCGTAGCCCAAGTGGTCGTAGTGAGCACCGATAATCACGATTTCATTCGGGTTCTTACCTTCAATTTTACAAAGGATGTTGCGGAGGTCAAGGCTTTGGTGGACACCTTTCTTTAAGTTGGCGATGGAATCCGGATGTACTTGCCAGCGTTGGCCTCTTTTTTGGCGTTCGGCATGACAAGCTTCAAACGGTTGCACATAACCGTCTTCGAACAAAGGCTGCAATCCCATCTGCTTCAAGCAAGAGATGATGTAGTTGCCCGCAATGCGACCACCTTTCCAACCCGCTTCACGTCCTTCCAATTCGTCGCAAGCCAGGAAGTCCACGTGTGCTTCAGCTGTTGCACGATTGATACTTGCTACACCTTTTGCTTCGGGTGTTTCCTTTACCTTCTTTTTGGGTGAGGCAGCGTTCAGGTTTGCTGCTCCAATCAGCATCAATGCTGCTAAAAACAAATACTTTTTCATGTCTTTCGATTTTTTTGTTAGAATGCTGCACGATACTTGCCCTCTTCCTTGTCTTCCAACATGTTGAGGTAAGAAGCATAGCGCGATTCGCTGATTAAATGTTTCTCTACGGCTTCGCGTACGGCGCATCCAGGCTCGTGACGATGGGTGCAGTTGCCATACTTGCAATCGGCCGAATATTGGAATATTTCCTTGAAGTAATGTCCCACTTCCTCTTCTTCCATGTCGAAGGTGCCGAAACCTTTGATTCCCGGAGTATCAATGAGATAGCCTCCGTTCCCTACGGGAAACATTTCAGAGAAGGTGGTAGTGTGCATCCCCTTGTTGTGATAGTCGGAGATTTCTCCGGTCTTCACGCTGAGTTCGGGTAAGATGGCATTGATGAGTGTCGATTTACCTACTCCCGAATTGCCCGAAAGCAAGGTCACCTTTCCTTCCAGGTCCTGCTTGATTTCCTCGATGCCTGTTTCGTTCAGTGCCGACACCTTGAAGCAAGGGTAGCCGATGTAGGTGTAGAGGTCAATCAATGCATCCATGTATCGGGTTTCGTCTTCATTGTATCGGTCTATCTTGTTGAATATCAACTTGACGGGAACACGATACGCTTCAGCGGTAGCTAGGAAGCGGTCGATGAAGATGGTAGACGTTTCGGGATAGTTGATGGTGATAATCAGCATACACTGGTCGAGGTTGGCGGCCAGTATATGCGATTGTTTCGA
>JAEIGA010015155.1_pt1 | contig 11740 bp, 8 predicted proteins | sample 9270691 | NCBI WGS metagenome assembly JAEIGA01 (sample SAMN17057246, study PRJNA624740) | gut metagenome | biome: biome; isolation source: fecal sample | host: Bos grunniens | place: China: Xizang | collected 2019
AACGGCCCGAGACCTACATTCAAGGAGAGCACATATTCATTCGGCAAGATAAAGAAAGGACAGAAGGTCACAGCCCAGTTCACCTTCAAGAACGACGGAAAGATGCCGTTCAAGATCTACAAGGTGGACGCAGACGCAGAGATCTCACACGGAGCCATCCCTGACGCCGCTCCAGGAGAGTCACTGACCTTCAGCATCGACCTTGACACAGCCGATCTGTCAAAGGGTGAATCACTTACCATCGTGACACTCACGACCAATTCTCCACTGAGACCTATCGTAAACATCTTCATTGCCGGATTCATAGAATAACATGTGGCATATAATAGTCGACGCATTCAGGAATGCCGTACTGATTACAGGACTTGTTGTAGTGATGATGATGATGATCGAATCACTGAACATCGAGTCCAAGGGCATGGTATTCAAAGGCCTTAAGAAGACTAAGTTCGGACAGGTAGTGATCGCTGCCCTCCTTGGATCGGTTCCAGGATGCATGGGCGGATTCGCAACCGTATCGCTCTACACCCATAGGATGTTCAGTTTCGGAGCCCTTGTGGCCATGATGATCGCTTCTTCTGGAGACGAGGCGTTTGTCATGCTTGCCATGATTCCGGAACAGGCACTTCTCCTCTTTGCCATCCTCTTCATAATTGCCATCGTTGTCGGAATGGGAGTAGACCTTTTCCACGGAAAGCTTCATTCAAGAAGCTGCAGCCATCATGACCATTCCGAGTGCGGAGTGGAGACCGACTGCCACGACGGTTATGTAGTACATGAAAACGAGGAGGCACCAAAACGTCATTTCGGATGGAAACGTATCCTGATGTTCGTGGGACTAGCCTTGTTCATCGCTGCATTGGCGACAGGACATCTGGGACATGAACACGGAGTTCACGAAGGCCATGTCGCACATGTTCACGAACATGCACATGATCACGCACATCACCATCAGATAAACCTCCTTAGCGAGGAATGGATGAACATGCTGTTCGCAGGACTGAGCGTAATCGTACTCTTTGTCCTCATCTTCGCTTCCGACCACTTCGTGGAAGGACATCTATGGAACCATATCATCAAAAGACATCTTCCCACCATATTCGCATGGACATTCGGAGTCCTTCTGGTTCTCGGCTTCGGCATGAATTATATGGACCTCGACAAGTGGATCAGCGGAAATACTGCGTTGATGATACTTCTCGCCACCCTTGTCGGAATCATCCCGGAATCCGGTCCTCACATGATATTCGTGACCCTCTTTGCGGCAGGTGTGGTTCCTTTCCCGGTACTGCTTGCAAGCTCTATTTCACAGGACGGACACGCTTCGATTCCTCTTCTGGCAGAAAGCAGAAAGAGCTTCGCCTGGGCGAAGCTCATTAACTGCATCGTAGCATTGGCAGCAGGTTATGCCGCAATGTTGTTTTTCTGATTATCCTAGTAGATCAATTCCACTGCATCGATCCAGAGCTTTGAAGTGCTGCATCCGGTGAAATAGTCACCATATCTCGATGCTGCGCATGAAACCACGATATGTGTAGGAATCTCGTCCATATCACGATATTCAAGTGGAATCACATACTCCTTCCACACACCGGTATTGCCACTTACCTTGTCTGCACCATTGAGTGAATATCCGTCATTGTAGATGACCAGACCGCCGTTTGCAATTGTGCTGGCGTCGGTATTGAAATCAACAAAAGTGCTTGCATCAGTTGTGTTGATATGTATCGGGCTTGCCGGAGTTCCACCGTACTTCTTATAGTCCCATGTTCCGATGGCAAACTTGATTTCAGCACGGTCATAATCACTGTTGCTGAGCGATACTCCCGGAGGCAGGGTCTTGCCGATGATATCCATTCGTCCTGTCTCATATTTGCAGTACAGCTTCAAGGCTGTAGGACGTGTCGTCCAAGGACGGCCGAAGTTCACCTTACCGCCGCTTGTATTTACAAGTCCCGCGAACTGGCCTGTAAAGAGATTACCTGCAGCAAGGATACCTGCAAGCTGGCTGGTCTGTGCCCTGACTGACTGTCTTCCGTCAACCTTATCCTCAGTATCTACATAGGTGATGACGATTCCCATACCGGCAGAGCCTTCGACGCCCTCCGATCCTTCACCGTTACCTGAGCCCCAGAACATATATCTTCCATCTTCAACGCCGCAATCCGGGTCGTAGAACTTGTAATATGAACTTCCGGCAACAAGACTTGTATGCTCGAAGCTTCCGTTCGGGATTGGAGTCGCCGACTCTGTCCTGAACTCCTTGACAGGGCTTCTGTCGTTGCCTGAGATGGATACGACCTCATAATCGGTATCGGCTTTCAGACCCTTGATATGAGCCTGGAATGTACCTCCGTCCGAGGTAATGTCTTCCTGACTGACATCTGACCAGTCCTGAGCACCCTTCTCCCTATACTGGAAGTTGTTCTCTACGCCTGAGACACCGATTGCAGTCACGATTGCCATATGTGCCCACGGATTGACCTTCTGGATCTCAACCATAGCCTCGGTCACCTCGACATAAAGGTTCCAGGTCTCAGTGTAGTCGAATGATGTTACATCGACTGAAATACCATGTGTAAAGTCGGTCATAGAGTCAATATCACGGGAATATGTAGTCTTTCCCTCTGGTCCGAGCTTGAGTGAAGTCACCTTGAGGTTGGAGATGTCAGCCTTCTTGCCAACCATCGCCACTGCACGACGGTTGTAGACATCTATCACGCTTGAGCCCATCTGTCCCTGCACTGTGAAGTAACGGGTGATGTTCCTCTCTGCCATGATGGTCCATTCATAATCCGCATATGTCGTGATGGTGAACTTCAACGGCTTTGAAAGGTCGTGAACACCAGCCAGTTCAATGGATGTCTTGGCAATGTCCTTGTCAATCTGCACGGAACGGATCGCCACATTCCTGATATCCGACGTTTCCGGGAGATGGATGGTGACAGTCCTGCTTTCATAGTCTATATTTATCTTCTCGGCCTCATCTACAATTACTGCCGTGATGTTAGGGACAACGATAGGATATGGGAGATCGTTATCCACACACGACGTAAGCGCGAAAACCGCAAGAAATATATATGTAAGTATCTTCTTCATATTATAGATGTACTGTAACGCCAAAACTCAAATCCAGAAGGCTGAGGCTTGCGCGAGCCTTCCACGCCTGTCTTTGACCTGTAATCACACCCTGATCGTATGCTTTCACAGTGTTGTAAGATATACCGGCCATCGAGATGCAGGCCTGAACCGACACGTTGTTCATCGGAAAATAAACGATGCCTGGCGCAAAGTTCAAGCTGATCTTGTTGTTGATCGAATATGCAGATGAAGCATCACCGGTGTAGAACTGTGTCTTGCTTTTGGTATATGTGAAGACATAATCCCAGAAGATACCCACTCTGCCAAATCCATCAAGTCCCACATAGGTCCTGTGCACCAATGAACCTCCCTTTGAACGGGAAAGCGCATTCAGGGATCCTACATCAAGGCTCAGGTTGCCAAGCAGATCGGCTGTCATCGAATCCACCATACCGTTGACATTGGTATACTGGAATCGTGCACCTACCGCACGATTGTTCTTATATGTATACAATCCTTCAGGAGCAAGTCTCAGCAGGGATGCACTGGCATTAAGGTTCTGCATCACGAGCATGAACTCCGAGTTATTGCTTGAAAAGTCTGCATACATTATGGATACTCCACACTGCCACTCGCCTTTAGGAGCGATCAGATGATTCTTGAAGCGCCTTGATCTTGTCGTATCCTTAGGTACGATCTCTTCTCCGAGCACAATGGTTCCCTGCTCCTTGTCTCCGTCCTGGGCATAGGCTGTCAGACATGCCATCATGAGGCATATCATTGCAATCATTCTTGTTGTTCTCATAGGAAATAATATGACAGTCCTACTCCAAGGGAGAGGAGGTTAACCATGAATCCAGCTGATATCGAATCGGTATTTCCGTGATCGACCTGGTTATGCACCTGATTGTTCCAGGTGTAATTGACTCCAAAGACACCTACGTTCACCTCAAGTGCCAACCTCTCTGTAAGAAAGGCCACGATACCGGGATCTACCGCGATTTCAAGAGCATATGCCTGAGTATAGGTACCGTCTGCAAATGCTCCACTAGCATTGAATGCCTTGCCCTGCTTGAATGAACCACCCAGAAGGAGATCCGCAAACATGGCGATACGCTTTGCTCCGGCAAGTGGGATATATGTCCTGTAGACCGCATGTGCGCTGTACTTGTGCTGAATCTGATAGCACTCGGACGCATTCATCGTAATGTCTGAGACAGAAAGGTCTGCCGTTGCCACATCCAGCATGCTGCGGTCGTAGGAAAAACGAAGTCCCACTCCCATATTATCCCTGAAAAGGTACATAGCCTTGGGGTTGACGGAAATGTCATATCCTTTTGAATCAATATCATTGATGATCAGGAAATTGTATCCGTCATTGATATGCTGCGAGTATGATGCAGAGCCTCCTGCCATCCAGGTTCCCTTCTTGAGAAACGGAGAAGAAGGCTGTGCTTCGTATCCTCGGTCATAATGCTGAGCCTCGGCACTCATGGCACCGAGGAAAAGCATTGAAAATATGACTATAAATCTACGCATCTACAGTATTACTCGTAAATAAGTTCAGCGGCGTCGATCCTGAGTTCACCCTTGTCATATCCGGTGAAGTAGTCACCGAACTGTGAGGTTGCGCAGGAGATGACTATGTGTGTAGGCTCAACTGCGAGCTGACGGTAATCGAGAGGGATTATGTACTCGATCCACTCTGTAGTAGTTGCTGTAACCTTCTCGCCACGATTGATCATGTAACCGTCATTGTAGATGATAAGGTCTCCGTTTGCAACAGTGTTCTCATCAGTAAAGAAGTCTACAAATGTGCTCTCGTCCGTAGTGTTGACAAGAATCGGAGAATCCTTTGTTCCACCATACTTCTTGTAGCTCCATGTTCCTACCGCTACCTTGATCTGAGCACGGTCATAGTCGTTCTCGGTAACGCCGAGGTTCTTGTTCTTGAGGATATTGATCTTTCCTGTCGAATACTTGCACCAGATCCTCAGGGCTGTAGGACGGCTTGTCCATGGGCGTCCGAAGTTCACCTTACCGCCGCTTGTTCCTACAAGTCCGGCAAACTGACCTGTAAAGAGGTTACCCGCAGTAAGCATACCGATGATCGAGTTGTTCTTGCAGAGAACCGACTGGTTTCCGTCCTTTTTGTCAGAAGTATCGATTTCGGTGATGACTATACCCATGCTGGCAGATCCCTCTACACCTTCGCTTCCTTCTCCGTTACCGGATCCCCAGAACATATATGTAGCATCTGACACACCGCAGTTAGGATCATAGAACTTGTAATAGCTCTCGCCAGAAACCTTGCTCACATACTCGAAGCTTGAATTAGGGAGCGCCGGAGCGGCCTCGGTCTTGAATGTAAGTGTACCACCGAAATGCTCTCCATTGATCACAAGAGCATATGTGTATTCTGTAGCAGGGGTAAGGCCCTTGAGTTCAGCCTTCCATACTCCCTCGTCATAATTCACTCCATCTACATATGTCCAGGTTGTTCCTCCGTCTGCAGAGTATGCAAACTGCACTGTAGCACCTTCATTCTCCTTAGGGTCCACATCCGCATACACGGTTGCGTGTGCAGCCCATATCTCAGCCTTAGGCTGAAGCGGAACCTTGAGACCTGTAGAAACTGGCTCGAAGACGATTGTGTCATCCACGATGTCTGTAGTATAGTCAACAACAAGAGAGAACACAAGGTCACCGTCCTTGATCGTATACTTGAGGTTCATCTTATAGAGCTTGCCTGCCTCGATGTTCTCGATTACACCTGTCTTGGTAAAGGCACTGCCGTCCTTTGCAAGTGTTCCCGAGAATGTCCATGTAAATGAAGGCTCGTCAAGACCGGCCACGATATAGTAACCATTTGATCCTGAATTGGATGCATCATAAACGAGCTGAGTCGAAGCATCGGCAGCATCAAGTCCGATTGTGAATGTATAGCCTTCAAGGAAGTTCTCTGCCACTGTCGGATCGAAGCTGATGCTTGTAACAGCATTGCTTACGCCAGCGACAACCTCTACATTCGTTACGTTTCCTGCAACGATTGTGAACTCCTTCGATCCCTTGTAGCTCTTGTTTTCGAAGGTTGCAGGTGCCGGAGACTCCATGGCAGCCTCACCTGCTATCACATCAACACGATATGTATCTGCCGCAAGATAGAATGGAGACGGCATATTGTCATAAGTATATGAACGGACAAGACCGCTGAAGTCCGCCTTGTAGATCTTCACCTGGGCTGTATTCATCAATTCTTCTCCAGACATTGCCTTAGTCATGTCGGAAAGGCTCATATCCATGCTGAGGACACCCATGCCGCCCTCATGGTTCCTGATGTCTGTCTTTGTACAGGATACTGCTGCCAATGAAAGGCAGAGGGTCATATAAACAAGAATCTTCTTCATACCTTTTTCCTCCTTACTCTACTACCATTACAACAGGTATCTGATTCCTGCAGCCTGTCTGGTCAACAATGTTCATCTGGAATGTATGTCTTCCAGAGTAGATTGTGATTGCATCCTGAGCCGCGTCAAGATTGAATGAAATGTCAGTCTGTCCGACAAGTTCCTGACCATGAGGGAATGGAACTACGTCGAAGATGATTCCGTTTTCCTCAGATGGAGAGATAAGGTCAAGTTCACGGGCATTTGCAGCATCTACAGCCTTGAGGAAGGCACTGTTATCAGAATCGATGCTTACAGTGAACTTCTTCACGCCATTAGGAACAACAGCACGGAATCTGATCTGCATGTCCCTTACATCAGAAGGAACGATGACAATGTTCTCAAGATCAACGATCTCAGAATCACATCCACCCTCGTAGTCAGGCATAAGTGCAATGCCTCCGTCACCCTTAGGTGCATCCGGATCCTCACCTACGATATCCTCCTCGGCGCCGACTGTATTGTTGAGTGTCTCGTCTGAAATGAGGTCCTCGATCACGATGTCGAATGTAGCATTTCCTTCCTCATCTACCTTAGGGATGAACTTGATCTGGCGCCACTGCTTAGGAGCGATGTTTGAGAATACCCTTGTCATCGACTTTGAGCTGCCATCGATGTTTCCCTTGAAGACGACAGTCATTGTGTTTCCTGTCACTGCAAAGTAGCCGGCGCTCTGGTCGTATGTCTTGTCTGCGTTCAAGGCATATTCAAGCGGAGTTTCCGGATTGAGAGCCACAGTCGTAGAGCAATCTCCTGTCACCATCTTGAGGAAATCGTCGCTGTATGCAACTGTCACCTTACACTGGAGGAGAGTACATACAAGTTCACCGATTGAAGTCTCCATTCCTGCAACAATGGAAAATTCCTTTGAAACACCATATACAGGCTGTTCGAATGCAGCCGATGGAACTTCTTCTGATGACGAACTTGCCACGAGAGTATATGTTCCCGCAGGGATCGAAATCTTGTTGTCATTCTCCCTTACCTCATCGTAGGTCTTTCTGATCACCACATTTCCGTCAGCATCAACGATTGAGATCGTATAGTTTCCTCCTGCAGGCGACGCCTTGGTATCCACTGTCTCGTCGAGACCAAGAGAAAATTCGCTGAACGAGAGGTAACCATATTCCTTGTCAGGTGAAACAGGGGTCTTCTGGCATGATGCGACAAGCACCATTGCAGCAGAAGCGATTGCCATTATAATGTTCTTCTTCATTTTTGTAGTCCTCCAATTAGTCGTTGAGTTCATAATCGCCGAGTTCAACGGTCTCGACAGTTTCATTGAATGAAATGGTTATGGTCGAACCACCCACATTCGGTGCATCGAAATTGATGGTGTATGCGGTCGCTTCGTCAAGGCCTGTATACTCCTTTGAGAAGTTGTAAGTCTTGACCTCACCTGTCAGAACACCCTCAACCTTGATCTTGTATCCGTCGATGAAGGCAGCCTTGGTCTCACCCTTTACGAATGTAGCGATTTCCGCTCCGTCACGGGTAAGCTTGAATGTGTAGTCTGTATAGTATCTGTTGAAATAGTCAGAGCAGCTGATCTTGATGACAGTATTGCCCAACGACACCGGTACCGATACTGCCACAGTTTCGCCCCCATTCACCGTAAATGCCTGTGTACCTGCAAAATACGGCTTATCGAAGCCTTCATCCTCAAGGTTACCGTAAACTGCTTCAACTGTGTAGTTTCCGGCAAGAAGAGAAGTCGTCGGATCCCATTCGGAAATCTTGCCGGCCCATACCTGTGCTGATGAAGCATCAAGGATGGTGATGTTGAAGTCTCCGACTGACGGTAATGTCGTGTAGTCCGAGACATTGCTCTTTGTCATATCAGCCACTTCCTGGTTGCTTGACACCTCGAATGCTACACGGCCATAACCTTCTGTCTGGTTCTTTGTGCAGGAAACTGCAGCGATAAGTACCATGACACTGAAAATTGCCTTTAAATGTTTCATTTTGATGGTCTTTGAATCTATTACTTAATCTGTACTTTTATATTGTCTATGTATACGTTGAACTCCGCGTTGCAGGCAAGGGATTCCGAACCGGAGAATATCGTATAGAATACCAGTCTTGTAGAAGATGTCGCCTTTGATATCACGGATTCATATGTCGGGAATGTCGCATTGAAATCATTCTCTCCGAAATTGCTTGACATGGCATGCGAATCCTGTCTTGTTCCGAAATCGTTCAATGAAGTCTCATAATTGCTGTTGATGCCTGTCGCTCCCGTAGGGATACCATCCAGAACTCCCGTATTGCTATGGGATGCTATGCAAAGTGCAATATCCGAAACTTCTGCGCTACTGTCTTCGTGGAGATATCCGCCGGCATCGAAAGTCATCTTGAGATTGACTGTCTTGCCTGGCTTGAGGCCGCTCAGTTGAGGAGTATCCAATCGTCCGTGGTGTGACGAAGCGTATGTCAGCTTATATCCCAAAAGACTGATGCTCACACACTGATATCGGGTATTGATACGTATTGAGTTGCCTGTGGTCCAATATCTTGCGGCATTCCATCCGGTATGGGACATGCAGCCGTCAAGGCTTGAGCCAGGTTGTTCCCTTTCACTTGAACTATAGCTGTTGTTGCCATAGCTTTCGCCTTCCGCATATACGCATGAGAAGTCCTCAAAGAGGAGATACGGCACTGTCAGAGAAGCCTCGGTCTTTCCATGCTGGGTGATCGACGGCATGGTGACGGTCTCGCTCATGAGCGCGTTGTCAGAATCATATGAAACGGATATCTGCTGGCCGCTGAAAGCCATGTAGGCATCGACATCTGTCTCGAACCTGAAGACGATCTTTTCTCCCACCTGGATCTTCCTGCCCGGATCATACCTGTACACATTCGTACCGCCGTCGCCGAAGTTGCATCCGGCCGGCGCTGTCAATGTGATCACATTAGGATCTTCGCCTAAGTTGTTGGCTGCTACCGTAAAGGTGATCATTCCCGCAAAATCGATCAGTTCCCTTACATTGAGCATGACAGGTGTCGAATGACCTGCCTGGAAGTTCCTTGCGCAAAGGTCGATGGGATCGAATAATGCGATCTTGTCGTCTGTAAAGGCCTTGAGCTGAAGGGATTCACCTTCCACAAACTGCTTTGGAGCAATGGCCAGACAGGCATACTGAAGTTCATCCCTTGAAATTCCGATAGGCTGGTCAAGGACGAGTTTCATAGACGAAGTAGACTCTGTAAGCTGAGGTGCAGCAGTCAGGTCAGCCACGTCAAGGGTCACCTTGCCGGCAACATCGGAAGGGAATGTCAGGAAGAGCTGCTCTATCTGCTCTTCTCCGATAACGGTATTTTCTTCAGGGATATAGAATCTGAACTGATGCATCATCCTGTTCATATGCATCTGCATTCCGGAATGGTCCTCAGGATTAGGGAGCGCGGTCAATGCACCATGCTGGACAGGGTCTGAAATCATGATGTCTGCACCGCCTCTCACCTTTCCGTCCTGCTGGGCCGGAAGGTCGAAGGTCACTGCAGTGCCGTTTACAGATACCGGCACCGGATAAGTGGAATAATATGTATATGTGCCCTCAGGCATGGCACCATCAAGAGTGGACGAAAAGAATCCTCGCCCAGAGTCTAAACCGTATGTACGAAATATCTGGTTGGACAGTGTGTACTCCCCAACAGAATTCTTAGCCCATACGGCAAGCTCATCTCCTGCAGACCATACTGCGGACAAACCATTCGGCAACATTTCCGTACGCGTACCTGCTCCTCCCGCATAAAGTCCTACTTCACAAGGGGTTGGAGCCTGATCATCAAGGCCTCCCTGACACGCAGAAAGGGCAGGAATCATTGCGATCAGTACTGTCACAAGAAGCCATTTATTCATAGTTTTTCTCATCCAGTTAAAAATCTTACAAACTGCAAAGTTATGTTTTTTGGCGCAAAAAACAAATCAGCGGTTTTACATTCATACAATCAAACGAGGCTTGAGTACGATCAGAACATGTCTTGAAACATAAAAAACAGCTCCGATTTAAGTAAAATTTGCTATCTTTGCACGATTATGTCTTTAAACGAATATGGCGACAGAGAATATAAATAACGTAAATTACAGCGACGACAACATCAGGACCCTCGAAGGCGTCGACCATATCAGGCTCAGGCCCGGTATGTACATCGGAACGCTCGGCAAGGGAGACGACCCTGCAGACGGAATCTATGTGCTCCTCAAGGAGGTCGTGGACAACTCGATCGACGAGTTCTCGGCAGGCTTCGGTAAGCAGATACAGATCAGTGTCACCGAAAAGGAAGTTTCCGTCAGAGACTTCGGACGAGGCATCCCCCTCAATTCCGTAGTCAAGGCGGTCAGCATCCTCAACACCGGAGGTAAGTACGACTCGAAGGGTTACAAGAAGTCGGTAGGTCTCAACGGAGTGGGTCTCAAGGCAGTGAACGCATTGTCATCCCATTTCTACGTCGAGGCATACCGTGACGGAATGTGCTCGTACGCTGAATTCTCTGCAGGAAAGCTCCTGAACGACGGCATGAAGGAAACAAAGGAAAAGAACGGAACATATGTGAAGTTCATTCCTGACGAGAACCTCTTTGTGGATTACTCGTACAACATAGAGTTCGTGGAGTCCATGATCAAGAACTACTCTTACCTAAAGAAGGGACTTACCCTCAACCTCAACGGTACGCCATATATTTCGAAAAACGGCCTTCTTGACCTCATCAATGAGAAGATGTCGGAGGACCCGTTTTATGCCCCTATCCATATTTCAGGCGAAGACATCGAAATCGTGATCACCCACGGAAACAGCTACGGAGAGAACATCACCTCATTCGTGAACGGACAGAACACCCGTGACGGAGGTACCCACCTCGTAGCCATCAGGGAAGCCATTTCAAAGACCCTCAAGGAGTTCTTCAAGACATATGCAAAGAAGGACTTTGCTCCTGAAGATATCCGACAGGGTATTATTGGAGCAATCAGCATCCAGATCCAGGAGCCTATCTTCGCCAACCAGGCAAAGACCAAGCTCGGATCGACATACATGTGGAACCAGGTCGTTGAAAATGAGGACGGAACACACGGCTATGACGTAGGCCCTACGATCAGGAGCTTCGTGAACGACTTCGTTAAGACCAATCTTGACAATTATCTCCATATGCACAAGGAGATAATCCCTGCCCTTCAGGCAAAGATCGTGTCTTCAGAGAAGGAGCGCCAGGAG
>JAEIGA010015156.1_pt1 | contig 11739 bp, 13 predicted proteins | sample 9270691 | NCBI WGS metagenome assembly JAEIGA01 (sample SAMN17057246, study PRJNA624740) | gut metagenome | biome: biome; isolation source: fecal sample | host: Bos grunniens | place: China: Xizang | collected 2019
ACAACCGATTGGACCGGCGTTGATGGTTACGATGGTTGTGGTGTCCTCACCGAGAAGCCAACAGTTCCAACTACGCCAACAGTAGAATAACCCTTAAAAACAGTTACGATTATGAGAAAGTATTTAAGACCGGAATTTGAGGTTTACGAGGTAGCTGTTGAGGGCGGCTACGGCGACAGCGTTGCACTTCCAGGCTTCGGCGGTGAGAGCGACGAGTTGGTTTACTAATTAGGCTATTAGCCATTGGCCATTGGCTAAAAATAGAGAATCGGGCGAGGAAACTTGCCCGATTTTTTTGTGTTTTTCGAAAATTATTTACTAACTTTGTAGTGATTGAAACAACATAAAACTATATACAACCATGACTGAAAAACTTTTGAAGATTGCCGGCGAGTTCGTTCTCGAGGGCACAATCAGCGAGATTACTCCACTTGGACAGGGCTTTATCAACGATACATTTATCGTTCACACCGAGGGCGAGGCTCCAAACTATATTCTACAGCGCAAGAACAAGAACATCTTCCCCGATGTTCCTGCGATGATGGTTAACATCGACCGCGTAACCGCGCATATCCGTGCAAAGGTTGCTGCCGAGGGTGGCGATGTTAAGCGTGAGGTTATGACTATCAACCACACTCACGACGGCAAGTTCTACCACATCGACGAGGAGGGTGAGTATTGGGCAGTATGCGAGTTTATCGCAGATACTATCGCCTACGACTCGGCAAACAGCGAGGCTTTGGCTCGTATGGGCGGTATGGGTATCGGTAAATTCCAGTCGCAGTTGGCAGACTTCACCGAGCCATTGGCAGAGGTTATCAAGGGCTTCCACAACATCAAGCACCGCTTCGTGCAGTGGGACGAGGCTATCGCACAAGATGCAGTAGGTCGCGTAGCATCGCTTTCGGAGGAGATTTCGTGGATTGAGTCGCGCCGCGAAGAGATGTTGGCATTCTGGGCAAAGGTTGAGTCGGGTGAGATTCCAATGCGCGTAACTCACAACGACACCAAGATTAACAATATCCTCTTCGACAAGCAGGGCAATGTTCTCTGTGTTATCGATTTGGACACTGTAATGTCGGCCCCTGCATTGAACGATTTTGGTGACGCTATCCGCACCTACGCAAATACAGGTGCTGAGGACGCAGAGGACCTTTCTACCGTATCGCTCTCGTTGCCTATGTTCGCAGCTTATGCTGATGGCTACCTCTCGCAGCAGGCAAAGACTCTTACCCAAGCAGAGTTAGACCACCTTGCATTCTCGGCTCGTTACATCACCTTCGAGCAGGTTTTGCGTTTCTTGATGGACTACATCAATGGCGATACCTATTATAAGATTAAGTCGCCTAACCACAACCTCGTTCGTACTCACGCGCAGTATGCTTTGTTGCAGAGCATCGAGGCTCAGTACGACGAGATGTGCGAGGTAATCAAGCAGACAACCGCTAAACATTTGGCATAATGAAGGTCGCAAAGATAGATTTATCGGGCAAAACCCTCGAACAAGTGTTCGAGGGTATTGCTCCCGAGAAGATTGCTTGCTGCAATTGGGCAGAGGAGTATCCGTACGCTCCAAATGTAACATTTAAGATGTTCCATACGGGCGAGAAGTTGTATGTGCGTTTCGATGTAGAGGAGGGCTATACAGCAGCTCGCGTAGCAGAGGATAATGGCGAGGTTTGGACCGATTCGTGTTGCGAGTTCTTCCTATCGCTCGATGGTGAGGCATACTACAATGTAGAGATGACCTGCATCGGTCGTATGTTGATTGGTTACCGTCAGAAGGACCACGATGTTATCCACGCAGGCGATGACATTCTCTCGCAGGTGGAGCGCATACCTTCGCTCGGCACCGAGCCTTTCGAGGAGCGCGTAGGCGATAATAAGTGGTCGCTTATGTATGCTCTTCCTACCTCGATAATGCACCAGCACAAGGTGGAGAGTTGGGACGGTTTGAAGCTGAAAGTCAATCTCTACAAATGCGGAGATAACCTCACAAAACCGCACTTCCTGTCGTGGCAACCGATTGCACTTCCGCAACCTTGTTTCCACTGTCCGGAGTTCTTCACGGCGATTGAGTTGGAGTAAAAAAATATCGTGGCAGTTGCCACGATATTTTTTTTAGTTCGAGTAGTTCGAATTTAGATATTCCTGAATCGTAAAATTTGTTTCACACGGCTCAATACCTTCAGCAACATACTCGTTGGTGTGCTGCAACTTCTCGCCACCAAGAACACAACGGCCAAGGAACATTAAAATCTCGTCGTGGTTATCGGTCAAAGGCGAAACGGCAAGGGCGTGGTCGCGATAGTGTGCCGAGTGGAAATAGTAGGTCGCACCCTTTTCATGCAACTGCTCAGCAATATAGTCCGAGCCATAGAATCCCGTTGCGAGGATTGTCGCCTTGCGATATGGCACATTCCTATCGGCATTGCCATGGAAGAGCATTACAGGACAAGGCATTGCACCCCATTCTGGTTCGCCAAGTACCGAGTATATAGCACCTGCAAAGGCTACAACACCCGCAAAATTAAACTTCTCGGGCAGAATCTTTGCATACTTTGAGCGATTTGAGATATAGTTCTCCGCCTGCAACACTGCAATAGCACCGGCACTCGAACCACTCGCTACAATCAGCGATGAGTCAATGCCCAACTTCGTGGCATTATCAACAACATACTTCGTAGCACGCAAAACATCTTCCGCTGCGTAGTTCACCGAGCGATACATTGCCCATGCACCCTCCAACGGACCGACATCCTCGGTACTATCGAGAGTATAAGCCATGCCGAGTCGATAATCTACCGACACAACATCGAAACCCTCCGAGAGCAACATCTCGAAGTATGGCAGATAGCGCTCGTTGTTGCGGCTACCATGCGAAAAACCGCCACCAAAAGCGAACAACACGCAAGGGTGCGCACCCTCGCCCGCGCTACGATAGTGGTCGAGGTACAATGGCTTTTCACCCTCTGCAAAGCAGTAGGTTGTCGGTTGAGTTTGTGCCATTGTTGTCGCCATAGTAAAAATCAGTGTTGCAAAAAGTAAAAATCTTTTCATCCTTACTTATATTTATTTTTCCAAAGTTGTTGAATGCGCTCGGCTATGCGTTGTTCCGTCGGATTGCCCGTATTCGGGTGGTAGAACTGCGTTCCTTTAAGCGACTCAGGCAGGAACTCCTGCTCCACAAAGTTACCCTCAAAGTCGTGGGCATACTTATAGTCGGCTCCATAGCCCTGCTCTGCCATCAAATCGGTTACGGCATTGCGTAAGTGCAATGGCACAGGGCGCAGATTCGTATCCTTATTCACAAATGCAAGTGCCTCGTTTATCGCCATATATGCCGAATTACTCTTTGGCGAAGTCGCAAGATAAATCGTCGTTTCCGCAAGCGTTATACGCGCCTCGGGCATACCTATTTTATGCACCGTATCGAAGCAAGCATTTGCCAACAATAGAGCATTAGGATTTGCCAAACCGATATCCTCCGACGCGAGAATCACCAATCGTCGAGCGATAAATCGCGGTTCCTCACCTCCTGCCAACATTCGTGCCAAGTAGTATATTGCCGCATTCGGATCGCTACCTCGCACACTCTTGATAAATGCCGAGATAACATCATAGTGTTGCTCGCCATTCTTGTCGTAGAGGGCTATATTCTGTTGCAACACCTCTGTTACGAGGTCGTCGGTAATCGTCAGGTCGCCTTCGCGCGAAGAGGTTATGATATCCAAGATATTGAGCAACTTTCTCGCATCTCCACCTGCAAAGCGGAACAATGCGGCCGACTCCTCGACCTTGATATTGCGTTTTTTCAGCTCCTCGTCGGTGGTTAATGCACGATTGAGCAGATGCTCCAAGTCCGCATCCTGCATCGGCTTCAAAGTATAGACCTGGCAACGGCTCAAAAGCGGAGATATAACCTCGAACGATGGGTTTTCGGTAGTCGCACCGATGAGGGTTATAATACCCTGCTCCACCGCACCAAGCAGTGAGTCTTGTTGCGACTTATTGAAACGATGAATTTCATCTATAAACAGGAGCGGCGTCTTTGCCGAAAAGAACTTCTGATTCTTTGCCGACTCAATAACCTCGCGCACCTCCTTCACACCCGAAGTTACGGCCGAGAGGGTGTAGAATGGTCTTTCGAGGGCATTTGCCACAATTTTGGCAAGCGTGGTCTTACCAACCCCAGGAGGTCCCCACAATATAAACGACGGCACATTCCCCGCCTCGATAAAGCGACGGAACACACCACCCTCCCCGACCAGGTGTTGCTGGCCAATATAGTCTTCAAGCGATTGAGGTCTCAATCTCTCAGCCAACGGTGCCGACATAGCTATTTCTCTCTTTTATTGTATGCTTCAATTGCTTTGCCGAGAATGCGAATTGCCTTCTTCAATTCGTCTTTTTCGAGAATATAGGCGATGCGGACCTCGTCTTTACCTAAGCCAGGCTCGGAGTAGAAACCCGATGCAGGAGCAAGCATAATAGTTGCACCCTCGTACTCGAATTCGCGCAAGCACCACTCGCAGAACTTATCGCTATCGTCAATCGGAAGTCGTGCTATCGTATAGAATGCTCCCATTGGAATTGGCGAATAGACTCCGTCTATCTTATTCAACTCATCAACCAAGCAGTTACGACGCTCGATATACTCCTCGTAGGTGTGAATTGCATACTCGCGAGGCGCATCAATCGAAGCCTCAGCTGCAATCTGGCCGAGCAATGGAGGCGACAAACGCGCCTGACAGAACTTCATCACCGCTGCACGCAGAGTCTTATTCTTGGTAATCAGCGCACCTATGCGAATACCACATTCCGAGTATCGCTTTGACACCGAGTCAATCAGTACGACATTATCCTCGATACCCTCCAAGTGGCAAGCCGAGATATATGGCGAGCCGGTATAGATAAATTCGCGATAGACCTCATCGGAAAATAGGAACAAGTCGTGCTTCTTGACCAAATCACGAATACGATTCATCTCCTTGCGTGTGTAGAGATAACCCGTAGGGTTGTTAGGGTTGCAAATCAAAATTCCTCGTGTACGCTCGTTAATCAACGCTTCGAACTGCTCAATCGAAGGCAGGGCAAAGCCATTTTCGATGGTCGAGGTAATAGGACGAATTACCGCACCAGCCGAGACTGCAAATGCCATATAGTTGGCATAAGCAGGCTCAGGAACGATAATCTCATCGCCCGGATTCAGGCACGACATAAAGGCAAACAACACAGCCTCCGAGCCTCCTGCCGTAACGATAATATCCTCTGGGGTGAGTTTTATCTGATATTGGTCATAGTAGCCCACCAACTTCTCACGCAACGAGAGAAATCCGTCGCTCGGACTATACTCCAAAATCTCACGGTCGATATTGCGAATGGCATCGAGTGCCACTTGCGGAGTCTTGATATCGGGCTGACCGATATTCAGGTAATAGACCTTTGTGCCTCGCTTTTTTGCCTCCTCGGCAAGCGGAGCCAATCGACGAATTGGCGATGCAGGCATCAATACAGCGCGTTCTGAAATCTTTGGCATAGTGCAACAAATTTTATTCATCACAAAGATAATAAAAAACATCGAGTTTTCTAAAAACTACGCTTTTTTATTTCCGTTTTATTATAGGTATTTATACCCATAATCAACACTTTTCTTGCCATATAGAATATTTTCACTATATTTGTAAATCGAATGTAGAGATATTTGTATGGAAAAAGAACTTAAACCGAGAGATCACAACCTCTTATTGAAGGCATTTCGCATCTATTTGCAGTTTGTAAATTCGGGACTATATTTCCGCAAAGAGCACCTTGTCGGAATTGAAAAGGTGCCGATTGATGGAACCCCACTCGTTATTGTATCCAATCACCAGAACTGTTTGAATGATCCGTTGTCGGTAGCGATGAATTTGACCGACCGACGAATCAACTTTATCGCCCGCGCAAATGTATTCAACAATCCTATCGCAGGTCGTTTCTTGCGCAAGATAGGACTTCTTCCGGCATATCGAGCAAGTTTCGATGGCTACGCTTCGGTAGCCAAAAATCGCACAACTTTCGATGCCGCAGGACAAGCCTTGTGCGATGGTGAGAGCGTAATGCTTTTCCCTGAGGCAGGACATCAAAATAAGCGTTGGCTCGGAACCTTCAAGATTGCATACCTGAAAATAGCATTCGAAGCTGCCGAGAAGTTCAACTTCGAGCGCGATGTGATGATATTGCCTTCGTGCAACCACTACGCCAACTACTTCCACGCTCGTACCGATATGCTTATTCGCTTTGGCGACCCAATTTCGCTAAAACCATTCTACGAGGAGTACAAGGAAGAGCCTCGTGCTACAATGTTAAAAATCAACGACATCGTACGCGAGAAGATTAAGGAGTTGATGTTGCACATCGACGATTTGGAGCACTACGACCAAATTGATTTCCTTCGCGAAACAGGCTATGGTCGCAAGTATGCTATCGAGCACGGCTTCAACTTTAACTATCTCCCTTCGCGTTTGCTCTCCGACCAGAAGTTGGTATCTGAGTTAGAGGAGGCGACCAAAGCCAATCCTGAGGAGATGGAAGAGGTCTACAAAGAGACAGCAGAGTTGCATGATGGCTTGAAAAAGTTGGGTATCCGCGACTGGCTCTTTATCCACAACCCTAAGTGGCCGGCAGTATTATTGAGAGCCTTGGGACTTTTGATACTATTGCCTCTGTTCATTGTATCAATCATTCCAACTGGATTACTTTTCCTTATCCCGAAGATTTTCCTCAAAGCAATGATAAAGGATCCGATGTTCCACTCGTCGTTCCATGTGGCGGTGAGCGTATTCGTATCAATACCAATTTGCTTTATTCTGCCAATTGTACTCTTGTGGGTATATGCAAGCGTCTGGTGGGCATTGGGCTATATGGTTGCATTCCCATTCATGTTTGTTTTGGCATGGAACTATATGCGCCTTTTCTTGAAGTTCAAGGGCACATGCACCTTTGTTAAGCGAAGCAATCGCGACACCATCAACAAGTTACGAAAACTCCGCACAAGCATCTACGAGCGCTTGGACAAGATTATTAAATAAGAAAAGAGCCTGCGGGCTCTTTTTCTTGCTTTTAGCCATTGGCCATTAGCCATTGGCTTTTTGCATCATACTATTTGCCCACCAAAACCAAAATCGCTTATGGTGGACTTTAATGTCCAATTCTTGGCCATTCGCCAAGTTCCATATCCTTGATTGTTTCGCCATCAATGGTAAAGCGCAAGGCGGTGCGGACTTTATGAAAGCCGTAACACCCCGCAGCGCCAGGATTGAGGTGTAGCATTTCGTAAACCTTATCGTACTCCACACGCAAGATATGCGAGTGTCCCGAAACGAAAATCTTTGGGTGGGAGGCCTGAATTTTCGCCAAGGCCTGAGGCGAATAGTGGCGAGGATAGCCACCGATATGGGTTATAAGCACAGGCACCTCCTCAACCTTGAAGAATGCAAAGGGTTGATAGGCGTAGCGAGTATCGCCACCATCTATATTGCCATAGACAGCACGCAGAGGTTTGAACTTCGCAATCTCGTCAGCCAACTCGATAGAGCCAATATCGCCTGCGTGCCAAATTTCATCTACATCACGCAAAAACTCACGCAGTACCTCGTCGAAGGTGCCGTGAGTATCGGATATTACGCCTATGCGTTTCATTTTATGGCTCTTTATAATTCAGAATGCAATATTATTTTCGTTCAAAATCGTCAATGATTGAGGAAATTTTGTGCGTTACGCAGTGGCGGAAAGCGCAGCATACTTGGGCGTATGTGAGCATTTACGACGCAAGTAAGGTGCAAAATTTACCAATCAGAACGATTTTCTAATTTATCGAGTATTGGAGTAAAATCGGTCCAGGTATTAGCAAACTCCTCGTAAGAGAGCTCGGTATGTCCATCTTCTGGCACATCGGAAATAACCTTAACCGCCACGAGAGGTATATCTCCGCACATCTCGCAAGCGATAGCGATAGCGCCAATCTCCATATCGAAGATTGCCTTTTCGACACCAAAGCGAGCCTTGATATCTGCCACCGAGCGAGCATTTACGAACGAATCGCCCGTAAATACGGTAACATCGTCTGTGCCGAGCAACTTTCGTGCATCGGTAATCTCTGGGATAAAGCCCTCGGGAATATCGGCATCGTGATACTGCACTGCGTTTGGCACTACAATTTCGCCCTGCTTGAAGCCAAGCGTACCTGCGGCGTAGCCAATCACTGCAACAAGGTCGTAGGGTTGCTCCGCCTGTAAGAGGTGGCGAGTGAGTGTTGCCGCAGCGGCAGCCTTGCCAATACCGCTAAACGCCACAGTATAGCGATTTTTCAACTGCTCACCCTTGCTCTCAATCGCAAGGCGTATATTTTTATTTTCACGCACCGTAGGTGCAACGATTAGGATATTCTTCATAAACGGAAAACGGAAAACGGAAAACTATTTTTTTGTTTTATTTTTTATTTCTATTGCATCTTTTGCAATCTGCTCTCGCAATTCTTCGACCGAGCCAAACTTCTTCTCATCGCGAATTTTATCGTACAACTCTACTCTCAACTTCAAGCCATAGAGCAACCCTTCAAAGCCGAAAAGATGAGTTTCAAGCAGTCGCTTCGAGCCATCAACTGAAGGGCGCACGCCCACATTCGTCATAGCGACATACTCCTCGCCCTCAACAAAGACCTTAGAGCAATAGACACCATTCTCCACTGCGAGGCTGTCGTTAATAGCGATATTCGCAGTCGGGAAGCCCAACTTGCGCCCCAACCGATTACCTCCTATAACAACGCCCTCGATGATTATCATTGTCGGAAAAAAAATTAAATCTCCTTGGTTAGTTTGCGCACCAACGACACCTCCGAGAAGAACTCCTTGGCAAAGACACGCAAAACAGTATATGACGGCACCGCAACAAGCAAGCCAATAATGCCACCTACCGAGCCGGCCATCAAGATAACGATAAAAATCTCCAACGGGTGAGCCGAAACCTTCGACGAATAGATTGTCGGTTGCAACACAAAGTCATCGACCCCCTTCACTACACAGATAGTAGTGAGTATTACCGCCAATGTATAGGCAATCGTACAACCATCAATCGGCGACACTATACCTATAAATATAGATACCAACACTCCAAACGCAGGACCTGCATACGGTATCACATTGAGCATACCCATAATGACTGCGATAAAGCAGGCATCTTCGACATTCATACCAAAAAGCAGCAATACAACAGCAATGATTGCCGAGATTATAAGGCTCTCGGTGAGCAGACCAGTAAAGTAACGCGACAACAAAAGCGACACCTTCTCGATAGCGCGATGCACATTCTCGGAGTATTTCTCCGGAAAAACAGCCGACACCATATTCGAGAACAAGCCGTCCTCTTTGAGAAAGAAGAATGTAATGAACGAGACCGAGAAGAGTACAATCACCGCCGACATTCCCATATTGATAATAGACGATACGACCGAATTTACAGTGTCGTAATTGAGGAATTGACGCAGTGTCGAAACGATAATATCCGAAATGGAGAAGTGCGTTTCGGGCAGAGCAAAAATGGTTGAAATGGAGTTCTGTAATCGTTCCAACGGTTGCTCAACACCCTCCAATGCCGAACGAAGGTCGAGCGATGAGAGTTCGTATACTTTTCCGGCCACAAGAGGTACTATCAACGACAACAATCCGCCAATAATCACCCACAACAACACCAATGTAACCGTAGCCGCCAGCCATCTCGGCATGGAGAATCGCTTGATTGTGATTTTACAAATCAGACGCACAAGCGGTCGGCCTACAATAGCAAACACAGCCGAAACAAGAATATAGACCACTACCTCGCGGAAATACCACAACAAAGCACCTACCGCTACGGCAAGCGACAGTCCCATAATCCAATGCAGAAAGGTCTGCACGGTCAAATTATTTTTTACATTATTGTTCGACACTATTTATGTTTTTAGCTATTCTTGTTCAGCGGAAATCTCCAACTCACCCTCCTCCGGAGTTTCGAGCGACTCCTCGGCAACGCCTCCGATACGAGCGATAGGGGTTTGAGTACCAACTACACTGTCGCCAATCTCTACGAGCAACTTCGCATCTTTCGGCAACAATATATCAATGCGTGAGCCAAACTTAATAAAACCAAACGGCTTATTTTGCTCGGCCTCTTCGCCAACCTTTACATACGACACAATTCTTCGTGCCACAGCTCCTGCGATTTGGCGGAACAACACCTCTACGCCCTCTTTCGTCTCGACTACGGTCGTTGTACGCTCATTATCAGTCGATGACTTTGGGTGCCAAGCCACAAGGAACTTGCCAGGGTGATACTTGAAATACTTGACAATACCTCCCACAGGGAACCAATTGATATGGACATTGGTTACAGACATAAAGATAGACACCTGCATTCTCTCCTCGCCATCGAAGTACTCATCATCTTTCACAATCTCGGTAACTACCACACGACCATCGCATGGCGAAAAGACAAGGTCGTCATCGTGAATACGCACACGGCGAGGGTCACGGAAGAATGAGATAATAAAGAACCAAAATACCAACAACAACGCCGAGAGCGTAATAATAAGCCATGTCAAATCATTTGCCTTCAACATGTAGAATATAAGCAACCATACCGCCAGCAAAACTACGCCCGATACAGTTATAATCTTGAAACCTTCTCTGCTAATCTTCATATTATAATAGTTTTATGGTTTTACGATAACGAAATTATAATGAGGTAGAACAACGCAAACGGAGCTGCCATATAGAGTGCATCGAAACGATCGAGGAAACCGCCATGTCCTGGTATCATATTGCCCGAATCTTTAACATCGGCCTCTCGCTTCATCAACGACTCCACCAAATCACCGGCTACACCTGTCAATGCAGTAACAAGTCCAAGACCACCCCACACGAACAAATTGCCCTCAAAGAGGTATCCGAACAACACTGCAAAGCCAACTACGCCTACCAAGCCACCAAAAAAGCCCTCCCACGACTTTTTAGGCGAGATACGCTCGCACAAGCGATGTTTGCCACACGACACACCCACCAAGTAGGCGAATACATCATTCACCCATATAATCGAGATAAATGCCAACATTGCCCATGCCGACCACTTGCCAACCAACAACTGCGGGATAAATAGCACCATCGCCATTGGAAGTGCAACATATATAACGCCCATAAAGGTTGTTGCGATATTGGCAATCGGAGTCGGGCTCTTGCGCCACAACTCACACACGAAGGTTGCTGGCACAATCAACATCGTGTAGAGCAACGCTCCAAGCACGATACGAGCCGTTGTCTCGGTAGCAGGAGTACCCCACTGCAAAAATACGGCAAATGCCAAAGCAAAAACTGCAAGCGAGGTTGCGATACCGACACTCGACATCGGCTCAACACCCTTTTTGCGACACAAGCGGTAGAACTCTACAAGTCCTCCCACCATAATCACTGCAAACAATGCGCCTACGCTCCACTTCGACCAAGCAAGCGCACCAACAACAACGAGCAGTAACACCGCACCACTCAATGTTCGCACCAATAAATCTTTAAGTTTCTTACTATCCATTTTTAGGTTTTTATAATAAATATTTTCTTTCTGAAAATTTGTATAACAAGAGCTATTTTGAAGCTGCTCGTAGTTCGTAAAAGCGGAGTTTACTTAGCGTAAATGAGCATTTTACGGACAAGGCAGATGCCAAAAGAGCCTTGT
>JAEIGA010015157.1_pt1 | contig 11739 bp, 11 predicted proteins | sample 9270691 | NCBI WGS metagenome assembly JAEIGA01 (sample SAMN17057246, study PRJNA624740) | gut metagenome | biome: biome; isolation source: fecal sample | host: Bos grunniens | place: China: Xizang | collected 2019
CAATAGTACGAGCAAGATCGTTAAGTTCTCTAAGAATATTCTGTCCTCTCATTACTTCTTCAGCTCCTTCATAAGTCTCTTCACGAGATTCGGTCCCATGATTCCATTTTGATTGTAACGCCACTTCTTCAGCAGCTGGTTGGTGGCATCTCTCGTGCCCTTGCCGAACTTGCAGTTCTCGTCAACCTTAATGGTTACGAGCTTCTTATCGTACGCCATCAGGAGGAGTTCCTTGTAAGCCAGAACACCTGCATTGTTTGCACCGTACTGGAAGCCCCTCGTATCGAGAGTCTTTTTCTCCTTCTTGGGCTTCTCGGGCTCGCCGTTAACCTTTGTCTGGTCGATGGGACGAAGAACGCCTGCAAAATGCTGGTAGTTGTGGGTTACCTTTGTGCAAGCATCGTGGTTCCCAGTCCAGTTCTGGTCATAGCTGGTGAAGTGCTTGGTGTCGCCTTCACCGGTACAAATAGCAATGTGTCCCCAACCTCCGGAGCTAAGCCCGCTATCCCACACTCCGATGTCGCCCTTCTGAGGAACGAGGTCGGGAGTGTTCTTGATGCGTTTGAAGTTCTTCTTGAGCTCAGGAAGATTGTCGAAGTTGTCAAAGTACGCATGAGCGTCACCCCATGCACCGGGCTTAATGCCGAATACTTCGTCAAGGTAGTATTTAGCCAGGTCTACGCACTGTGCACCAGCAACGCCGTCATAGTCCATAGCTTTTCCGACATGAGTCTTAATAAACTCGTCATAAGTCTTTCCCATTTTATTCTCCTTTCCTTAATCAAGTGGTATCCATGAACGATTGTCCCAGGTCAATACTTCTCTGCTGTACTCAGCCTTTGATAAAAGCATACTTGATCCTTGTGCGCCGTTGGCTCCAATGTTTAATCCGTATGTTAATACATCAGAATTAAAGACTGACGTTGGATATATTACTTTGTTAATGTTATTTAGTTTGAGAACAACACCATCGGGTGTAAACACGTATTTAATATTTAACGGTGAATTGACAAGATTTGTTTTTGGAAAACTGCTATCGTATTTATTTCCTCCACCCAAATCAATAAGGTTTGAATCAAGTATGGTGCCCTGAGACACAACAATTTTTAAATACTGATCGGCAGTATAAGTATCTCCTCCTGAATACCATACAGAACCATTGTAATATACACCGCCGGTAGATACGAGTCTGCAGTCTCCATTAGTGGTAAGTTCCGTAACAATGGTCTCTATTTCGAGAATTGTCGTGTCAACACCTAAGGCGCGACTTGTATAGACTGTCGCTCCAGGAGCATTGTTGAATTTTAGACCGTGATATACAGTTTCGTCAATGGTTATTGTAGAGCTCTCCAAAGATCCCGCGCTATAGTATTTAATACTAAAACCGTTGCCAAGACTAGTATCGCCTTCTACATAGTTATTCAGATCCGCCGAAATCCTGTTCGTCGTTACAACCGGCTGCGGCACATTGACAGTGACTTTAGAGTATCCGTCAGCGTCGTCATCAGTTGCGAAGTAGACGTCGTTCTCGGTTATGGTCTTCTCGATAAGAGTGCCTCCTCCACCGCCAGGGGAAATCTCGTCGAGCTGGGCTTCGATTCGAGATCGTGGCTTATCGGGTTTGGTTTGACTGTCGCCCTTAATGTAGGCAATGTATTCCTCGATTCGGGATTTGTCGGTGTAAGCAACGCCGTCAAGTTCTCCTTCGATTCGAGATTTAGGATTTGCCATTAAAATCACCTCTTTTTTAATTCCGTACGTAGCTGTCCTAAAAATCCTACTTTTCCTAGTTTTTTTTGCATTATTTTTTATTTTTTTGACAAATTTTTTAAAGTTTTACGAAAAAAAAGTAGGATTTCCAGGATTTTTAGGACAACAACGTACGGATAATTGCACGTTATTGTCTGTTTTTACACTACATTAATTCCATTTTGAATGAAATTAAGAGCCAGTGAACAAGCTGATGATGTCATCAGGACGGGGCATTGTGGGGTTAGTACCGCCGGTCTCAGTCTTATCGTAGTAAGTGGTGCCAGCAGTAGGTACAGTGCCGGCTGCAACAGCAGTATAAGTGTAGCTGCCCTCGGTTCCGGATCTGGTGTATACAGTAGCAGCGAATGCATCAGCAGTGTAATAGGTCGTACCACCCTGAGGCGAAGTGTCCTCAGTGGCAGTATAGACGTAGCTGCCCTCGGTTCCGCTTCTCTCATAGTAAGTGGTGTTAGCAGCAAAGGACTCGCCGGTGAATACACTATAAGCGAGATCGTGAACACTGTAGCTAGCTGTGCCAGCAGTACCATATACCATATCCTCGAGAGTAGCCAGCTTAGCAGCATCGCACTTGGTGGAGTCGATGGTTATGATAGAGGTGTTCTTGTAGCCAGTTACTGCAACAGGTACAGTTGTGAACTCCCAGCTGAAGGTGATTGCCTCGGGCGAATCGTTGATGGTCGCGTAGCTTCTCTCCGATACGGAAGCTGTAGCGCCCCATACGAAGTGCAGCTTGTAACCAAAGTCGTTACCTGCGGTGTCGTTACCAACGGTAGTTCTGTAGCAGAGACCGAAGGACTTTCTAGCCTGCATGTATACAGTTACGCCAGCAGAAGCCTGCGCGCTACCGTCACACTGACCCCACTCTTCGGGATAAGTGTAAGCCTCAATAGTGCCGCCGAATTCCTCAGCAGATCTCAGTGACAGATACTTGATGTCGTCTGCGTACAGAGCAGTCTCTTCTGCACCAGAAGGAGACTCGGTAACAGCAGTAAGACCGTTCCAAGCAACGCCTGTCTGGTAAGAACCATCAGTGTTCTGAACGAACAGGACACCGTTCTTAGTACCGGTTTCGTAGAGTCTTTCACCAGTCTGATCCCAGTTAAGTCTCATAATTAATTCCTCCTTAATAATATAGATTAAACACTTCGTGACATAGTGAGTCACTTATGAATGTTTGTTCATGTGAACACATTTCGAAAATATCAAGCATCGTATTTTCAATTCCGCTGTCAGGATCTTTCGTTATATATGTCACTTGATAGCATTGTACATGAATATACACTTTATCATTAGCCCGTTTCAGATGAGGGCGAAGTTTTTTGTAGATAAAGCACGGATACTTAAGTTTAACGTTCTCAGGTGGGGAGAAGTATACATTCCTTGACCCGAGAATTGTTTCAAGTTGTGTTTGAAGCTGTTCACGGCTCATTGTAGATTCCTCCGAACGTTAACACCAGTCGCGGTCTTCTAACCGTTACTGATGTTACCTCCCATTTTGAATTCATGTATTCAACATAGCGTATATAAGCGAAGTTTTGACTGGCAAAGCCATCCGCAAGGATTTCGAGTTCCATGTTAAGATGGATGTCTTTTATCATCTTATCGTTTGGCTGAACGTTATTGATTATACGGTTCATATTACCGTGATACTTGCGTTCAACAACTTCGTCGGCCCATATGCCAGGGCGATGCTCATCCTCTTTGGATATCACGTATCCTATTATTCCGTAAAACTTTGCCATGTCAAACTTCTCCTTATAAATTAATCGCCGCTGTCAGTATTACGAACTAGCTCTTACAACCTCAAGCGCGATAGCCGAGTAAGGCTTTGTCAGAGCGCCGGAGCAACGAGTCTCAATCAGGAACTTCTCCTGGTTGACATCGATATCGAAGTCTTCGAACATCGCTACGGCGCCGCCCTTATCAGCACCAACATTGTAGTCGTTAAGGTTTACGATAATGCCGGCAAGCTCTCTTGTCTGCTCCTGACCATCGACAGTGACAGTTCTGGTAAGACCATCAAACAGAGGGACAGATACGATCTTGCTAACGCCGCAAGCAGTAGCGAGCTCCTCACGAGTCTTGTACTTGCGGTTACCGATACCGTCCTCGAGCAGCAGCATGTCGATGATTCTTCCTTCGTCCATGTAAAGAACGGGGTTGCCAGAGCCCTTATAGTCCTTTCTGGACTTGATAGCCGCCCTGATAGTGTCGTTAGCTATGGTGTCGCCGTCTGCATCTGCAGCTTCTTCGATAACAAACTTAATAGTAAACAGATCATCATCTGTCCAGATGGGACGGATGTTTTCCTCCTTGATCTTATCCTCGCTCAGAGCGCCTCTGCCGTCTCCGATGAGATATGCACGAGCAAGTTCCTCGTCAAGCATGATTCTCATTTCAGACTTAAGCCATGCGACAATATCGAAGTCGGTTATATCGAGCTTATCATCTCTGTCGAGCTTCTGCTTCTTGTAAACAGTAGTAGGTGTGGTAACTCTGCGGAGCAGCGAGAATACCTCTTCTGTCTTTCTGTTACCCTTAGTGTAACCCTTAGCTCTTGCCTCGTCAGCGGTGATGTCAGCAAACACGCTGCGGATTCTGGAGAACGGGGTGTGGTGAACAGAGCTCATTACCTGGGACACCCAGCCGGTATCTCTCTTGATCCAGTCAGGCGGATTGTTAAGGGTATGAGGCTCGGGGAACAGCCAGTCAATATCGGCCACGCCGTATGTAGCCTCGCCATCACCAATCTCAACATCGCCTGAGTGGCTAAGCTCATCACAGATCTCGGCTATGTAGTCGTTATAGGCATCCTTCAGGGAGCCGGTTCTCTTTGCATCTTCCCAAATGACCTCAAAGTCAGCGTGGGTGAGTTCGTAGGTGGGGGCTGTTTCAAACATTTCATCGCCCTCAAAGACATTTCGTCTGCTCATGTCAGATCCTCCTTCATAAAATTCGTCGTAATCGGAATGCTCGAAGTCGTCATCGTCATCGTCTTCGTCGTCCTCATAGTCTTCGTCGTAGTTGTATTCGTAGTCATCTTCTTCGTCATCATCATAGTCATCCTCGTCGTCGTAATCATCGCCCGAGTGTTCTACAGTCTTTGATGACGCAAGAAGCTGGTCTGCTATCGCGTAGACCATCATTTTCTGATTGTCGTCGCACGTGTCCCATACATCGCCGATGCTGAGCTCTTCTTCATCGTTATCTTCATCTTCGACTTCGTAGTCATCGTCGTCGTGATATAGCGAGATGTCCTCGCCAGATATGATGATAAGCTCGTCATCATCGAGACTTTCTCCAAGATCGTCAGAATGTCTTATGCAAGGCTGATCGATCCTGGCATCCGGGTTCGCCCCCGTCAGAACGAGAGATACTTCTCTTATTCTACCATGGAGAACGTCGCCCGTTCTTGTCTGCTTAAGACGATTTGCATGGATGGACAGCGATGTTATATCGCCATGCTGAACGCATTCTTTCGCATTCTGTGCGGCGTCGGTATTGTTAAATGCGCAATAAGCATACATTCCTTCACCGGGACGCTTTTCGAGATATGCGTGTCCGAGGACTGCACCAGGGGAACCGTGAATATGCTGCCATACAAGCGGTACCTGAAGCCCGTCATCATCGTCAAAAGCACCTTCTTTAATGGTCCGCCCGTCAGAACAGCGTCTGTCGAATCGGGTTGCCCAACCACTAAAGTCGTATTCTTTTCCCATTTTGAATTTCCTCCTTCTTTTAGAATTATCCAGCCCCGGCTTCAGCAAGAATTCTTTCGAGTTCCTCTTCGTCGTCAGGAAGTTCTGGTTCGCCGCCGGGTCCGGTCATAGCCTCCGGAGGCTGATTCAAGTTTTTATTACGAAGCTCATCTGCGTTTGGCTCATCAGACGGCTTGTAACCTATTATAGCTCTGATCTCATTAGAGGTCAGGATCTCGTTTCTTGTAAACTTGTCTGCAATATCGCCGATCTTGTCTACTGGAACGAGTTTGAATGGATCGTTAAAATACTTTATCGTTTGACCCTGTGTTCTAGCAGTTCTAGTAAGAAACTTACGTCTGCATTCGTCGCAGATTGCTGCCAAAAACGGTTCGATCGTTCGATTATAGTAATTTAACATTTCTTTTTCGTCGGCAGTCCCGTTAAATACCGCCGGCGTTAATCCAAGCTGGGAATATAGTGTATCGGTAAGGTACTGTATTTGCTGTAATAGATTGTTTTCAACAGAACGATTCAACTGGGTTACACGTTCAGTGCCATCTATATATGCTATACCATACTTAGAATCCGATAACTGTTCTTCAATATCTTTTCGCCGATTTTCTGCTTGCTGGCGTTTTGCGGTGGTCTTAACCAGATATGGAAGCTGAATTATTAGGTCAAGCTTGCCGCTTCCAGACTGTTCGTCAATGGCGTCAAGGATCGCTAATTTTCTCGTAAGACGATCAACAACAGAATTGTTCTCATTCATTACCGCGTAAAACGGATTTGGAATTATCGCACACGAATCCTTGCGAACCTTAACCTTTTCGTATCGGCCAGTTCGCTCGTTCCATGCTTTTACGCGTACAGAATACGGAAACCATTCTTCAACTGTACCGAGTCTCACAGAATAGATCGTAGGGGTTCCAGTATCATCGAGATCCGTATCAGTATCGACGGGAAGAATAACCGCCCAGCCATACTCACACAAATCAGACACTAGATCCTGAACAAAAGCTCGTCCAGTTTGATCGATGTTTGCTTCCTCGCTAAATATCCGATTAAGTTCGGAATGTATGGTCTCCAAATAAGTATTGTTTTCATCGACTCTACAATGTTCAATAGACACCGCGGCTACGTCGGTAGCTATTCTCGTATATATCGACTGCAATATTGTTCGGTTTTTACCATACTTGTAACGCCTAGTACGATCGGGTCGATTGCCCGACATTCCTGATGAGTATCCATATGGTTTTGGGTTGGCCCATTCGTACTCATCATCGGCTGTTTTTTTATTAAAGAATATATTCCAGGCTTTTTTAAAACGGCTCGGAATATCCGGCATTGGTATGCCTCCTTAGTCAAAGTAGTCTCTGTAAATTTTATAAGAAACATACGCATCGAGAAGCGCTGCTACACAGTCTATCTTTTGCTCATTACGTTTCTTATATAACTTACGGTTACCGTTGGTGTCTTCTATGGTTATACAATTGCCCATAGCAAAGCTGAATGCGGCTTGGTCGAAAAATAGCTGTCTATCCTCCGATAGTGCTTTTAATTCGCCAAGAGGAACCGACTCTGTTCTAGCTCCCTGTATAACCTTTTCGATACCAAATTGTGTGTTTTCTGTAGCCCACCGTTCGATAAAGTCCTTAGCGTTGTATGGGTCGTAACCAACAGAGCATACGTCATATCCTGCAGCATCTATAAAACGCTCAAGATCGTCGTATACTTCCATCATGTCCAAAATTGCACCGTTTGATGCCGGACAATTCATTACAACCAGGCTTCCCTCGTTCATAAACGTCATGTATTTATCGTACGTCGCAGATGGCAGGCGTTCTAGGGTTCGCTCGGATATGTACACTCGAGTTTTAACACCAAAACCGCCAGTTGCAAGTGGGAACATAAACGTAAATGCCGTAAAGTCATCACCTCGTGAAAGGTCGATGCCCATAGCACATTGCATACCCCAATAGTCCCGATGTGGATGACATAGTGTTTCTTCATATGGGAAGAAATATGTGAATCCTTCTAGAGGTATACCAAACCTTTTCGCCAAAATATCATTTCTAGCAGCCGGGTTATGTTCGGCTTTTTCGACATCCAGTTGGTAGGTTTCATAGGTCACTGTCTTACCGATATTTGGATTAGCTTTAATCCACATTTCCGGTTGAGCAACTTCTTTTATGTCGTCGAGCTTATAGTACCAAATGGATACGTGGTCATTCCGAAACTCTCCTTTTAGGATTTTCATGAGTTCCATTTTGATTGAATCACCAACACCGTTTCTGACAGTACCTTCAGAACTTGTTGCCACGATCAAATACTCTGGGTTTTTCGAAGCGCCCTGCTCGACTGCTCCTATTGGATCCTCTCTGATGTCACCAGATAGCCATTCATCGAATGTGCAAATCTTACATCTCAAACCCTGTAGTTTGTCGATACTTAAAGCTCTGATTTCAAGAAGTGAGTTTGTGAGGAAATTTTCGATACCCTTCTTTGTAGAGCAGAGCTTTTGTCGATTCATTCTAGAACCGGTTGTATTCTGTAAAGAGCCCTCAGTAAGAAATTGAAATAGAGGACCTTTTGATCGTGCTATAGCCGTTCTAAACGGCGCAAGAACTTCATCAGCCTGTTTCATCGTAGGCGCGACGGTGATTTGATGTGTGGTTGACGTATCGATGTTTAAGAAGTATGACTGAATACATTCGATGTATAAAGACTTAGCTGCGCCTCTTGCAACAATCAGAAATTGTTTATTAATCATGCGTAGCTTTACACGTTTTGTTACATAACGTCCGCCTTTTCCATCGGGGTATGGTTCATAGACACTTCTTTCAACAAAATGATACCAACCAAATATCTGTTCGCCCCATAATTTAAAGGTGTCTAGTAAATGCAAATCTGATCCATCGGTTAGCGTTAATTCCGCTTCACAATATCGAATCCAGCCTTCGACTGGTTCGGGATCATAATAGATGGCAGGGTTTCGTATCCATTCATCTATTCGTTGCATCTCTAAAGAAATTTCGTAGTTTACAAGAATTTCACCGCGTAGTACGGCATCCCTAAACCATCCATAATATTTGGGGCATTGTGTGTTAGACAAGCCCATTTTTTCTTACCTTTCTAATGCCTCGTAAATATTTACAGAGAACATTGACTGTAGAAGATCATCAAGATCCACATCGTTAGAATGCGCTCGGTAGAAGTTAAGTGCCTCATCGCTCAATGAATCCCAATCAACGATTCCGGTTCCTGGGATGAGCGTTCTACTTCCATCTGCATTCTTTCTGTATTGTGGACGTATCACAGCTCTGCGAAGTTCTGCAATAAGCCCTTTATTCTTTTGTAAAGATTTTATTATTTTACTTGTGCCTTTATCGCTCATTGTATTAGCTTTGATTTTGTTTTCTTTAAATGCCGATATCATTCGATCTATTTCTCTGTTTCGTTTGTCCTCAAATGTCGTTTTATTATTTTGTTTTATTATCCTGTTACGTTGCTCTTTAAGACTGTTGAGTCTGGAAACTTCAGGGCCAATCATTGATTTAGCTTGTGCGTACTGAGCGTATTTTTCACTGAAATCGCCCTTATCATCGTAGTAGTGTGTTTTGTCAAACTCTGAGGTACTGTTAATGATTTTTCCTAACCGTCTAATGGTAGATTCGGCATCGCTTATTTCCTGATCGACATTGTTTATCTGCTGTTTATTTACTTTTTTGTAATCGGAATATGAGCTACCTTTTTCTTTATAAAGATTATCCAAGGCTTCATAAGTAGTAGCTTTTGCACGCTGTACATCAGCGAGGTCCGACAAAGAATCCAAAGAATCGTCTTCAATATTCATTGAAAAATCAATATCGTTTCTTTTAGACATTTCTTTAAGAAACTCATAATCGGCTAACGCCTGTTCCGTTTCAGCCGCAGCTTTTGCCGCTTCGGTAGCTTTTTCGTTATATTTTTTCGCTTTATCTTTGTCGTACTTAATATTATCAAAATCTATATTGTCCAGATCATTATATGCTGTTTTTTCTTCTTTAGAAAGTTTTTCTGATGGTTCGTCGTCGGCCGGTTTTGTAGGTTGAACATTATTGTCCGTTTTTTCAGCTTTTTTGGAGTCTTCCGATTTCCATTTTTCAGCACGCTGCTGTTTTTCTCGATCTTTTTCCTCCATAACGCTATCATGATCGGCCTCTTTTTCTTCGACTTCCATCTGCGCTTTATATCGTTTCAGTTTCTCAGTTTCTAATGCAATTTCTTTCTTCTGCCGGTCAAGAGGGTCTTTTGCCTTTACATCAATTTTCGGTAAATTGAGACCGCCCGGAAGGACTTCAGAAAGGCCAGCAATAACATTATATATATTGACACCCTGACCAGCAAGTGTTGCAAGATTTTGTACATTGTCTTTAGCTCGTTTAATATCTTCTGCCTTATTTTGTTTCTTCATGTTGTTAAGTTTATAATTAAGATCAATTCTATCAATAGCTTCTTTAAGTTCTTCGTTAGTTAGATGTTTCTCGGCACGACGTATCTTATGTTTGTTTCCCGAACGTATGGCATCAATGTATTTTTGCTGTTTCCGTCTTGACCAACGATCTGCAAGATCATCGGCTACCGGGTTTTCTTTTTTAACGTCAACATTTTCTTTTTGAACATTGACGTTTTTCTTTTTGTTTACGTTTGATGGATGCTCATTTTTTGGACGAGCATTGTCACGCTTCTTAACGCGCGTTCCTTTAATGCCATAATGTATTCGTCCCAGAGGGGTTAAGCTACCGTCGGGATTTTGATAACGTCTACGATACCATTTTTGGCCTTTAGTGCCATGATGATAAATATCATTGGGCATTTATTACCCCTCCTTCCTATTTTTTTTCTTTAATACTTTCTTGAGACTGTCCTTAGCCTCGTCAGAGAGCTCTTCTCCCTGGACAATATCATCAATAGTTCCGAACGCTCGCTTAATGAATCGTGGTATCGGAACTCCTAGTTTTTCAAGATTTTCAAACAGGCTGATTATCTCCATCAGCATAATGTAGGCTGACACGCCCACAGAAATATAAACAGGAACATTTAGTCCTATGGTCAGAAGTTCGCCGGCAACTAAGAGAGCTACTTCGCCACACTTCTTTGCCAAACCGGACCGCATAACATACGACTTAATATGCCCTGTAAGCCAAGCGTTTAAAAAGCCTGTCAAAAAATCAATGGCCATTAACGAACAGGGCAGGAGAAGAACCCAGTAGTCGTTGGCGAATTTCAATCCGGCAATAACTTTCAATTCTTCCATATTCCTTTCCTTTCTCGATAGGAAACGGAATAGAAGGGGCCAGGATGTCCCAGCCCCAAATATCCGTTAATGGTTTTAAGTGTTATCAGAACGCATTTTGGCTATCCACTTGTCAATTACCTGACGCTCGTGGTCTGTCGGTGCGTTAGTATACATCTGTTCGAGGTTAGCTATCATCCTGTCTTTTATAGAATGTCCGCTCCTCATGTTGTCATAACTCGTACGAGTCATATCAGCTCTCGCGTCGCTGTAGCCGTCATCGTATCCTTTGTCATAACTGCTCTGAACGGGGGAGTTGTGTCCCGCATTGCCGTCACGACTAACGAATCGACCAGTTATAGGAGAACGTCCGCGAGTGTTACTCATTGTGGGGGTCCCGTAGTAAGAACCGCCTCTTTCGGACATCTTATACTCATCACCGAGATGGTCCACATAAGAGCTCATTCCTTCGATCGTAGAGATATCCTTAGCCATGTCGATGAACTCTCCGTAACACTTTACTTCTTCGGGAGTAAGAACCTCCTTCTTAGCAAAGCGCTTGAGTTCCTCGGCTATCTTTTCCTTTGACATTTCAATTGCCTTGTTCATTAGACGTCCCTCCTTTACTTACTAACTAACAGGTTCGCGTTAGCAACGGATACAGGAATGTCACTAACGTTGGTTACTGTAAGTGTCTGACAACAACCACAACGAACGGCTATGTTATCGCCAGCTGCAACGTTGAAGTATTCCTCAACAGCCGCAGGTGTTACGGTCATCGTTGACTCGGGGAGGTTCACTCCATCAATGGCAAATGCCAGAGAGATGGGCCCAACTGTTTCTCCAGTCGGAACTGCAATGTTCGCATGGAACTCTGCAAGATAGTTGGACGTGCACGGCTGACAGCATCTGCAACCCTGGTTTCTGTCCCTCACTCCTGCAAGCGACACGGCACCGGTTCCAGGACGCCACCATACAAGACCTCGTCTG
>JAEIGA010015158.1_pt1 | contig 11739 bp, 8 predicted proteins | sample 9270691 | NCBI WGS metagenome assembly JAEIGA01 (sample SAMN17057246, study PRJNA624740) | gut metagenome | biome: biome; isolation source: fecal sample | host: Bos grunniens | place: China: Xizang | collected 2019
TAGGATATTTCGCAAAGCCTGAGCAGGCCCTCATCTGGAGAGGTCCTATGGCCTGCAATGCTCTCAAGCAGATGATCCTTCAGGTTCGTTGGGGAGAACTTGACTTCCTCCTCATCGATATGCCTCCGGGAACAGGAGACATCCACATCAGCCTCGTGCACGACATTCCGATGGAAGGAGCCGTCATCGTCAGCACACCACAGGACGTGGCATTGGCAGACGTGGAGAAGGGTGTGAACATGTTCCGCAACGAGAGCGTGAACAAACCTATCCTCGGATTGGTAGAGAATATGGCCTGGTTCACTCCGGCAGAGCATCCGGACGAAAGATATTACCTTTTCGGAAAGGATGGAGGCATCAGGATGGCCGAAAAATATCAGATTCCTCTCTTGGGACAGATTCCTATCGTCCAGAGTATCCGCGAAGGTGGAGATGCAGGAGAACCTGCCGCTCTTTCAAGCCGTCCGGACGGTCTTGCCTTCATTGAAATCGCAAAGAAATTAGCCGAAGCTTAATAATGGGAAATCATAAGAAGAAATATCTGCTTGCAGGACTCGGCGGCCTCGTGATGGGACTGTCGCTGATGGTGGTCTTCAACTCTTTCTGGGTGAGAAGCTCATCGAACGAATCCTGCATGTCATGCCATGCACATCCGGAATCAGATGCAAGCTACAAGCAGTCTTACCACTACATCAACGGAAGCGGAACGAAGACTGACTGTGCACAATGTCACCTCCCTCCTAAAGGGACATTCAAGCACGCATACACAAAGGCAAGAATGGGCATCAAGGATATGTGGTCACATCTGACCAAGGACCCGGAGTCCATCAACTGGGACAGAAAGGGAGAACTTGAATATGCTCAGAACATCGTGTCAAACGCATCATGCAAGGAATGCCACATAAACCTCTATCCGGAAGGTATCACAGACGACGGCATCACTGCCCATCTGTACTATGACGACAACGAGCAGAAGCTGAACCTTCAATGCATCAGCTGCCATCTCGATGCCGGACACTACAACCCGAACTACAAGCACGGAACCCTCAAGGAGGTGTTCAAGCCAAGCGGAAAGATCCATGAGTCTGCAGCAGAGGTCACTGCTTTCGAGAATTTCACCGAGACAATTCCCGGCACTGCCGCATCAATCAGCATGATAGCCGTTCCCGGAGGTGAGTTCATGATAGGAAGCCCTGCTGACGAGCCGTTCAGGAAGGAAAACGAGGGGCCGCAGCGCAAAGTAAGGATCTCTCCTTTCTTCATGGGAGAAGTAGAGGTCACATGGGATCAGTTCTGGGCATTCTATTCTGAGACAATGTCCGAAGGTAGAACTCCTCCAGCAGTAATATATGCAAACAACTCGCGCGAGGATATCGACGCAGTCAGCGGTCCTACTCCGCCATTCGGACTTCCGGACCAGGGTTGGGGAATGGGAAGCCGTCCGGCCATCACAATGACGCATTATTCTGCACAGACGTTCTGCCAGTGGCTCTCTCTCAAGACAGGAAGGAAATATCGTCTCCCTACCGAGGCTGAATGGGAATATGCCGCACGAGGTGGCACACAAACCCCTTACTTCTTCGAAGGCAATCCGAAGAAACTGTCAAACGAGGGTTTCCTGAAGAATATATTCAAGCCTGATACAACCGGCATCTACAGCCATGCGGTATATGCGAACAACAGCGGCAACCGCACTCAGGATCCGTCAGAGGCAAGACCGAATCCTTTCGGCCTGAAGAACATGCTTGGAAACGTAATGGAGTACTGCGAAGACTGGTATGCCGAAGATGCATATATGGCGATAGCGGACGGGGACCTTGATCCTAAGGGACCTTCTGAAGGAACCGAGCACGTGGTCCGCGGAGGTCACTACAACAGCGACGCATCAGAACTCAGAAGTGCGTCAAGAAGCCATACGGAGCACGACGACTGGCTCAAGACAGACCCTCAGAACCCTAAGAGCATCTGGTGGTATTCGGATGTCAAAGGCATCGGTTTCCGAGTGGTATGCGAAGTACCCGAGAACTTGAAATAACAATTAATGACAACATAAACTATGAGCAAAAAAGAAATGAACAGAAGAGACTTTCTTCAGGCATCAACACTGCTTGGTGCCGGTCTCATCGGAGGTTCTGCCCTGCTTTCATCCTGCAGCGGCAAACAGAAGAACACCCCACTCAGACAGGCAGGAACATATTACATTCCTGAACTTCCTGACAAGGCTACAGACGGAAGGGAAATAAGAGTGGGAGTGATCGGATGCGGCGGACGCGGCTCAGGAGCCGTAAAGAACGTGTTTGAAGCGGCAAATGGCGTAAAGATCGTTGCACTCGGCGACGTTTTCGCAGACAGGCTCAACAACCTTCGCGACAAGATCAAGGAGAACTACAATCAGGAAGTTCCTGAGGACAAGTGCTTCATCGGCTTTGATTCTTACAAACAGGTGATTGACGCCGGTGTCGATTATGTTATCTGCACTGCTCCACCGGTTTTCCGTCCGGACCACTTCAAGTATGCAACAGAGAAGGGCGTTCACTCTTTCCTTGAGAAGCCTATCGCAGTGGACCCTAAGGGATACAGAACATGTATGGCTACAGCAAAGCAGGCAAAGGCAAAGAACCTCGTCGTTGTCTGCGGTACACAGCGTCATCACCAGCGTCCTTATGTCGAGGCTTTCCAGAAGATTTCAGAGGGCATGATCGGAGAGATTACAGGCGGTAACGTTTACTGGAATCAGAGCATGCTCTGGTACAAGAACCGCGAGCAGGGATGGAGCGACATGGAATGGATGATCCGCGACTGGGTGAACTGGAAATGGCTTTCGGGAGACCACATCGTGGAGCAGCACGTTCATAACATCGATGTATTCCTTTGGATGTCAGGACTTAAGGTTGCCAAGGCAACTGGTTTCGGCGCTCGTCATCGCCGTATCACAGGTGACCAGTATGATATGTTCAGCGTTGACTTCGAGATGGAGAACGGTGTTCACCTCCACAGCATGTGCCGTCAGATCGACGGATGCAGCAATGCTGTAGGTGAGATCGTATACGGAACAAAGGGTTCATGGAACAGCTTTGACCACGAGATCAAGGACCTCGCAGGCAACGTGATCTGGAAATACAATGAAGAGGAACAGAAGGCTCTGTTCCAGCAGCACAATCCATATGTGCTCGAACACGTTGATGCAATCAACCATATCCGCATGGGCGAAGGTCTCGATGAGGCTACAGACTGCGCAATCTCTACGCTTGCAGGTGTGATGGGACGAGAGTCAGCCTACTCAGGAGAGACAGTAACCTGGGATCAGATGAGCCAGTCCGATCTTGACTATATGCCTGAGAAACTTGAGCTCGGCAAGATGGACATGTCTCAGCACATTGTCATGACTCCAGGTAAAGCCAAGTAATCATGAACAGAAGAGATTTCCTTAAAAGCAATGTATTGGGAGCTGCCGGAGTCGCTCTGGCAGCATCTCCTCTTGCCGCCATGACTTCATGCTCTCCTAAGAAAGAAGACGTGGAGCTGAAGCTTTCCTTTCAGGAAAAGACGGCTCCGGGAGAGAGTCTCAACGAGAGATTCGACTACATGGAGAACCTCGGAATCGTTGGGTTTGAGCCTGGCGGACGCAATCTTGCCGCTCGCGTGAACGAGTTCCAGCAGGCTCTCAGGGGACGCAACATCAAGGTAAGCGCAATCTGCGCCGGCTTTGAGGGATTCATCCTTGCAGAAGACCCTGCAGTCAAGGCTCAGTTCGATTCCACAATGCGTGACATCATAGCGGCGGCAGGAGAACTGGGTTCTACAGGCGTGATCATGGTGCCGGCATTCAACAGACAGACACCGGTCAAGCCTCATACCCTCGAAACCCGCGAATATCTTTGCGAGCAGATGCATGAACTCGGTGAGTATGCGTTGAAGCATAATACCACCGTGATTCTCGAACCTCTTAACAGAAGAGAGGCTCATTACCTGCGTCTGGTAAGCGATGCGGCAGCCATCTGTCGCGATTCCAAGAGTGCTGGTGTGATGTGTATGGGTGATTTCTGGCACATGCAGGAAGAGACCTCAGACTATGCCGCATTCATCTCAGCAGGCCAGTATCTCCAGCATGTGCACGTGGCAAGCCGTGGCAATCGCAAGATGCCGGGAGAAGACGGAGAACTTGATAATTATATCGACGGAATGCGCGCACTCAAAGAGATGAAGTACGACAAATACATCAGCTTCGAGTGCGGAACAAACGGAGACCGAAACGTGACTGTACCAGCCGCAGTGGAGCTTCTCCGCGCACAATGGAAACTTGCATAAACATGAAATTGGGATATAAAAGATCCTTTGCACGCTGTGTCTTGCTGTTCGGAGCAGGCACAGCGTTGCAGTTATTACTGGGAGATGTGAATCCTCAATGGCTGAGACATCCAATAGGACTGGTGCTTGCAATAAATTACGTATATCTCCTTATAGTCCTTGTCGCAAAATCCGACAAATGGCAGTGGGTGCAGCAGCTGACAGGTCATCAGGCATCGGTTTCATCACTGGCAAGCATGCTGGCGGTGACAATCCTGTTCGGACTTACCGGCAAGTGCGGTCCATCCACATGGCCGTTCTGCATCCTTCTGTTCCATTTCATCTCTGTACTTGGACTGCGTGCGATCGAAGAACTCAGACATTGGAAGAACACTCCTAAGATGACATTGATCATCCACACCACCGTATTCATTGTGCTTGCCGCGGCATTCTTCAGCAGCGGAGACAAGGAAAAGGCACGTGTCATGGCTCATATTGATGAGCCTCTTCATGTTGGCGTTTCTTCCCAGGGCGGCAAGACAGTCATTCTTCCTTTCGTCCTGACCTTAGAGGACTTCGTCATGGAAGAATATCCGGACGGCACTCCAAAGACTTTTCTTTCAAGGGTAAAGGTTGAGGACAGTAAGGGGATAAGGAATTTCGACATTGAAGTGAATCATCCTGCCCGAATCGGCGCATGGAGAATCTATCAGGTGGGATATGACAAGGAAAAGGGCCCGCAAAGCAGCTACAGCGTTCTCGAATGTGTAAGGGACGGATGGTATCCTGCAATCAGGACGGGGCTCTGGATAATTCTGGCCTCAGGAATCCTGATGGCTCTGACTGCCGGATATAAACGTAAAAAAGAGGAGAAGATATGATAGGATGGAATGATTTCATATGGTTTGCGCTGGGCGCAGTCCTATGCTGGATACTTGGAGCGTTTCTCGGCTGGAAGAACAGCAGAAAAGCCATTGCCGTATCATTGGCCGGAACAGCCGTCTTTCTAGGATTCATCATCGCTCTGTGGATATCTCTCGAGCGACCGCCTATGCGCACTCAGGGAGAAACGCGTCTCTGGTACTCCTTCTTCATATCTATAATAGGAATACTTGTCTACGGCAGATGGAGATTCAGATGGATCCTGAGCTTCAGCACCATGATGGCTACTGTATTCACCTGCATAAACCTGTTCAAGCCGGAAATCCACAGCAAGAGCCTTATGCCGGCCCTGCAGAGCGCATGGTTCGTGCCTCATGTGGCGGTCTACATGTTTGCCTACGCAATGATGGGTGCTGCGACCCTCTTTGCCATCTATCTCTGGTGGCAGTCATCGCGAAGAAAAATACAGGCCGACGAAATGACGGCCTGTGATACTCTTGTCAAGATAGGATGGTCATTCCTTACCTTAGGAATGGTGATGGGATCCCTTTGGGCAAAGGAAGCATGGGGAGATTACTGGACCTGGGATCCGAAAGAGACCTGGGCGGCCGCCACCTGGCTGGGATACCTGCTGTACATGCATATCAGAAGACATATGAAAGACTATGATTATACTTTCGCCCTTCTGATATTCAACTTCATCCTCCTGCAGATGTGCTGGTGGGGCATAAATTTCCTTCCTGCCGCCCAGTCCAGCGTACATGTATACTAATAAAAAACCACGTGGCGATGCACGTGGTTTTTTGCTGACATCAAATGATTATAGACGTTCGAGCTTGACGGTAAAGTGGCGCATGAGCTCGGTTTCCCAGACGATCCTGACTCCACGGGTGATTTCGTGACGGCGGTCAAATACGTTCTTCAGAGCCACAGCTATCACGTCCATGTGATTGTTGGTGTACACACGGCGCGCGATGCAGAGGCGAAGAAGATCGAGTCCGCCGAAGCGGTTCTCACGGGTCACAGGGTCACGGTCTGCAAGGATATAACCAATTTCACAACCACGTATACCTGCCTCAAGATACAGCTCGATTGCGAGAGTCTGAGCAGGGAATTCCTCCTTTGGAATCTGATCAAGCACCTTGTCTGCGTCTACGAAAATCGCATGTCCGCCGACCGGGCGCTGATAAGGTATTCCGAACTCGTCAAGACGTGCCGCAAGATACTGCACCTGACGGATACGAGTCTCTATGTTGTCCAATTCAGTATTCTCATCAAGACCTACTGCAAGGGCAGCCATATCGCGTCCGTTCATTCCTCCATAAGTAAGATAGCCTTCGAAAGGAATGCAGAATCTCTTGGCACCCTCGTACCAGTCCTCATGACGGGTCGCAATGAATCCTCCCATGTTCACAAGTCCATCCTTCTTCGACGACATTGTCATTCCGTCTGCATATGAGAACATCTCCCTGCAGATTTCCTTTATGGACTTGTCGGCATAGCCCTCCTCACGAGTGCGGATGAAATAGGCATTCTCGACGAATCGTGCCGAGTCATATATGACTCTCTTGCCATACCTGTCCGCAATGGCGCGTACCTCGCGAAGGTTCTGCATAGATACAGGCTGACCTCCGGCAGTATTGTTGGTAACGGTCACGATGATGAAAGGAACAATGTCCGAACTCTCTGCAAGCACCTTCTCAAGCTTTGCCGGATCTACATTTCCCTTGAAAGGAACCTCAAGCTGAGTATCCTTGGCCTCGTCGACAGTGCAGTCCACTGCAAAAGCCTTGCGACTCTCGATGTGGCCCTTGGTGGTGTCAAAATGCGAGTTGCCAGGCACTATCGCACCAGCCTTGACAAGGTGGCTGAAAAGCACATTCTCTGCGGCACGGCCCTGATGTGTAGGAATGACATATTCGAAGCCTGTTATGCGGTTGATGGTGTCCTTGAGCATGAAGAAAGAAGATGATCCGGCATAACTCTCGTCTCCCATCATCATTGCTGCCCACTGACGGTCACTCATGGCACCTGTGCCGGAGTCTGTGAGGCAGTCTATGTAAACCTGATCTGACTTAAGCTGAAAGAGATTGTAATCCGCTTCCCTGATCCACTGCTCACGTTCCTCGCGAGTACTCTTGCGGATCGGTTCGACCATTTTGATCTTCCAGGATTCTGCAAAAGGTAATTCCATAATGTAATTCCTAATTAAAAGTTAATTTCAACTACCGGGTGCTTATCTACACCATACCACATGTTCTCGACTGTAATCTTGACGTTGTTTGTCTTGGCGCTGATAGTTGAGAATGGATCAAGCCACACAACGTTGCCGCCTCCGATACGGAAAGCGAAAGGAATGGAAGAAGTGTTGGTGATGGTGAAGATCTGACGGTTCTTGTAGTCCTTCATCACCGGCTCGAACTTAACGCAGGCAAGGAAGAAATCCTTGAGAAGCTGCTCGTCACCTGCAACATTTCCGAATGCATATGCAAGTGTTCTGCGTGCTTCCAAAGCCTCGCGCATAGCCTCAAGAGTCTTCTCCTTTGCAAATATGAGAGTCATGTTGCGTCCTACCTCAACATTGGCATAATCCATTGCTGTTGTTCCGTGGATATCTGTATTTGCTGAAATGAACAGATCAAGTTCCTTTGCACGATCGATGGCTCCAGGATAGAAGTCGGATCCGTTCATTACTTCAATACCATCGATCAGTCCTTCGGCATATGCCTTCACCTCGAATTCAGGCATATCGATGCTCTTTCTCTGCCAGCCTGGGTGATTGTGCTGGATAAGCGCTCCCTGAGCCTTCGCATTACGGAAAGACTGGAGAGGGTCGGCATCATAAATCGCGTTGTTGTCTGTAGTGAAAAGAGCGTTGTAGTGTCCGATCTGCTGAGGGTTGCGGGTTATTTCAGTTCCCGGAATGATAAGGAGACCGTACTGAGCCGCCGCTTTCTGAGAAAGTTCCACTGCATAGTTAAGGTCCACTCTGATACCTTTCTTGTCTGCAGGCTTGTTGATAATGTCCCAGTTGTCGATCTGCTCGCCTTTCTTTGCATAATCCTCAAGATACTCAAGCATCTTTGATTCCTGTCTTCTGTATTCGATGTGCTCAGTCACGGCCATCACATCAAGTCCGTCAACCCATGCCTCCTTGACTCTGTATTCAGGCAGAACACTTCCGTCAGAAAAGGCAGAGTGGGTGTGAAGATCAGCCTTATAGATGTTATAGCCATTGATCTGAGGAAGTACGATTTCCGTTCTTGCTCCCCTGCTGTAACGTGTCGAATGACGATTGATGTCCTTGTTGACTGCATCAGGATAAGTCATCTGTGCTGAAGCAGTGACAGCGGCAATTGTTGCCAAAGCAACTGATAAAATCTTTTTCATGATAGTGTTATTATATGTTTATAATTTTACGCTGAGTGTAATATAAATTACATGATCGTCATAAGTTCTGCGGTCATACCTGCCTTTGTGGTTATGATAGGCCTGGCATATGTACTGAGGCATGAAATACAGGTGTTCCGCCAGCTTTATGTTCACTCCGGCATACCATCTTGCCTTCTGGAACCATGCAAAACCATTGCTGACCGCATTGCCGAAGTCGCACCAATATGGCTCGAACGCGAAATGGGCAGTCACAGGTGACTTAGGTATCCTGTAATCGATCTTTGCTCGGGAACGAAGCACGGTGGAATTTGTGCTGCTCTTTACATTCCATGTCGTCATTGCCCTCTGCCTGTAGGCGAATGTAAAATCCCCTACTTTGTGAGAGAGTGTGATTTCAGGAATGAATCTCCACTGGAATCCCTTCGATCCATGGGCCGCAAAGTCCATCTGATACTGAAGCTTCATCCAAGGAAGCACCTTGTACGCTACTGACGGTCGCACGAAATACTGGGACATCTTGGCCACTCCTTCGTGAAAATTATGTCTGTACTCGCTCAGAATGCCTACTGTCCAGTTGTTGTCTTTTCCGAATGACTTATGGATGGTCGTCGTACTCCAGATCATAATGGCGTCCTCCTGATTCTGTGCGGATGCAGAATAAGACGGCAAAATCAGCACAATAGCTGCAATCAATATATATAGCTTCTTCATCATATTCCCAGCTGCTCCTTCATGCTTCTGAGCAGGTCGAATGCCTGCAGAGGGGTCATATTGTTGAGATCTGCCTTGTCAAGTTCGTCCTTGAGCGATGAAAGCAGAGGGTCTTCAAGCTGGAAGAATGAGAGCTGAAGGGATCCGTCACTCTCGACTCTGCCTTCCCGGACGTTGTACGGCTTGACGGTATTCTTCTTTGAAGATTTCCCGGCAGCGCTCGAAATGTCACTTCTACCTGGCGAAGAGAGTGGAGAGCCCTCATTCTCCAACGCCGCCAAAGTCTTCTCCGCCGACTCAAGCACCTGCTTAGGCATTCCAGCCATCCTGGCAACGTGCAGACCGAAACTGTGAGCCACACCTCCTTCCTTGAGCTTGCGCAGGAATATCACATTCTTACCCACCTCCTTGACTGCAATATGGAAATTCCTGACACGAGGATATATCTCCTCAAGATCATTCAGTTCATGATAGTGGGTCGCGAACAGCGTCTTCGCCCCGTCACCATATTCGTGGATATATTCAACGATTGCACGTGCGATGGACATTCCGTCATATGTCGAAGTTCCGCGGCCGATCTCGTCAAGAAGCACTAGAGATCTTGAAGAAAGGTTATGCAGGATCATGGATGTCTCCAGCATCTCCACCATGAAGGTAGACTCTCCTCGTGAAATATTGTCCGAGGCACCCACGCGAGTGAATATCTTGTCGCAATAGCCGATTGTCGCAGATGAAGCAGGAACGAAGGAACCTACCTGAGCCATCAGGACGATAAGAGCCGTCTGTCTCAGGAGTGCCGACTTACCGGCCATGTTCGGACCTGTAAGGATAATTATCTGCTGGCTTTCGTTATCAAGATATATGTCATTCGGAACAAACTCCTCTCCGGCCTGCATCATGGTTTCAATGACAGGATGACGTCCTTGTTTGATGTCCACAACCTTGCTGTCGTTCATCTGAGGACGGCAATACCTGTTGCTTACGGCAAGCTCTGCAAAGCCGGAAAGCACGTCAAGACGGGCGATGATACGGCAGTTCTTCTGAATCAGGGATATGTTTTCCTGGATCTTACGGACAAGCTCCGAATATATCTGAACTTCGAGAGCATATATCCTTTCTTCCGCACCGAGAATCTTCTGCTCATATTCCTTGAGCTCTTCTGTGATATATCTCTCTGCATTGACCAGAGTCTGCTTTCTTATCCATTCCGCCGGAACGGAATCCTTATGAGTATTGCGGACTTCGAGATAATATCCGAAAACATTGTTGAAGCCAATCTTAAGCGATGATATTCCTGTACGCTCGATTTCCCTCTGCTGAACCTCAAGAAGGTAATCCTTTCCGTGGCGGGCGATCTTTCTCAGTTCATCAAGCTCCTCGTTGACTCCGGAAGCGATTACATCACCCTTGCCGAGTGCCGCCGCTGTTTCGGGATGCATCGTCCGTCCGAGATAATCCAGAAGCTCCGCACAGTCTCCCATGCGTGAAATCATATCATCCAGAGCCGCTACATTCTGTCTGGCGCAAAGATCCGTGATAGGCTTGGTCTGACTGAGTCCTCTGCGAAGCTGCATCACCTCACGTGGAGCTATCTTTCCGGCAGCCGCCCTGGAGATGATTCTCTCGAGATCTCCGATGTCTCCGATCATCGCCTGAAGGCGTCCCAGATCATCCTGAGCATCCACAAAACACTGCACCACTGCGTATCTGTCTTCCAGTTCCTGAAGATCCATTACCGGCATCGCAAGCCAGTTGCGCAGCATTCGTGCACCCATAGGCGAAGAGCACCTGTCCATAACCTCAACCAGAGAAGTCCCCTCCTTGCCGGCTGTCGAAGCAAAGATTTCAAGATTGCGGAAGGTAAAGCGGTCCATCCACACAAAAGACCCCTCATCAATTCTGGCAATGGAACATATATTGGAAAGCCCGGTGTGATGAGTCTGATCCAAATAGACCAGAAGGGCTCCTGCAGAAGTGATTCCCAGAGGGAAGCTGTCTATTGCGAATCCCTTGAGCGAGTCGACTCTCAGCTGCCTCTTGAGTCTTTCCACAGAGCTTTCATAGACGAATGCCCATTCTTCAAGAGTGGAGATGTAGAAGCTGTCTCCATAGCGTTCGCGCACACCTTTTTCATAGCCTCTCGGAACAAGGAGTTCCTTTGGTGCAAACGAACTGAGAAGGGTTCCTATATAGTCAAGCGAGCCTTCAGCCACCTGGAATGTTCCCGTAGACACATCAAGAAAAGCCGCTCCGCATTTGTCCTTATGGAAGCACAGGCCGGCTATATAGTTGTGCTCCTTCTGCTCGAGAAGCTGCTCGTTGAAGGCAATGCCGGGAGTCACAAGTTCAGTGACACCCCTTTTTACGATATTCTTTGTCAGTTTCGGGTCTTCAAGCTGATCACAGACCGCCACCTTGTAGCCTGAACGTACAAGCTTGGGAAGATAGGTCTCAAGAGAATGATAA
>JAEIGA010015159.1_pt1 | contig 11739 bp, 9 predicted proteins | sample 9270691 | NCBI WGS metagenome assembly JAEIGA01 (sample SAMN17057246, study PRJNA624740) | gut metagenome | biome: biome; isolation source: fecal sample | host: Bos grunniens | place: China: Xizang | collected 2019
ATTGCGCCCCATGTTCCCATCCATGCCTCTACCCAGATGAGCATCCACTCTCTGGAGGGGGTGCAGAAGGCCGCAGAAATGGGGCTGAGTCGTGTGGTTCTGGCTCGTGAGCTTTCCGCAGGAGACATTGGGGAGATCTGCCGCCACTCTCCCGTAGAGATCGAGGTTTTTGTCCACGGTGCCTTGTGCATGTGCTATTCCGGCCAGTGCTATATGTCTGCTGTGATCGGCAGACGTAGCGGCAATCGCGGTCAGTGCGCCCAGCCCTGCCGCTTGCCCTACGGCTATGACCGTTTTGAGAACAAATATCCCCTGAGCTTGAAGGACAACTGTCTGGTAGAGCATCTGGAAGCTCTCCAACGGGCAGGGGTGGTGAGCCTGAAGATCGAGGGACGTATGAAGAGGCCGGAATATGTGGCCACAGTGACCCGAATCTATCGGGAGGCTCTGAACGAGGGTAAGATCGGGGAGGAGGAGAAGCAGGCTCTGCGGACAGCCTTCTCCCGACAGGGCTTTACCCAAGGCTACTATCTGGGCAGAACCGGCCCGGATATGTTCGGCACGCACAGCCCGGAACGGGATGCCAAGCTCCAATTGCAGTCTGCCCGTGCAAGCTATGAGAATGTAGAGCCCCAGCGAGTTCCTGTGCGCTTCTATGCCATGATCCGTCGGGACGAGCCCATGCAGCTTGCGGTAGAGGATGACGAGGGTCGTGTGTGCAAGACAAAGGGCTCTGTTCCTCAGATCGGGGAACATCGCTCCCTGAGCAGAGCGGAGCTGGAGACCCGTCTGGCAAAGACCGGAGGCACTCCCTATATCTGCCGTGAGGTTCAGGTAGCACTGGATCACGGTCTCATGGTCAGTGCCGCAGAGATCAACAGTCTCAGACGGGATGTGCTGACCCAGTTATCCGCCCTTCGCGGCAGGGTAGAGAAGCCGGAGATCGGGAAGTATACAGAGCCTCGGCATTTTGCCGGAAGCGGTGCTTACCCCAAGCTGACGGTCAGCGTCCTGCGCACAGAACAAATCACCAAAAAGCTTCGGCAGATAAAGCCGGAGATCCTATATGTCCCCATTGGGGAGATCCTCCTCCACGAGGACTTCTACAGAAGCTTGATCAGACATCAGGCCGTCGGTGCGATCCTTCCCCGTGTGACCCGTGGGGTAGGAGAACGCAACGAGCTTACCGCCCAACTGCAGAAGCTTATGAACATGGGCATTGACTGCGTCCTCACGGGGAATTTGGGACAGATCCACCTGGCGACACAGCGGGGCTTCACTGTAGCGGGAGATTTTGGATTGAATCTCTTTAATTCCCGTGCTATGACAGTGGCAAAGTCTCTGGGACTCAGCACTGCCACCGCTTCCTTCGAGATGACCCTGCCCCAGATCCGGGATCTGTCCAAGCCTCTGCCGGTAGAGCTGCCGGCCTACGGGCGGCTGCCCCTGATGCTGACGGAAAACTGCCTCATGCGGAATCGGGCAGGGATCTGCTCCTGCGGTGACGGCAAGGTGAAGCTTGTTGACCGCATGGGAGAGGAATTCCGTGTGGTTCGGGACGGACAAAGCTGCAGAAGCGTGATCCTGAACGGCAAGAAGCTCTACATGCTGGACCGTATGCCGGAGCTGAGCCGCCTTGGACTGTGGGCTCTGCGCCTGTCCTTTACCACAGAAAATGCCGCAGAGGTAGACGGTGTTCTCACCGATTGGAACGGCGGCGGACACTTTGATCCCGGCTCCTGCACCAGAGGCCTGTACCTCCGGGGCGTAGAGTGAGCCTTTTCTACAGAAAAACCCATTCTCAATTCACAGAAAGGAGAACGTATTATGGGTATTGTTTTAGCATCTGCTTCCCCCAGACGGAAGGAGCTATTGGAACGCATGGGTCTGGATTTCACTGTCCGTGTGGCACCCTTGGATGAAACCATAGATCCCTTTTCTAATCCTGCCGATGAGGCTGCCCGTGTGGCTTCGGAGAAGGCAAGATCTGTCTATCCCTACTGCCATGACGGGGATATTATCATTGGAGCGGACACCATTGTGGTCTGTGACTCTCTGGTCATGGGCAAGCCCCGTTCCGAGGCAGATGCCTTCTCCATGCTCCGCCGCCTGTCCGGTCGGGAGCATCAGGTCATGACCGGTCTGTCCGTTCTGACCGACACCTATGAGGAGACGGTCACCGTCACCACCACCCTCCGTATGCGCCACCTGTCCGACGAGGAGATCCGTGCCTACATTGCCACGGGAGAACCGATGGATAAGGCGGGAGCTTACGGCATTCAGGGTCTGGCCTCCATGTTTGTGGTAGGTCTGGACGGAGATTATTATAATGTTATGGGGCTTCCCATTTGCACCCTTGCCATGATCCTGCGCAAGTGCGGTGTGAAGCTGCTGAATTGTTGAGGTGACGGCTTTGAACAGAGGATTTTCCGGCCGTGTAAAGGTCCTTCTGATTCTTGGTGTGCTGATTTCCGTGGTATTTGCGGTCACTACGGCCCTCTTCGGAACCGGCTGGCTACAGAAGGGTGTGCAGAGTGTTCTGACTCCCATTCGGGGCGGTATCAGTGCCATTACCAATCAGATCGAGCGTTATTATAACTATGTCTTTTCCTACGAGTCTCTGGCGGCGGAGAATGCATATCTCAGAAGCCGTATTTCCGACATTGAGGAAGAAATGCGTACCGCCGATGCCTTAGAGCGTGAGAACAAGCGTCTGAAGCAGCTTCTCAACCTGAAGGAAGAGCATGTGGATTATCAGATGGTTTCTGCTTATATCATCTCCTGGGATTCCTCCGGCTGGAAGAGTACCTTCTCCATTAACAAGGGCAGTAAGGACGAGCTGGCAGAGGGGATGATCGCCGTTACGGAGCTGGGTCAGGTCGTGGGCATCATTACGGACATCGGCCCCAATTGGGCAACGGTGACCACGGTACTGGATACCTCTACGGAGATCAGCGCCTCCATTGCCTCCTCCGGCTATACGGGCGTGGTGCAGGGCTCTCTCAAATCCTCCAATCGGGGAACTCTGCGTATGAGCTACCTGCCCAGTGATGCGGTTCTGCGAAACAACGACCAGGTAGTTACTACCGGCTCTACGGTATATCCCAAGGATCTGGTTCTGGGCTATATTGTGGATGCAGGCTATGACGAGACCGGTGTTTCCAAATTTGCGGACTTAGAGCCGGCGGCTGACTTTGATTCCTTGGAGCAGATCTTCCTGATCACCCATTTCGAGAATTAATAAGGGGGAACAGACCTTGTTAGATAAACTGTACATCACACCGAAGCAGTGGATGCGGATCTTCCGCTGGACACTGTATTCCCTGCTGTTCCTGGGGGTCATGATGCTGCAGACGGTGATTTTGGGAAAGCATAAGCTTTTCGGCCTGCGACCGGATCTGATACCGATCGTCATTAGCTGTGTGTGCCTCCGGGAAGGGCCGGAGAGAGGCGGAGTCTATGCCCTTTGCTGTTCTCTTTTCTGGGCCTTGTCCGGGATAGATCAGGGGGCGCTGATGATCCTGCTTCTCACCGTCCTGCCCATTACGGCAAGCGTGCTCTTCCGCAGAACCTTTGTCCTCAGCTTTGCTTCTGCGCTGGTCTGCTGTGGGATCATCCTCCTTGCAGTTCATAGCATGGGCTTTTTGCTGAAGCTGTTTTATGAATCCGCCCGGGGCAGTCTCTACTTTACCAGACTGATCCCTACGGTGGCAGTATCCCTTTTGGCACAGCCTGCCATTTATGGGATCGTGAAATGTATCCAGAAGATCGGAGATCCTTATGAGGCAGCATAAATTTCTATTCAGAGTTTGGACAGGTATCCTGCTGGTCCTGTTGGTGTTCGGCATTTACGTTCTGCGGCTGTATGACCTGCAGATCGTCCAATCCAGAGAAGAAGGGGTAGACCCTCCGGGAACCTATACCTACCGCACCCGTGTCAAGGCCGCCCGAGGGGAGATCATTGACCGCAACGGCAATGTGCTGGTAGGCAACCGAGCCTCCTTCAATCTGGTGCTGATCAACGATGCGCTTTTTAACTCTCCCAATTACAACGAGTCTATCCGCAGGCTGACCAACCTGACCCACGAGCTTGGGCTGGAGATCACGGATCATTTCCCCGTGACTATGGACAAGCCCTACACCTATACCAAGAACGAGTACTCCAACGCCTATAATTCTTATTTCAAGAGCTTTCTGGCAGCCCGTCAGTGGGATGCGGATATTACCGCTCCCCAACTGATCAGAAGAATGCGGAGTCTCTACGGCATTCCCGAGGATTGGACAGAGGAGGAGATCCGCCGTGTCCTTTCCGTCCGCTATGAGCTGTCCCTGAGAAGATGTACCAACCTGCCTACCTATGTGCTTTTGGAGGACGTGGATGCTCCCTCTCTTGCGGCACTCAATGACCTGAATATTCCGGGTCTTAACGTCGAGACCTCCACCGTCCGTGAGTATCACACAGACTATGCCGCCCACATTCTGGGCAGAACCGGCCTCATGAATGCAGAGGAGTACGAGCTTTATAAGCAATACGGCTATTCTATGGATGCCTATGTGGGCAAGGATGGCTTGGAGAAAGCCTTTGAGCTTCAGCTTCACGGCACCGATGGCATGCGGGAAACCAAGGTAGCGGCAGACGGAACGATCCTGGAGGAGCATTACATTCAGGAGCCCATTGCCGGCAACCATGTGGAATTGTCCATTGACATCAACCTCCAGCGTATTGCGGAGGAGGAAATGGAGCGCTTGGTTCGTGACCTTAAGGAAAACGGCCTGAAGGGCTCTAATATGGGCATGGACTGTGAGGGCGGCGCAGTGGTCGCAATGCAGGTGAAGACCGGGGAGGTGCTGGTATGCTCCAGCTATCCCAGCTACAGCCTGCAGACCTATTATGAAGACTACAACGAGCTGATGGAAATGAAGCCCGCACCCTTCTATAACCGTGCTCTCAGCGCCACCTATCCCCCCGGCTCTGTCTTCAAGATGGTCACCACCATTGCAGGTATTGAGCAGGGCAGAATTTCCTCCGGCACACGGATCGAGGATAAGGGTATCTACCGCCGTTTCGAGGATTCTAATTTCTTCCCCCGTTGTATGCTCTGGACCACTCAGAGAAAGACCCACGGAAGCATCAATGTCATGGAGGCTCTGGCCTGCTCCTGTAACTATTACTTCTATGAGGTAGGCTGGAAGGCCGGCATCGACAGCCTTGACAGAGTGGCGGCGGCCTTGGGCTTGGGGGAATATACCGGCATAGAGATCACGGAGAATAAGGGCAGACGTGCCAACCCGGATACCAAGAAGGAGAACTACAGCGGTTCCGATGCCTACTGGTACGGCGCCGATACGGTTCTGGCGGCCATCGGACAGTCGGAGAACCGCTTTACTCCCATGCAGCTATGCAACTATACCTGTGCTCTTGCAAACCGTGGCACACGCTATAGGGCGACCTTCATGAACCGAGTCATTTCCTCAGACTATCAGAGCCTGATCCAAGAGAATCAGCCGGAGGTCGTGGCACAGCTGAACATACCCGATGATGCCTATTATGCCATCGTTGAGGGTATGCACATGACCACCACTTGGGGGGCAGGTACTTCCTACGGTCTGTATCACAACTATCCCATTGCGGTCTGTACCAAGTCCGGCACTGCCCAGCACGGCTCCGGCGGCTCAGACCATGCATCCTTTGTCATTTTCGCTCCCAAGGACGATCCCCAGATCGCCATTGCCATCTATCTGGAAAAGGGCGGTCAGGGCGGTAACTTGGGTAAGGTAGCCCAGAGCATTCTGGACAGCTATTTCTCCGAAACCGGCTCCGTAGACACCGTCCCCGGCGAAAATATCATCGGCTAAATCAACCAAAATAAAAGGAAGCAAGACCCTACTGTGAGGTGGGGTATTGCTTCCTTTGCTTATGTTTCCTTACAGCTCTGACAGTGCGGCTTCGTAGAGGGCATTCTTGGGGAAGCCGGTGACCTTAGAGACCTCCTTGACAGCATCCTTGCGGCTGAGGCCCTGTTCCATGCGACTGCGAACCATGCTTAGGGCGGTGTCTACGGTGATCTCTTCCTCAGGGGCTTTGCTTGCACCCTCTAAGATCAGCACATACTCCCCACGGGGCTCTTGCTCCTTATAATAGGCACAGGCCTCTGCAAGGCTCATGCGAAGAACCTCCTCATGGAGCTTGGTCAGCTCTCTGCACAGGGAGATCCGCCGATCTGCCCCAAAGGCGGAGGCCAGATCCTGCAAAGTTCCTGTGAGCTTATGGGGGGCTTCGTAGAAGATCATGGTTCGCTCTTCTCCCATCAGACCTTGGAGATGAGCCTGACGGTTTTTCTTGTTGGTGGACAGGAAGCCCTCGAAGGTGAAGCGTCCTGTGGGCAGGCCGGAGATGCTCAGTGCGGTAATGGCGGCACAGGGGCCGGGAATGGCACAGACGGTCACCCCTGCCTCGGCACAGAGCCGTACCAGATCCTCCCCCGGATCGGAGATGGCAGGGGAGCCGGCATCGGAGACCAGAGCGCAGGTTTCTCCCTCTAAAATACGGGCAAGGATCTTAGGGCCGCTTTGCTCCTTGTTATGCTCATAATAGCTGACCAGGGGCTTCTTAATATCCAGATGGTTCAAAAGCCGCAGACTGACACGGGTGTCCTCGGCGGCGATGAAATCCGCATTTGCAAGAGTCTCTCGGCAACGGGGGGAAATGTCGGACAGGTTGCCGATGGGGGTAGGTACCAGATATAACATTCCGCTCATGGTGTCTCTCCTCTGTGATAGGCGGCACGGTATTCCTCTGTCTCTGTGCCGTCGGGATGGAATTCGATCAAATCGGGCAGATATTGCAGACCTGCTCCGGCGTTCTTTCGCCCTTCTATGAGCACAAGGCACACAGGGGCTTGGGCATTGTGCCGCACGAATTGGATGCGCTTGGGCTCGATCCTGTGACTCCGCAGCTCCCAGATCAGGTCGCACAGCCGCTCCGGTCTGTGGACAAGGGCAAAGCGACCTCCTGTGGGCAGAAGCCAATCTGCGGCGGCGCAAAGCTCACGGAGATTCAGAGTCAGCTCACTGCGATAGGCATTAGCGGCCTTCCCACTGCCCACAGGGAAGTAGGGAGGGTTGGAAACCACACAGTCGAAGCTGCCCACAGGCAGAAGCTCTCGGATCTGTCGCACGTCTCCTTGAAGGAGCTTCACGGTCGCAAGACCGTTCAGGGCAATGTTCTCCTGACCCAAGCTCCAGGCGGTCTCGTCCAGCTCTATGCCGGTGACGGTACAGCTTCGGTCACGGGCGCTGAGGAGCAGACCGATGGTGCCACAGCCTGCGCCCAGATCCGCTACTCTCGCCTTGGGAGGCAGGGTGAGAAAATGAGAAAGAAGCACAGAGTCCGTTCCCAGACGGAAGGGGCCCTGCTTCATCATGATACCGTTCCAAAGTGTTTCTTTCATAAGCCTTCCTAATAAAAACAGCCGCCCTTTCGGGCGGCTTGTTTTGGACAATTAAGCCTGTTCGATAGCTTCCAGCGGGCATGCTGCAGCGCAAGAGCCGCAGTCCACACACTGGTCAGCGTCGATGACGTACTTGTCGTCACCCTCGGTGATGATGCCGAGAGGGCAGTTGTCAGCACAAGCGCCGCACTTTGCGCAAGCGTCGGTAATAACGTATGCCATGATGTTGCCTCCTGTTATGTATTGGTTGTTCTTACATTTTATCATGTTTTTGAAAAAAAGCAAGACACTTGTATAGATTTTTTTCAAAAAGGCAAAAATTTTCAGAGGAGAGGGGGGCGAAAATGGAAAGTGGTGGAAATAATCACAGGATTTTGCGACGTGCCTATGCCTTGGCCTGCTTTTTGGGACACAGTGCAGTGGGAACGGAGCATCTGCTGATCGGGTCGGTAATGGAGTCGCACCCTGCATGGGTGCGGCAAGGCTTGACTCCAACGGAGCTTCTGCATAGGCTGGTCGCTCTGAGAGGGCGGGGAAGCCCCATTAGCGCCCTGCCCTCGGCTATGACTCGACGAGCCGAACAGGTGCTGGATGGACAGACCCCGATCCCGGAGGCTCTGCTTCGCTTACAGGAGGGGGGAGCTTGTCAGCTTCTTCGCCAATGTGGGGCAGACAGGGATCTTCTGTTTACAGATCTGATACACAGGGACTGTGTGGGAAAGGAGAATACAATGCAAATGACAAGATTACTGGATCAATTCGGCATAGATATGACCCGATGTGTCGATCCGGAACGGGTGGTCATCGGCAGGCAAAGGGAGATCGAGACCGTACTACAGATCCTTTGTCGCAAGCATAAGAACAACCCGGCTCTCATCGGCGAGCCGGGAGTGGGGAAAACCGCTGTTGTGGAAGGGGTGGCTCAGTGTATTGCAATGGGTCATGTACCGCAACAGCTTCAGGGAAAGCGACTGATCTCTCTGGATATGGCAAGCGTTTTGGCAGGCACAAAATATCGGGGAGAGTTTGAAGAACGTATGCGTGACATCATACATGAGCTGCGGAGAGTGGGCAATGTGATCCTTTTCGTGGACGAGATGCACACCCTTGTGGGGGCGGGGGCGGCAGAGGGGGCTATCGATGCGGCCAATCTTCTGAAGCCGGCTCTGGGAAGGGGAGAGATCCAGATGATCGGTGCTACCACCCTGACGGAGTATCGGAAGTATATCGAGAAGGATGCGGCCTTGGAGCGACGCTTCCGCTGTGTGCAGATACAGGAACCCAGCCCTCGGGAAACAGAGCAGATCCTACGGGGACTCCGAGCCGGTCTGGAGGCCCATCACGGCATCGGGATCACCGAGGAGGCGATTTTGGCGGCAGTGGAGCTTTCCTGTCGGTATTTCAGCGACAAGTTCCTCCCGGACAAGGCATTGGATCTTTTGGACGAGGGGGCGGCCTGTGCCAAGCTCCACAGCAGGGATGGCAGGGGCAGTGACCGTGAGCTTCTCCAAGCTGTACAGGCTGGGGATTTTGACAGAGCCGCCCTCCTGCGGCAGGAGCTGAGAAAGACAGCGCCCCTCAGAGGCGGGGTTCATGCCGGAGACATTGCCACTGCGGTAGCCGATCGGACGGGGATCCCGGTGGGCAGTATCAGCCTGTCGGAAAAACAACGGCTTCGGGAGCTGGAGGCGACTCTGTCCTCCCGTGTGGTGGGTCAGGAGAGAGCCATCCGTGCTGTCTGCGAGGCAGTGCGCCGTGGGCGTAGCGGCTTGGCGGGGGAGAAGCGCCCTGTGGCATCCATGCTCTTTCTTGGGCCTACGGGAGTGGGGAAGACGGAGCTGTGCAAAGCCCTTGCAGAGGCGGTCTACGGCAGTGAGGGGGCGATGATCCGTGTGGATATGTCGGAATATATGGAGAAGCACAGTGTCTCCCGTCTCATCGGCGCACCTCCCGGCTATGTGGGACATGAGGAGGGGGGAGACTTCTGTGAGCGTGTCCGCAGGAAGCCCTATAGCCTGATCCTTTTGGATGAGATAGAAAAAGCCCACCCGGAGATCTGCGGTATCCTCCTGCAGGTGATGGACGATGGGATCCTCACAGATTCCGCAGGGCGGAAGATAGATTTTCGGAACTGTCTTCTGGTCATGACCTCCAACTTAGGCAGTAAACAGCAGAACAGGGGAGCCTTGGGCTTTGGAGCTACCCAAGAGGATCGGCAGATGCAGGCCTTACGGGAGCATTTTCCGCCGGAATTTCTGGGACGGATCGACTGCCTTGCCTGTTTCCAAAGCTTGGGACAGGAGGAGCTGAGGCAAATTGCCGCCCTGCAGTTGAGGGATCTACAGCGCCGGGGAGAGAAGCAGGGTCTGTCCCTGTCTATAGACCCCGAACTCTCTCGGGAGCTTGCCCGTCGGGCTCTGCGGAGTGAAAAAGGGGCCAGAGAGCTTCGCCGCCTGATCCAAACAGAGCTGGAAGCCCCTCTCGCCCACTGCCTCCTCTCCGAGCCTGCCCCTACCCGAATCTGCATAGCTGTCCAAAATGCCGAGATCTGCCTCCGAGAGGGAGGGTTATAATCCTGTTTCTTGAGAAAACGGTTCATCCGTTTTATTAGAAATAAGCATAAACCGAAATTTGCCTGAGCCGATGTGATAAAAAAAGACTGCTTCTTACGTTGGAAGCAGTCTTTTGATATAGAATAGAAAAGGGGGATCAATCCTCATCCTCTGCATGGAGAATGTGGAGCTGTGTCAGGCAATTGGAGCAAAGCTGCTTGGTGCGATAGCTGTGGAGGTTCTCCTTTGTACCGCAGAAGGTACAGCAGTTGTGAACCTTCCAGAGCAGAATATCGTCGTCCTCCATGCGGATCTCAACAGCATCATGGGTTTGGATACCCAGGCTGTTGCGAAGTTCTACAGGCAAGACAATGCGCCCCAATTCATCGACCTTCCTGATCATACCCGTCATACTCATGCTTCCGAATCCTCCTGCGTTCTATTTTGAGTGTGTTCCGAGAGCATACAAATGAAAGCCTCTCGAGGACACCTTTATTATACATAAAAATATTCCATTAGTCAAGACTTATCACGGAAGAATTGGGGCTTGTTTTTTTGGCAAAAAAATGGTAGACTAAAATTATTCTAAATGTAAAGGAGTTTTGCTATGATCAAACAAGATGTTTGTCAGCGTGTCCTGCACCGCGCCCTTGCCACCGGCGCAGACTACGCTGAGATCTACGCACAGAACACCGTGAACCACTCCATCAACATGATTGCCAATCGTGTGGAGACCATCAACGATACCGTCGTAGCCGGCGCCGCTGTCCGTGTGTACAAGGGACTGCGCAGTGTTATGGCTACCACTGTAGACACCTCTGAGAGCGGTCTGCTCCGTTGTGCCGAGAAGGCCGCCGATGCTCTCGGCGAGGGTACTGCACAGATGGATATCGTCCTGCAGGAAAAGGCTGTTGTGGACATCCATCCCGTTGCCGTTGCTCCCGGCACTGTGGGCAATGCAGAAAAGATCCGTATCCTGAAGGAAGGCTACTTTGCCGCCAGAAATTATTCCGATTCCATCAGCCAGGTCACCGGCTCCTTGCTGGATGTGGATCATAACATCCTCATTGCCAATACCGATGGCATCTATACCCAGGACCGTCAGATTCGCACCCGTATGGCCATCTCTGTGGTAGCTGAGAAGGACGGAGAGACCCAGACCGGTAGCTTCCTTCCCGGCAGACGGGCGGGTCTGGAAATGTTCCAAGAGATCGACCCCAAGGCTGTGGGCGAGAGAGCCGCAAAGCAGGCTGTCACCATGGTCAATGCCGGCTACTGCCCTGCAGGAGTTATGCCTGTTGCCATTGACAACGGCTTCGGCGGCGTTATTTTCCACGAGGCCTGCGGCCATTCTCTGGAGGCTTCCTCTGTGGCTTACGGACGCAGCCAGTTTGTGGGCAAGCTGGGACAGAAGATCGCCAACGAGAAGGTCACCGCCATTGACGACGGCACCATTCCCAATGCTTGGGGCTCTATCAACATCGATGACGAGGGTACTCCCGCACAGAAGAATGTGCTCATTGAGAACGGCATCCTCAAGACCTACATGATCGACAAGTTCAACGGCCGCCGGATGGGCATGGCCTCCACAGGCTCTTCCCGCCGTCAGAGCTACCGCCACACCCCCACCTCCCGTATGACCAACACCTACATCGCAGCCGGTGAGGACAAGAATGAGGATATCATTGCCTCCATCGAATACGGTCTGTACGCAGCTTCCATGGGTGGCGGCTCCG
>JAEIGA010015160.1_pt1 | contig 11739 bp, 8 predicted proteins | sample 9270691 | NCBI WGS metagenome assembly JAEIGA01 (sample SAMN17057246, study PRJNA624740) | gut metagenome | biome: biome; isolation source: fecal sample | host: Bos grunniens | place: China: Xizang | collected 2019
ATTTTTTTCTCGGCGATTTTTTTGGTTTTTTCAGTCTTTTTGTCTTTGACAATAACTTTTTTTCGAGTAATCGTAGGCTCAGCAGACTTTTCCTCTTTGCGAGGGCCGTCACTTGCCTTGATTCTGGTGATTTTAGCCATGTTACTCCTTGTATTAAAAAAAGTCTGATACCAGACTTGTCAATAGTATACTACGCTTTAAACAAAAATGCAAGATAATCTTTTAACATTCTTGGGCCAGAAATTACTGGAAGATAAGCTGAAAGTTGTTTTTTTATTACATATTCTAAATCGAAGTCATTATCATAAATATCAATCGCTTCTTCCATACGGTTATAAAGCGCCTCAGTTTCTTCCGACTCATCCGAGCCGTTTACGTTTAGATAGCTATCCGCGCTAGCATCAGCGACACCACCGTCATGAGTAGAAATGAGTAAGTTAAGGTTTGCAATATCTTTCATCCAAGATGTACCACAAGCTTCTAGCCCCACAATCGGTACATTTACAGCTACATTTGCGCCAGCAGATAAGCCATAGGCCAACTTTTCATCATAATCGGCAATATAATGCACGTGGTCGCGGAGATATTCATCGCTCGCCACAATATCAAGAACTTTCTTCAACTTCCCCGCCATTGTGCTGTCGCCAGTGTGTACGCGGCCTGCCAAAATATAGTGTGCGCCACGTTTTTCTAGAATCTTGCGCAGCCGCTTTGGGTCGGAAAACGGTAGTTCTGGCCGTTTGTAATCTACAAATCTACGTTTGAAATCAAAGACAAAATCGTCGTCAGTAAATTGCAAAATCCTACCATTTTGGTCTGGCCGATTTGCAAGGGCTTTATTCAAAATCTCGCGCCCAAGCTTCTTTAATTCAAAAATATGATTTGCATTCAAGGCGTCCAACTTTTCTACATAATTCTCAGTTGGTAAGCCAAATCTATCTAAGATTCCATTTCTCTTGTAAAAATCCAAAATTTCCGGCACTACCCATTTTTCCATGTCAATGCCATTAGTGACAGCTTTGAATTTCACTTTATTACCAGCAATATCGCGATAATTAGCTACCCTGGCGTGGAGCTTCGAAACACCGCTTCTAAGCTCTGCAATTTCAATCGTCACCGAAGATAGTTTGATATGGTTGTTTACAAACTTATCAGCTAGCCATTTGCGCACAGCAGGAGATTTGAGGTTCGGAAATACAAAACGCTCAAATTGATCATAGCCAAATTCGGCCTCTGCAGCTTGCACCAAAGTATGATTAGTATAGAGCGTGTGCTTGCGCGTATAAACTACCGCTTCATAAAAATCCATTCCATTGGATGCGAGCTCATCAAGACGTGCGAGCGCCGCAAAAAACGTAGCTACTTCATTTAGTTGCATGATGGCAGGCTTCAAACCTAATAGTTTCAGTGCCGCATAACCACCAAAGCCAAGCGATACCTCTTGATAAAGCCGGTGATCGCTACCACTCATGCCAGAATAAAGTTCTCCAAAATTCGGCTCCGTAATGGCCACAATCCGAGTACTGTTAAACTTCTTTTCAATTACGTCAAGTTTGCAGAGATTACCACAACATTTAATATTGACAGTATCCACAAAATGAAAACCAAATTTATGATAATCTACTGGAATGTGTTCGTCTATCACTCGGCCGTCCACCAGTTTCTGATGTGGCTCATAAGGATAAAATGGTGTCACTAACGCAAAAGGTACACCCATCTGTTCGGCTACACGACGCGTATCGGCCGCGAGCACACCAAGTCCACCACCGCCACGAATACCATTGGTTTGATCATATAATTCTATTGTCCAATAAGTATATGGTCGCTCATCAGAGAGTTGTTTTGTTAGATGTTCACGATTAACCGCCTCATAAAAATCATCGGTGTCTTCGATGTTTTCTAGCGGATGATAAAAGAATTGCCCATCAATATCCATACCACCCATTATAGCACAAGTTTTTTAATACCAAAACTCTTTTGGCAATTTTTCGGCAATGCGCATGTGAAAATCATAGTCAAAACCATCAAGACGTTTCGGGTTTTTGGTTTTGAAATAAGTTTTTCTAATATAATCCGCTGTCATTTTTTCACCCGGAATCAATTTATAGTTTTTGCGCATATTGAGACCACGTTTGTAATCTTTTGGCGGTAAAACTGCGAGTGGCAAAAAGTCGCATTTAATTTCTGGATCTTCAAATAGTTTCAAGGCGAGCATCGCCATCGTCGGAATAATATCTTCCTTTTTGTCATAGACATCTTTAGTCTTAAATACGGTAGCTTGGCGCGTAGCGGATGGGGCCACAAAGATTACACCACCATCTTTGACAATTTCGCGCGAAAGATCGGTATAAATATCACGAAACTCGTGTTTAATACGATTCCCCGCCTCATACAAAGCCGTACCTTCTTTCAAATCCATCTTTTTCCAAGTCGCAGGTGTGATTGTCGGCGTAATAATAAAACCAAGACGTTTGATACGCTCGTAGTTTGGCGCGAGCGCTTCATACCAAGGCAAGTTTACCGGAAAAACCGTTAGCCTGTCGCCCATTTTATCAACTTTCATCATCATTATGCGACCAATCTCGCCAAGTGATGGATGGTTAAAACCTACTACTAAGCCATTATCTGAAATTGCTGGCACATTTTTATAATCACCAGGCGCTACTTTTGATAAAACTTTTACAAGTTTACGCTGAGCGGCTCGGTCGTGTTTTTTGCTCTTCCCTTTACCAGTGGTGCCAAAAAAGTAATTAACTGCCGAGTTGCAAACTTTACCCACTTTTACCATTTCTTTACGCAAATCTTCCGCACCAAGTGATGCTAAAAGTGAATAATTTTCGTGCTGGATTTTGTTGATAATTTCTTCTGCCGAAAGAGTTTTTAACTCTGTTTTTGTGAAAATTTTCTTTTTAGCCATAAAACCATTATAGCATTATTTGGCCTTTTATGATAAAATATAAAAAGCTTAGGGCGTCGCCAAGTGGTAAGGCAGTGGGTTCTGGTCCCACCATTCGAGGGTTCGAATCCTTCCGCCCTAGCCAAGCATAAAAAGAAGACCTTTATGGTCTTATTTTTATGCTTTGACTGGCAGATAGATTAGAACCCGTAGGGTTCGCACCGAGCGAAGCGAGGTCTAGCCGAAACGAGCGTAGCGAGTGTAGGCGTCATCCTTCCGCCCTAGCCAAAAAATACCCAGCTTGGAGCTAGGTATTTTTTATTCAACATAATATAAACTTGCTGAGTATTTTCGTGGCTTATTGATCTTCCGCGCTTTGTCTTATGTTCCATGTAGCCATCAAAGCTAAAAGATTCACAACTAACGATATGGCTGCAGAAGCCGTGGCTCCTACGCCACTATCACCATGAAGTGCAGCAATGGCTCCAGAAACTACAGAAAAAGTTAACAAAACGAGTAATAGCGTAGTCTTTTCCGGTTTTTTTGCAGCTCTAAGCATCAACCAACCAGTAAACGCGGAGAATGCCATTGAAAGAAGTACGGTAAAACCATACATTGAACGCACAGTATCTTCACCATGCTCTTTAGCGAATTTAACGAGCTCCTCACCGAGCGTTGCATCATCAAGTTTGATGTCTTTATTCACCCAAACTACAATTGCGGATATAGCACCACATGCGGCCATTGCCAAAGTAATGTAGCCAAGTATCTTTAAATAAAGTTTACTTTGTTTTAATGCTTTTCTTACCATTTTATTCTCCTTATACTAATATTATTATATCATATTTATTCTGAGCGCAATGCTTCGACAGGATCTTTTCTACTTGCACGTTTTGCTGGGATTGCACCTGCAAATACTGTAAGAATGATACTAATAAGAATTAATATCAAAGCTTGCACGATCGAAAAATCGGTAATATTATCGATTTTCCCGAAGTAAGAAACTGCCAAATTGATAAGGAGACAAAGTATGAAAGAAACGACCGTACCAAGCAAACCAGCAGCAAAACCTTCGATAATTGTTTCCGCACGAAATACACGTATCACGTCGCGTTTACTTGCTCCAATCGCACGAAGAATACCGATTTCTTTTGTACGTTCAAGCACGGAAATATAAGTAATTATACCAATCATAATCGAAGATACGATTAGGGAAATTGCCACAAATCCAATTAATACATAAGAGAGCATATTTATTAAATCTTTAATTCCATTTACCATCGCAACTAGTTGGTCTTCGTAATAAATTTTTTCGGCGGCTGTAGCATTATATGCATCCAATAAATCCGTGACTTTTTTCTTGTCGTCTTCAGTTTTTGCATAGATAGCAATTGATTCAGGACTATTAGCATCGTACTGACCATGCGAAGCAGCTATTATTTTATTAACTAGTCCATACGTATATCCCATAAAATCGTGCAAATCACCTTCTTTTTTTGCCTTTGCGACACCAGACACTACTAAGGTCTCCATATTATCGTCCGAGACTTCAATTTGGTATTTTTTGCCTACTATTTTGTCATAATCGATTGCGTAATCATCAAAGATTAATTCCCCACCATTATTGATCTTGTTTATTAAATCATCGAGATTGGCACGAGAGACAAGGTTAAGAGCAAAAGCTGTACTAAGCTGCATTTTGCCATTTTGATCGAGCACGAGCAATAATTCGTTTGCTGCGGAAGGATACTTACCTTTTATAATTTCGTATGGAGTTTCAGAAGTAAGCTCTTTGAATGAAGACTTGATAAAGTTTTCTTCGGTTACTTCTGCAGAACTAGCCCCACTAATGTCAAATTCAGACAAGCCGAACAAGTCTGCAACAGACGGCCTATCTATTGGATTAATAGTAATAATCTCTCCGCTTTCATTTTTATCAAATATTTTAGGGACGACCCCGTATCCATACACGATACTATCGATATATTCAGACGAGTCCTTAGCATGCTCATCAAGATATTTTTTTAATCCAGCGGTATCGTTATGGCGAATAGATTGTTGGCGATTAATATCTATATTATTTTTGAGATCGTTCTCCACTATAATATCGCCAACTGGCTGATTGCCCGACGTTTTTGTATTTACGAGTGAAAAAGTAGACGTATCAGTCCATGTTTTTTGGATAGTTATTGGGGATGCAACTGTGCTTGTGCCAATTAGTTGATTTGCGTAATTATTGACACCATTAGAGAGTGCCAAAATTAACGCAATACCAATAATGCCGATGGAGCCAGCTATCGCTGTAATGAGGGTGCGACCACGCTTGGTCATTAAATTGTTTTTCGAAAGCCGAAGCGCAGTGAGTAGACTCAGTGAACTATGTTTTGTTTTTTGTTTTATAACATCGGTTTCCTTACCATCAAATGGTTTAGTATCGTCTATGATCTTACCGTCTTTTAATGTGATAATACGAGTCGAATATTTCTTAGCGAGTTCAGGGTTGTGTGTCACCATGATTACTAATTTGTTTTTGGCGATTTTTTTCAGAAGCTCCATGATCTGGACACTAGTTTTCGAATCGAGCGCACCAGTTGGTTCATCGGCAAGAATAATATCAGGGTTGTTGACGATCGCTCTGGCAATAGCTACACGTTGCATTTGTCCGCCAGAAAGTTGGCTAGGACGTTTATTCATGAATTTTTCAAGTCCCACGTCAGTGAGAGCTTTTTTTGCACGCTCACGACGCTCATTGGCTGATACGCCAGAAAGAGTAAGGGCAAGTTCTACATTTTCGAGCGCAGTCTGATGCGAAATTAGATTATAGCTTTGGAACACAAATCCTACCCGATGATTTCGATAGGCATCCCAATCGGAAGACACGTATTCTTTGGTACTAACATCATCAATGATGAGGTCTCCGTCAGTATAGCGATCTAACCCGCCAATTATATTTAATAACGTTGTTTTACCAGAACCGCTTGCGCCGAGAATCGACACGAACTCTTCCTGACGAAAATTTACTGATACTCCGTCCAGAGCATGAAACTCAATTTCGCCTGAACGATAAATCTTTGAAATATTCTTGGTTACTAACATACATTTATTATAATATGCTTTTATCAAATTACAATGACTACAATCGTGTTGATTTTTTTGCAAGACGTAAAGTATATTAAAATAGAATTAAATAAGGCATACAAATGTAAATGGAGGAATCATAATATGAGTATCCATAGAAGATGTCTCAAGACAATATCATTCATTATAATGATATTGGGGATTTTTGTTACACTATCTAAATCAAACTCAGCCTACGCATTGGAAGATCAAAAAGTTCAAAAATCTCATGCCAAACGACGAATTCTCGGCAACACTCAGTTTATCGTCAGATTTACTTAGCAAAAATTACGAAAACCTAGGCGTTCGTGTACTTAATAACAACGACACACTAGATGAAACTTGGCCAACTAATAAATTCCGCAAAACCGTCCTTCTTCCGGCGTGGTATGCGTCATATCTCAATCGCGTTGGCGGCGCAAGCAAAATGCCTGACGACGAAACGTCTCCATCATCTCCAGAAACCGGTGCCTTTACAAAAGCCGCAGTAATTACTACCGCTTCTTCTTGCACTATGCTCGTTACACTATGTATTTCCCTTACCTTCCTACACGTTCGCAAGAGCAAAAGACAATAATATATTTATTATTCGCTTCTCAAAGCTTCTACTGGGTCTTTTTTCGATGCGGAATGAGCTGGAATAAAGCCGCCAAGAAGAGTGAGTCCAATACTTAAAAGGATTAAGAACCCAGCTGTACTTGGCGCAAGGGCTGCCGATAGTGGAATATCTCCTGTGAAATGGTGGAGCACTAAATTAATCAGCGGTATCACCATATAAGAAAACGCAATCGCAAAAAGACCAGATAGTAGCCCAATTATAAATGTCTCGGCATTAAAGATATTAGAAATATTGCGTTTGGATGCACCAAGCGCGCGCAAAATTCCAATTTCTTTCTTGCGCTCGTATACAGAAATGTAAGTAATCACGCCAATCATAATTGAGGACACTACCAAAGAAATCGAAACAAACGCAATTAGCACGTAGCTCACGGCGTCTACAATTGTTTTTACACTAGACATTAGCATGCCCGTAGTATCGCTGTATTCAATCACTTTGGAAGTTTGACCTGCCGCCCTCATTTTTTCATTATAATCATCTAGCCATTCCATAAAACTTGTTTTGGCATCAAAACTGGTAAAGTAAAACGAAATATGTGTTGGATCATCTAGTGGTTGATAGCCCAGTATTTGTAAATTTGTTTGCAATGCAGATTTTTTCTTAGTAAACATTGCTGAAACCACACGTTGCAACTCATCCTGTGAAAAATTCAAACGAAATGCTCCGGCAATTGCCGACGGGTCTACATGGAAGGCGTTTGCGAAACTACTGGTCAAATATTTCGACAAATCGCCAACCGCAGTCAAAACCTCGGTTTTAATTTTTGCATCCGTCATAATAACCGCAAAAGTTTCAAACGCTGTAGTTACCTGTGCGCTAGCCACATAATCATCTACAGACGTACCTTGCTGCATTGCCTCAAAATATCCCGCCGTGAGTCCTGCAAATGGCTCGGTAAAAATCTCACTTGGCACGTGATAAACACTCGCCAGATTATCAAACCCAACTTCACTAGCACAATTATTTACAAAACCAAGAAGCTTTTCTTGGTCCATTAGTTCCGCTTTTTCTTCTGGCGACAAACTCATATATTTTTGAACTGTAGCTAAAATGATTTCTTTTAATTTATCAGTCAGTGCAGTTTTGGCCGGAGCTATGTCTACCGAAATATCATTACCAATGCTCGTAATATACTCTTGAACCTTATTCGAAATCGCATTTTGGTCAATATCCACGCCAATCGCCCGTGACAAAGCCGCTTCGTCTACGCTTACTAAATCTTCAAACTTAAAACTATAATTCTCGTTGCTTGCGCCAAACTTAGCGTTAGAGAAAATATCGATTTTTGGATTATCTAGTTGTTTCTTTACGATTTCCGACTTTGAAGAAACATCAATAATATGCTCAATCAAACTCGGCAAATACAAAACTCCGTTGCCAATTGCAAGCATATCGGATTTCGGTGTAACGATACCGACGATTTTTAATTTTTCGGACTTATTCTCGTATACATTCATCATAAAATCGGTATTCGCCGACATATCTTCATAAACATTATATTTACTATTATATTGATATGTATCGCTCGGCATAATTAAGCGAAGATCCAAATCTAAAATATCATTATACTCAAGCGTGAGAGGATTGTGCGTAATCGTTACTGGTTCCCCACCCATAATTTTGGTAATAATTGTATTTAAGGCATCAGTATCATGAAGCCCAAGCGAATATGTAAGCAAATCGTTAATCTCGGATGGGTTCGCAAGGGCCACTACAATTTCATTGTATTTTTCTGGGTAACGCCCTGCCACAATATCAGTATCGTTTTTAATATTAGATAAATCATATTGTTTAAATACCGACGTCAAATTAGAATACGAACTCATCAAAGTAGTGTCCCCAAGAATCGTCGTAAATAGCGAATTTGGATTTAGTTTTGCGAGCTCATTTGTTGCATCAATTGTATAAATAATTGGGTCGATATTATATTCATTTTCAATTAACCGAATATCATCAGAAACCTCGCCATAGTGCTCATCAAGATATGTACGGAAAGATTTTAAATCATTCTTTGTCACATCGCCAAGCGTGGACGTAATTACTTGGTTCTCGCGGATTTTGCCATCATTGATTTTTTCGCCACCACCCGAAAGGCTCAGCAAAATGCTAGTAAAGTTCGTGCTTTCACGTTGAATCATAAGTGGATATGATGTCAAAGTATCACGTTCAATCGTATCGATATAATTTTGAAACCCAGTTGAGACCGCGGAAATAAGTGCAATACCGATAATACCAATCGAACCCGCAATCGCTACAAGTGCGGTACGCGCCTTTTTTGTTAAAAGATTCTTTGCGGAAAGCGAAAGTGCTGTCCTAAAAGACATTTTGGTTTTTTTGCTCTTTTTCTCGGCTTCAATCAAATCTAAATCAGTTTTTACCTTGCCGTCATACGGATTTGAATCGGATGTAATCTCACCATCTTTTAATGTAATAATTCGGTTGGCGTATTCATCCGCAAGCTCTGGGTTGTGCGTTACCATCACCACCAATTTTTTATCAGCAATTTTTTTAAGCAAATCCATAATTTGTACGCTAGTCTCAGAATCTAGCGCACCAGTTGGCTCATCTGCCAATAAAATATCCGGATCATTCACTAGCGCCCGCGCAATAGCCACGCGTTGCATCTGTCCACCAGATAGCTGGTTTGGCCGCTTATCTATGTGGTCTTCTAGACCTACATCCTTCAGGGCTTTTTTAGACCGCCTAATTCCCTCTCGTTTAGAAATACCAGACAAAGTCAGTGCTAGCCGCACATTTTGCAAAACCGTTTGGTGCGGGATTAAATTGTAACTTTGGAATACGAACCCCACACGATGATTGCGGTACGAATCCCAATCTTTATCACGAAATTTTTTAGTACTTTTTTCATTAATTACTAAATCTCCGGAAGTATACTTATCCAGACCACCAATGATATTAAGAAGTGTAGTTTTACCAGAACCAGAAGGTCCCAAAATTGCTGCAAATTCGTTTTCACGAAAATTTAAATTGATGTCTTTCAAAACACGCTGTTTTTCACCACCAACAATATAGACTTTGGTTACACCCTTTAACTCCAACATTACTATCAATTATATCACAAGTTTGAACGTGGTTGTGGTTTTTGTAGAATTAGCCGTCAAATTCCAATGATTTCTATCTGCCACCGCTTTTGCAATTGAAAGCCCAAGCCCCACGCCCTCAGCGCTTTTGTCAACCTGATAGAATCTATCAAAAATATGTGGCAAATCTTTATCATCTATCACAGCCCCGTCATTTGTTAATAAAATCTCATTATTTAACATGCTCAACTTAATTTTTTTGTCGCAGTATTTTATCGCATTATCTATTAAAATATTCAAAACTTGCGTCAAATCTTCCGCATTTGTCTTAATATTTTTATTTCCATCACAATCAAAACTAAAATCGATTTTCTTCAATCTTGGCTCGAATCCATTAATAATCTTCAAAATTAATTCTTTTACGTTCGCCATTTTCGTTTCGCGTGTCTCCACCAAATCCGTTCGCGCCAAAGTTAAAAGTTCATTATTCAGAATAGCCAATTTATTAGTCTCTTCTTCTATATTTTTAATCCATTTGTTTCCTTTTATATCTGCTGCTTCCAAATTTGCAGAAATAGCAGCAAGTGGCGTTTTAATTTCATGTGAAGCATTAGCAATAAAAATCTTTTGTGTGTTGTAAGTCTCACGAATAGGTTTAATTGCCTGCTCAGCCAAATAATAAGAAAGAAGCGCTACAATAATCTCGATTGCCACACCGGCCACAATTAAGGTAATTAATAGCTTTCTAGCCGCAGCTTCTTTTTCCGCTCGGATAATATCTTCCATAAAATCTTTCATAAAATCCTCTACTTCCTCATTCATCACGGGTGCGTCATCTGGCAAAATAGGAGGTTTATTAATCGAACGCGTAGATGTAATATAGATAAAGGAAAAAGCCATTACGATCACTGAAGAAGTAATACCAAGATTAACTGCAACCAATTTATTTCTTAAGTTTCTAAACATAACCTGTATCCCAAATTTCTTATTGTCTTAATTTTCACATTTGATTTTAAATCCTTCATTTTTCGGCGAAGATAACTCATATAAACCTCTACGTAATTTTCATCAAATTCCGAATCTGCGCCCCACACACGCGCTAAAATCTGCGTTTTGGTTACAGCGACATTTGAATTTTTAATAAGCATTTCAAAAATCCCCGCTTCTTTATCGGTAAGCTCCACTCCATTTAAGGTTCTATTGTTTATATCAAACTTTAAATCGCCAAATTTTATTACTTTCTTTTCAGCTAGTGGTGGACGTCTAATGAGTGCATTGATTCTAGCGATCAATTCTGCCGTCTTGAATGGTTTAGCCAAATAATCATCCGCGCCAGTTTCTAGCCCTCGGATTTTATCTTCAACTTCGTTCAGTGCTGAAAGCATAATAATAGGCGTTTTTACTCCCCGAGTCCGAGCAATTCTCAGAATCTCCAACCCTGACATTTTTGGCAACATGATGTCAAGCACGATACAATCATAATTCGGCTTCAAAACCAATTCCAAACCTTCCTCCCCGTCTGCAGCATAATCCACATCGATTTTGTTCTTCTTTAATATATGAATCACGGCCTCAGCTAAGAACTTTTCATCTTCTACATATAATATTCTCATACCTCAATTTTACAATAAAAAACTTAAAAAAAATTTAAGAAATATTTAATAAAATAATATTATAATAAGCATATGGACGAAAAGATTTTTGACCGCATTGAAAAAAAGTACGTAATAGATGCTGAACAAAAACACCAAATTATGCGTACAATTTCTCGCAAAATGAAACACAGCGATTATCACAAATCTAAAGTCTTCAATATTTATTTTGATACCGATAATTATGATTTAATCATCAAATCTATTGAGAAACCCGAGTTTAAGGAAAAACTTCGCGCTCGAAGTTATGGCGGTTTTGACAAAGTCTTCCTCGAAATAAAAACAAAGCTAAAAGGCAAAGACGTAAACATCGGTTACAAACGCCGCGTTATGATTACACACAAAGATTATAATAAACTTATTACGGGCAAAAAATCTATTGTTGAACTCGCCAAACAAAAAATCGAAAGCCCA
>JAEIGA010015161.1_pt1 | contig 11738 bp, 7 predicted proteins | sample 9270691 | NCBI WGS metagenome assembly JAEIGA01 (sample SAMN17057246, study PRJNA624740) | gut metagenome | biome: biome; isolation source: fecal sample | host: Bos grunniens | place: China: Xizang | collected 2019
AATGGGGTATTATTTTTGGATGAATTACCTGAGTTTAAGAGAAATGTGTTAGAGGTTTTGCGTCAGCCAATGGAAGAAAGAAAAATCACAATTGCACGAACAAAACAAACTAGCGAATATCCAGCAAGTTTTATGTTAGTTGCAGCAATGAATCCTTGTCCTTGCGGATATTATAATCATCCTACACAAGCCTGCACATGTGGATTAGGGGCTGTAAACAAGTACCTTAACAAAGTTTCTGGTCCTTTGTTAGACAGAATAGATATTCAGTTAGAAGTAGTACCTGTTCCATTTAAGGAGCTCTCTACACTAAAAGAAGGAGAGTCGAGTGAAGTGATAAGAAAACGCGTTATTGAAGCAAGAAAAATTCAGCAAGAAAGGTTTAAGGATTATCCCGATATACATTGTAATGCACAAATGAATACTGCTTTAATGAAAAAGTTTTGTAAAATACAGCCTTCAGGAATAGAACTTTTACGAAATGTTATGGAACGTTTAGGACTTTCCGCTCGTGCTTACGATAGAATTTTGAAAGTCGCACGTACTATCGCTGATATTGAAAAATGTGAAGATATTCAAGACGCTCATTTAGCAGAAGCTATAACTTACAGGAACTTAGATAGAGAAAGTTGGGGTAGGTAAAAGAAATATTTTGTTATGAAAAAGATAGTAGTAGCTATTGTTTTATTATTTGTATATAATTCTTTGATTTTCTCGTCCAATCAAGTGCAAACTAATTTGGATTCAGCCAGTTATCTTATTAAGGCGACAAGTGCTCTTATCAATCTTAATATTGCTGAAAACCAGTCTGTAAGAGTTTTTAAAGACACTTTGTTATTTGAAGAGGATTTCAATGATTTCTCACGACAAGGTCAAATAGGATTAGCAACTACTATAGGAGGAAATTCAGTATTGACTATTTTACCAAGTTCAATGACTCAATTTCCCGATTGCAAAGCAAAAAAATTAAGATTAAGTCAAGATAATGCTTGCAATATTCAATATATAGATTCGAAATTTAGGACGCCAAGACTCTCAATACCAGAAAATTCTCAACTATCATTTCGTGTGAAAAATGGAGGTTCCAATTCTCAACTTATAGTTGGAGATACCATTTTTTATTTAAAGAAAAACATAGATAGTGTTAAGGTAATAAATTTAGCAACGTGTTCTTTTATTGAATTTGGCAAACAAAATGCCGACGGAAGTTCATTGCTGATTGATGATATTAAAATTTTGTCTCCACGAGAAACGATAAGTTTTAATTTAAACAATAATATCCTTAGTTTGCAGGGACTTATGCCTGAAACAAAATATTACATTGAAATTGTAAATCAAGATTTATCTATTGCGAATACTTACTACTTTAGTACTGAAAAACAGATTGATAATTTTTCTTCTCAGGTATTAAATACTGATAGTGTACTTCTATCTTGGATAAATAATGAAAATAATTCAACTTTCTTGCTTTCAGTGGATTCTCTCTCGAATGTAGCTGACGATTTGTTGATTTCAAAGGTTGCAAATACTTCTTCGGTTAATGTTGTTGAAATATTCAATCCTACAGAGAGGGATATATGTTTGAAAGATTATGAGTTTGTTGCATATCAGCATAATTCTATTATCTCATCAACACCTTTGAGGTATTTATTTTATGAAAAAGATAGTGTAAAAAGGAATTCAGGTGTTTTAATTGCCTTGAATTCAAATATTTCTCCTTATGATTCTAATTTGATTGTTTATCCTATTCAATCAAATTCTGCTTTTTCGGGCGGTAATGATTCTTATTTACTTTTGAAAAAAGATTCTGATAATATATATGATACGATAGATTTGTTTGGACGAATAAAAATTTCTAATTCTGAGGCAGAACCTCTTTCTTTTGCAAATTCTGTTTTAGTTAGGCAAAGTCATATTAAAAAAGGTGTAAAACATAACCCTATTAATGTGGATAGTGTTTATTCTCAATGGAATATTAATGAGTTTAATCTTGAAAATCTTAATTCAATACTTGGTAATCATACAATAAATCCACCAATAGATATACATAATATCAATAATTTGTCTTTGTGTATTGAGCAAGATTCTATATATCTAAATAATGTTGATTTTGATGGAGTGTATAGTTGCCAAATAAAGAATAATGAAGATATTATTGCTACAACAACTTTTAGAATGGGCAAGAAAATAAATGCTGTGTGTTCGGGAGATTGGAATGATTCAACGATTTGGGAGAATGGAGCGTTGCCAAATGCTTTGGATAGAGTTATTTTACATGGAGGGATTAAAGTAAATATTCCCCAAAACACAATAGCTCAATGTGCAGAATTGGTTATAAATTCAGATTATTCTACTTGTGATACTGTTAATAAAGCAGAAATTAAAAATTATGGTAGTTTATTAGTAAGAAAAAGTATTGTCAAATCATATTTTCCAACATTTTCTAATCAAGAAAATGATTTGATGTTTGTTGGCTTGCCAATAAATATTTCAAATAAAGATTGCGAAGATATATTTAATGGTTTTAACATTGAAGAAGGAGAAAATTTGTATTATTATAAAGAGAATTATTCTCCAATGAGCTCTGCGTGGATTGCTTACAATGAAAATCTTGAAGATTCTAACTTTTTTAAGCAAAATCTTGGTTATTTACTTTCCTATTCTCAAAATAAAGAATTGGAATGGGAAGGAGATCTGTTTTTTGCAGAGGAATTGGAATTGTTAAATAATGCATCTTATAGTGAACAAGGAGGAAATGGTTATCATCTTTGTGCGAATCCTTATCCGTTTTCGGTGAATTATAATAATTTTTCTAAGAGTAATATTTCTGGAATGTGGCTGTTAACCCCCGAAACAGGACAATATATACCTTATAATCCTAATGAACCTTTTTTGTTTGTAATTCCGCCTTTTGTTGGTTTTATGACAAAGGTAGAATCCAATGAAAATTTATTAAAAATTCATAAGCAAGAGTTGCAAAACCAAGAAAACTTGATTACAAACATAGATAAACTTCATTTAAATTTTGTGTATGAGGGAGGAGAAGATGATTTGAAGATTTATTTTAGAGAAAATGTTTCTGAAAGTATAGATGAGTATGATGTTTATAAGCTTTTTAGTTTTTCAAAGGCTCCTGACATATATTTTAATTATAATCAAAAAGATTTGTCAATTGTTTCTCTTCCATTATGGCAGGATTCTATTATCATACCTTTTACATGTAGGTTTAAAACTTTATCTAATTATGAGCTAAATATGAGAACTTTTCCTCAAAATGTTCTAAGAGCAGAGTTGTATGATAATAGTAATGAATTTTTGATAGACTTTGTTCAAGATAGCTCTTATATCTTTCAGCCATTGTCAAATAATGAGGAAAAACATTTTGTATTGAAATTGTATTCTTTTGATTTGGATTTAACACAATTAGATAATGTGTGCGATTTTAAAATTATTCAAAATGGAAATATTATAAAAGTAATATCAAATGATAAAATAGAAAATGTTTGTTTATATGATATGAAAGGAGTAATGGTTTCAAAATCAAAAACTAATGATATAAAAATTCCTAAGATTGGTTCGTATTTACTTAAGTTTGAAATTAACAATGAAATATATTCACGTAAGATTATTTATTTAAAATAAATAGAAAATTTTTATAAGAAACAGTCTTTTTTGTATTTTTGTAGTTTGATAAAATAGACAATAAATAAAATGGAAAGAAAAGTAAGAGTTAGATTTGCCCCTTCTCCAACAGGACCATTGCACATTGGTGGAGTTAGAACGGCTTTGTATAATTATTTATTTGCAAAACAAAATGGTGGGGACTTTATTCTAAGAATAGAGGATACCGATCAAACAAGATTTGTTGAAGGAGCTGAGGATTATATAGTAGAATCATTCAAATGGTTAGGCTTGAAATTCGACGAAGGTGTAGGAATAGGTGGAGAATATGGACCTTACAAGCAGTCAGATAGAAAGGAATTATATAGAAAGTATGCTTTAGAACTTGTAGAAAAAGGTTGGGCATATTACGCTTTTGATACACCAGAAGAATTAGATGTTTTGCGAAAGCAATACGAATGTGAAAAGAAGAATTTCCAATATGATTGTAACACAAGAAAAGGATTAAGAAATTCTTTGACACTTTCAAAAGAGGAAGTTGAAGATTTATTGAATCAAGGCGTTGCTTACGTTATAAGATTTAAGTTTCCAGAAAATGAGGATATTCATCTTGATGATTTGATAAGAGGACATGTTAAAATGAATTCTTCTTTGTTAGATGATAAAGTCTTGTATAAATCTGATGGAATGCCGACGTATCATTTAGCAAACATTGTTGATGATCATTTAATGAAAATCTCTCATGTTATTAGAGGGGAAGAATGGTTACCTTCTTGTCCTTTACACGTTATGTTGTATAAAGCTTTTGGTTGGGAAGATACTATGCCTCAATTTGCTCACTTACCATTACTACTAAAACCTGATGGCAACGGGAAATTATCAAAAAGAGATGGAGATAGATTGGGTTTCCCTGTATTCCCTTTACAATGGACCGATCCAAAATCAAAAGAAATATCTTCAGGATATAGAGAAAGTGGTTATTTACCAGAAGCTGTTATAAATATGTTGGCTTTATTGGGGTGGAATTCAGGAACTGAACAAGAGATATTCTCATTAGAAGAATTAGTGAAGATATTTTCCATTGATAGAATCTCTAAACACGGAGCTAAATTTGATTTAGAAAAAGCTAAATGGTTTAATCATCAGTATTTGCAAAAGGTGGAAGATGATAAATTGGCTCAAGAATTCATTAAAGATTTAAAATCAAGAAATATAGACTCTCCTTTGGATAAGGTCAAAAATATTGTAAGATTGGTAAAAGAAAGATGTAATTTCGTAAAAGATTTTTGGGATAATAGCGATTACTTCTTTGTTGCTCCTAATTCTTATGCTGAAAAAGCTTTAAAGAAGCGTTGGAAAGAAGGTACAAGTGAAAGAATGTGTATTATCGCTGAAAGAATGAAGGAAATAGGAGATAATTCTTCTTGGGCTGATAATGCCGAAGAATTTTTGATGAAATACATAGCGGAAAATGAATTGAATATGGGACAAATTATGAATTCAATTCGTTTAGCAGTAGTTGGAGATACAAAGGGAGTTAATATGGTAGATATAATGCGAATATTAGGTAAACAAGAAATTATATCTAGAATAACAACAGCAGCAGAGAGAATAAACTTATAAGTGAAAATAAGTACTATAAATATAATAGGAAGTGGCAATGTCGCTTTTCATTATCACAAAATAATGAAAGAAAGGGGATATGAAGTTAAAATAATTTCTTCTCGTAAAGAATTTGTTTTAGATGATGTGGAAAGCGATGTTGTTATAATTGCCGTGAAAGATGATGCAATAAGAGAAGTTTTAAATAGATTGCCAAGAGTCAAAACTTTGTTGTTGCACACTTCTGGATTTACTCCATCTGAAATTTTATCACAAAAAGCGGATAATTATGGTAGCCTTTACCCTTTGCAGTCTCTAAACAAGAAAAAGGATATTGATTTTTTGAAAGTACCTTTGTGTTTTTATGTAAATAATAAAGATTACTTAGAATGTTTAAAGACTTTTGCAGAAAGCCTTTCTACATTAACTTGTTTGTTATCTGATGAACAACGACAATATCTTCATATATCGGCTGTATTTGCAAATAATTTTACTAATCATTTATTTGGTATTTCAAAAGAAATTTTGGATAGAAATAATATTCCGTTTGAAATGCTATTTCCTATTATTGATAGAACAATAGAAAATGTAAAAACGTCTGATGATATATTTTCATTACAAACAGGACCTGCTGTAAGAGGAGATGTGAATATTATTAACCAGCATATTGAACGCCTTTCTGACAGAGAAAGAGAATTATATTTAGCAATCAATAAAAGTATTGTTGATTATCATAAACATAAATTATGAAAAAGATAGTAGTTTTAACAGGAGCAGGAATAAGTCAAGAAAGTGGCATCAAAACGTTTCGAGATAGCGATGGCTTATGGGAAAATCATAGGATTGAAGATGTTGCGACTTTTGAAGCGTGGAAAAGGAATCCTGATTTGGTTAGAAGTTTTTATAATCAAAGAAGGAAGGAGCTCTATAATGTAGAGCCAAATGAGGGACATAAACAGTTATTGCGGTTAGAAAAAAAATTTGATTTGCAAATAATAACTCAAAATGTAGATGATTTACATGAAAGAGCTGGTTGTAAAAATGTTCTTCATTTACATGGAGAATTAAAAAAGGTTTGTAGTGAAGTGGATTCTCGTGATGTTAGATTGCTTGATGGTTGGGAACTTACCGAAGACATGAAGGATAATTACGGTAAACCTCTGCGACCACATATAGTTTGGTTTGGAGAATCTGTCCCTAATATAGAGCCTGCAATAGAATTATGTGAGCAAGCGGATATCATGATAATAATAGGAACAAGCCTTAATGTTTATCCAGCTGCAAGCTTATTAAATTATACAAAAAAAGATTGTAAGAAATATCTTGTGGATCCTAGTACTATTAATATCCCTGATAAGAATATTGTTTTTGTGAAACAAAAAGCTGGTATTGGAGTAAAACAAGTAGTAGATGAAATATTAGAAATTTATTTATGAAGAAAGCATATATAGAGACATATGGTTGTCAAATGAATCAAGCAGATAGCGAAGTAGTTGCTTCTATATTGAAAAGAGATAATTATGAAATGACTACTGATATTGCTGAGGCTGATTTGATATTAGTTAATACGTGTTCTATAAGAGAAAACGCAGAACAAAGAGTAAAAAAACGATTAACAGAGTTTGATTATCTTAAAAGGAAAAAAACTTGGCTTAGAGTTGGTGTTCTAGGTTGTATGGCAGAACGATTACAAAATCAATTAATAGAGGAGAATAAAGTAGATATAGTAGTTGGTCCAGATTCTTATAGAGATATTCCTTTCTTATTGAATGAAGTAGAAAAAAATAAACAATCATATATATCTGCTATGCTTTCTGAAGAAGAAACTTATGCGGATATTACTCCTGTAAAATTAGATACAAATGGTGTAACAGCATTTATTTCTATAATGAGAGGTTGTGAAAATTTTTGTTCGTATTGTGTTGTGCCTTATACAAGAGGAAGGGAGCGTAGCAGAGATCCACGAACTATAATAGCAGAAGCTCAAGATTTGTTCAATAAAGGATATAGAGAAGTTACTCTTTTAGGACAAAATGTAAATTCTTATATATGGAATAAAGGACAAGAAGATGAAATAAATTTTGCGAAGTTAATGGCTTTGGTAGCTCAAGTAAGTCCTTTGTTAAGAATAAGGTTTTCAACCTCTCATCCTAAAGATATTTCACAAGAACTTTTAGATACTATTGCTAAATATGATAACATTTGTAAGTTTATTCACCTTCCTTTGCAATCAGGTAGTACTAGGATGTTAAAGTTAATGAATAGAAAATATACAAGAGAGGATTATATGAATAAAATTACAGCTATTAAGAATACTATAAAGGATTGTGGTATTTCAACAGATATTATAGCAGGCTTTTGCACAGAAACAATAGAAGATCACCAAGATACATTAGATATGATGCGTTGGGTTGGTTACGATTCTGCCTTTATGTTTAATTATTCTCAACGTTCTAATACTTTGGCAGCAAAAAAATATGAAGATGATATTGCATATGAAGAAAAGACACGAAGATTAGAAGAAATAATTGACCTTCAACGAAAATTATCTCTTGAAAGTAATCAAAAGGATGTTGGAAAGATTTTTGAAGTATTGATAGAGGGAGAAAGTAAACGAAGTAAGGAACAATTATTTGGAAGAAATTCTCAAAATAAGGTAATAATTTTTGATAGGAAAGAATTTAAAATTGGAGATTATGTACAAGTAAAAGTTACTTCGTGTACTTCTGCAACCTTATTTGGAGAGAGTCTTTAATTAAAATATTATAACCTTGATGTTTAAATTTGCAAAAATAGAGAAATCAATTAACTTATTGCAGGTAAACTAAAATTAAAAGAATTAATAGTAGAACAAGCTTAAATTTCAATTAAAGAAAATATAGATCAATATGTGCAAGGAGTTGTTGTTAGTTGTAAAATGATAAATTATAAGATTTCTATATTTGTGAGAAAACATTATATAAGCACTTCTATTTTTGCAAAAAAGTATGGTTACGGATATGGTTATTTTGACAACGAACAAATAGAAAAGTAATGTTTAAACTTTATGAAACATTATAATATACCTGTTTTTATACCAGAATTAGCTTGTCCAAACAGATGTATATATTGTAATCAACGACATATATCCGGACAACTACAAGCTGTAAAACCAGAAGAAATAGAACAGATTATAGAACAACATTTATCTACCTTTATTCGTCCTTCTTGTGTAGAACTTGCTTTCTTTGGAGGTAGTTTTACAGGAATTGACGAAAAAGATATGATAACATACCTAAAAATAGTCCAACCCTACATTGAAAAAGGAGAAATAAAGAGCATAAGAATCTCCACTCGCCCCGATTACATAAATGAAAAAATTTTAGATATACTAAAACAATACAATGTTCGTGACATAGAATTAGGGGCTCAATCCTTAAATGAAGAAGTATTAGCTTTTGCTAAACGTGGTCACACTGTAAAAGATGTAGAAAATGCATCACGTCTTATAAAAGACTATGGCTTTTCACTTGGGCTTCAAATGATGATAGGATTACCCTTAGATTCAGTTGAAAGATCCAAAGCAACAGCTGAAAAAATCTTAGAATTAGGAGCAGAAAGTACTAGAATATATCCTACGCTTGTTATAAACAACACCGATTTAGCAGATTTATATCAAGCAGGTCAATACAAAGCACTTTCACTTGAGGAAGCTGTTGAATGGACAGCGGAGATATACAAGATATTTTCACAAACAGACATAACAATTTTACGAGTAGGTTTGCACCCTTCAGAAGCACTAATAAAAGGAGAACAATTATTAGCAGGTCCCTTTCATGTGTCTTTTAAAGAACTCGTGTTGACAAAACTTTGGCAAGAAAAATTAGAAAAAATACCTGCTGACACAAAAACAATATCGGTTAATCCTAGAGAAATCAATTATGCAATAGGATATAATGGAGTAAACAGAAAGATTTTACAAGAAAAATCCCCATTTTTAAAATTTATTTCAGATTCAAACGTTCAAATAGGGACGTTTATAGCTCAAAATTAAGAATATTTTGCTGTTTGAAATAAAATGTCTAACTTTGCAGACAATAATAAGTTGGCAAGCAACAAGAAATATATAAACAAATAAAAAAATAATAGAATATGGAATTACCTTTTGCAGAATCGTGGAAGATTAAAATGGTAGAACCAATTAGAAAATCTACACGAGAAGAACGTGAACAATGGCTTAAAGAAGCAAAGAACAATGTTTTCATGCTTAAATCAGAACACGTATACATAGATTGTATTACAGATTCTGGAACAGGCTCAATGTCAGATCGTCAATGGGCAGCAATGATGATGGGAGATGAATCATACGCAGGAGCAAGTAGCTTCTTCCGTTTGAAAGACACTATCACTGCAATCACAGGATTTGAATATGTTATACCAACACACCAAGGACGTGCAGCAGAAAACGTATTATTTTCTCACTTAGTAAAACAAGGAGATATTATACCAGGCAACTCTCACTTCGATACAACAAAAGGACACATCGAAAGCCGTAAAGCAACTGCATTAGATTGCACAATAGATGAAGCAAAAAACACACAATTGGAAATACCTTTCAAAGGAAACGTAGATCCAAAGAAATTGGAAAAAGCATTAGCAGAAAATGCAGATAAAATTCCTTTCATTATAGTTACAGTAACAAACAACACAGCAGGAGGACAACCTGTTTCAATGCAAAATCTTCGTGAAGTAAGAGAAGTTGCTAACAAATATAACAAACCAGTTATACTTGACTCAGCACGTTTTGCAGAAAACGCTTACTTCATCAAAACACGTGAAGAAGGATACGCAAACAAAACAATAAAAGAAATTGCAAAAGAAATGTTCTCATACGCAGACGGTATGACAATGTCAGCAAAGAAAGACGGTATCGTTAATATGGGAGGATTCATTGCAACTCGCAAAAAAGAATGGTACGAAGGAGCTAAATTATTCTGTATACCTTTTGAAGGATTCCTTACATACGGAGGTATGAACGGAAGAGATATGGACGCTTTAGCAGTAGGATTAGACGAAAACACAGAATTTGACAACCTTGACACACGTATCCGTCAAGTACAATACTTAGCAGCAAAATTAGACGAATATGGAATACCTTACCAACGCCCTGTTGGAGGACACGCAATCTTCGTAGATGCTGACAAAATCCTTACAAACGTACCAAAAGAAGAATTCCCTGCACAAACACTTACTTGTGAACTTTACTTAGAAGCAGGTATCCGTGGTTGCGAAATAGGATACATCTTAGCAGATAGAGATCCTGTTACAAGAGAAAATCGTTTTGGTGGATTAGACTTCGTACGTTTATGTATACCAAGAAGAGTTTACACAAACAATCACATGGACGTTATAGCAGCTGCTTTAAAGAACGTTTACGATAGAAGAAACGAAATAACAAGAGGAGTAAAAATCACTTGGGAAGCAGAATTGATGCGTCACTTTACAGTACAATTAGAAAGATTGTAAAAAACAAATAACAATAAAACAAAGAACGTCCCTTTTTAAATTAAGAAGGGGCGTTTTTTTTGTTTCTAAACATAAAAGTTTTATTTTTGTAGAAAAAATAGAACAATGAATAAAAAGACACTTTACCTAATAGATGCAATGGCAGTAATATATAGAGCCTTTTATGCATTAAATAAAAATCCAAGAATTACTACAAAAGGAGTAAATGTTTCCGCTATTTTAGGATTTTGCAACACATTATTAGACATAATAAAACAATACACTCCCTCACATCTTGGAATAGCCTTTGACTTGCAAGGGCCAACATTTAGACACGTTCAATTTGAACAATACAAAGCTAATCGTCAAGCAATGCCCGAGGAAATAAAAGAATCCATACCATATATAAAAAACATAATTCAAGCAATGAACATACCTCTACTTTGCAAAGAAGGCTATGAAGCAGATGACGTAATAGGCACTCTTGCAAAAAAAGCAGTAAATAAAGGCTATGAAGTTTTTATGGTAACCCCTGACAAAGACTATGCACAATTAGTAGAAGAAAACATTAAAATGTTAAAACTTGGAAGAGGGGCAAATCCAAACGAAATATGGGGCGTAGAAGAAGTATTACAACGCTTTGAAATAACAATGCCCTCACAAGTGATAGACATATTAGGACTTTGGGGCGATTCTTCTGATAATATTCCTGGAGTTCCCTCAATAGGAGAAAAAAAAGCAAAACAACTAATCCAACAATTTTCAAGCATAGAAAACATATTAGAAAACACCCATCAAATACAAAGCAATTCCATACGTAAAGCAATAGAAGAAAATAAAGATTTAGCACTTCAAAGCAAACAATTAGCAACAATAATAACCGATGTGCCAATTGAATTAAACGAAGAAGAATTGATGCTCTCTCAACCAAACTTTGAAGCCTGCAATCAAATATTTAACGAATTAGAATTTAATACATTTGCAAAAAGATTCAACTCTCACTATCAAAACACCTACACTCCTACAACAGC
>JAEIGA010015162.1_pt1 | contig 11738 bp, 11 predicted proteins | sample 9270691 | NCBI WGS metagenome assembly JAEIGA01 (sample SAMN17057246, study PRJNA624740) | gut metagenome | biome: biome; isolation source: fecal sample | host: Bos grunniens | place: China: Xizang | collected 2019
AACATGTTATACGCCTCGCGGTACTCCTTCACGATCCAGTAGCCATAGAGTTTCGCTACAGCGTATGGCGAATATGGGTGGAATGGTGTGTTCTCGTTTTGTGGTACCTCCTCCACTTTGCCATAGAGCTCCGAGGTCGATGCTTGGTAGATGCGGCAGGTGTCGGCTAGTCCGCATGCGCGAACGGCCTCTAAGATGCGCAGTACACCTACGGCGTCGATGTCGGCAGTGAACTCAGGCGAGTCGAAGCTGACTTGCACATGGCTCTGTGCTGCCAGGTTGTATATCTCATCGGGGCGTACTTTGCCGATCACCTTGATCAGACCCATCGAGTCAGACATATCGGCGTAGTGGAGATGAAAATGGGGTTGTCCCTCGAGATGCGCGATGCGCTCACGAAAATCCACACTGCTACGACGGATGATACCATGCACCTCGTAGCCCTTGTCCAATAGAAACTCGCTCAAATATGAGCCGTCCTGTCCTGTTACACCAGTTATTAATGCTGTTTTCATATATTCTTGTTTTTTGTTTTCTAGTTATCCGAGTGCTAATAGTCGACTAATTCCTTAACTCGCTCATTCGTTTTTTAACGACAATTAGTGACAATTAAATCGTCAATTTTCGTCAATTCTAGGAGAATTACCTCTCCGCTCTCATCGGATTCTCCAAGAAATCCTTATACGCCAATGCAATACCCTCTTCCAACTCCGTCTTGTACTTCCAACCCAATGCTTCCGCTTTGCTCACATCCAATAGTTTTCTTGGCGTGCCGTTGGGGCGAGTGGTATCCCACTCTATTCTTCCATCATAGCCAACCACCTTCGCTACTAACTCTGTCAGCGCTTTGATTGTCAGTTCCTTACCCGTACCGGCATTGACGGTCTCATTGCCGCTATAGTTGTTCATCAAGAACACGCAGAGGTTCGCCAAATCGTCCACATATAGGAACTCACGCAGAGGACTACCATCGCCCCAGCAGGTGACTACTTCTGCCCCACTCTCCTTTGCCTCGTGGAAGCGACGGATCAAAGCAGGTAGCACGTGCGAGTGCTCAGGGTGGTAGTTGTCGTTCTGTCCATAGAGGTTCGTTGGCATCACAGAGATATAATCCGTGCCGTACTGGCGATTGAGAAACTCGCAGTACTTCAGTCCCGATATCTTCGCCAGCGCGTAAGCCTCGTTGGTCTTCTCCAACTCGCCTGTGAGCAAGCAACTCTCGGTCATAGGCTGTGGAGCCAAGCGAGGATAGATACAGCTGGAGCCGAGGAAAAGCAGCTTCTTGCAGCCGTTCTGCCAAGCCGAATGGATGACATTCATCTCCAGGATCATGTTGTCGTACATGAAGTCGGCTAGAGCGGATTGGTTAGCGACGATGCCGCCAACCTTGGCAGCAGCTAGAAAGACATACTCGGGCTTTTCTGTGGCAAAGAAAGCCTCCACGGCCTCTTGGCGACAGAGGTCGAGTTCCGCATGGGTGCGGGTAATGATGTTGGTGTAGCCTTGGCGATTGAGCTCACGCACGATGGCGCTTCCCACCATGCCGCGATGTCCAGCTACGTATATTTTGGATTCTTTTTTCATATCAAAATAGTTTATTTTCCTACCATTTTTCTGCAAAGCGTCGTAAAATTGCGATATATTTTATAGCAAATTGGATGATTCAGTAACCATTGTAATCTAATAACCTCGTAATAATGAGGTGCTATCTGAATATAATCCCTAGCAATTCGTTCTGGTAATACTTTCTTCAGTACCTCTTCGCGTTCTTTTAGTACCGCCTCATTGTTCGAACTGACGCCCGTCAAATCGAAATCAGAGAAGAACAAATCTACGAACTTCACTGTAGCGGATCGCATCACAATGGTTTGCACAAAGAACAGCCAATCAGCATTTATCTTAACACGGGTATCATATGGAGTATTAATCAGCAAACTCCTTCTAATAAAAGCAGACTGATGGTTTATACCATGCAGATACATATAGTACATTGACATATCCTTCTCACTCAGCAATGGGCTTGCGCCACATCGTTTTCCATCTTTTGAAAAGTATGATCTACCTATTATAAAATCAGTATCAGTTAGATACGATAAAACGTTCTCTATTACAGTATCAGAGGCCATAATATCACCTCCATTTAAAAATAGCAAATACTCTCCAGAAGCCTTCGCCACACCTTTGTTCATCGCATCATAGATGCCTTTATCTTTCTCACTTACCCAAACAATTCTTATTGGATTAGTTGAAGACAAATTGATAGTCTCATATTCTCGTATGACATCTACGGAGCCATCAGTGGACGCACCATCCACAATGATATGCTCGATATCAGTATATGTCTGCGATGCTACGGAAGCAAGCGTCTTGCGTAAACCTTCTGCATCATTATAATTGATTGTGATTATGGAAATTTTATTCTTCATGATATATCTAGCAAATCAACTCTAACGGATTATATTACGAATTAGTCTTTTAATTCTTTTCTCTACAAAGAATAACGCCCATGAATATTTCCATTTTTTGCGAAATGAATCTTTGTTTTCATATATCTGCCATTGTAAAATCGATGCATAAAATTTGCGTGTATATTGATCTTTATTAACTTCGTACAGTTCCTTAGCCACACGCAAACTCGTTTCCCCTTGAACAGAGTTTGAAAGAGAGGTATATATACCACCATCATGTCTCACATATACTCCACCTTCAAACGCAAACAGATACCCTTTACCCTTTTTAAGCAGGTGGTATAATTCATGCTCATCACGATAAAGTTTGTATTGTTTTCGCCACGATTCGTCTAAAACTTCACGTCGAAATACCATTGTCAATGGTTGCGTATACCATTGCGAAAAATAAGTATTCAGATCAATATCTACTCCATCTTTGCCTTTTAATACTGCCGTGCATTTATCTTCTATGTATTCTCCAGTTTCTACAAAAAACTGCTTACTTCGATGCCAACATACCGAATACTCCGGATTGACCTCCATAAAATCCACTTGTTTTTGCAGTTTTAGAGGATCGGTCCAATAGTCATCGCCCTCGCAATAGGCTATATACTTGCCACGTGTACGGCGATAGTTGTAGAGGTCCATTTTGCCGGCCCCACCACGAGAATATTGGTTTTCTTCTTCGTACAAAGGGAAAATCAACTCGGGGTATTTCGCTTCATATTCGCGAATAATCTCGGTAGTGCCATCCGTAGAGCAGTCATCATGGATCAATATCTCTATCGGAAAATCCGTCTGCTGCATCAGGAATCCATCTAGACATTTCCGGATAAACTGCGCATGGTTATAAGTTAAACAACATATGCTAACAAGAGGTGCTTCCATATTTTTATCTATAAATTATTTTCACATTTTGTTCTATTGAAGCCATTAAATCCTCCATGGCTTGTTGATTCTTACAACAAGCCACATAAAATCCTATACGATTTCCTCCATCGGTTGGACGTTTAATAAAATCTCCCATATTAAAATTGAACTGATAATATAGAATATCAGCTTGTTTAAGTATGTCCAACCCAACCACTTTATCTACCACTCCACCATTCTCTGTAGTATCAAAGAACACAAGAGCAGCCACTCGGTTCTTATCTATTGACGCCACATCTATCTTCTTATCAGTACCACCCGTAACGAATTGATCAATGAGGATGGAATAATTTTCTATTCCAGTCATAGCGGGAACGATGTGACTGGAAATCAAGTTACCACCACCTCTTGCGCCTATTTCTAACAAATAGAATTGACCATCTTCATATCTATATTCTGCATGCGTAAATCCAAATGGAAGTTGACTATTATTGACAAAATCATCATTGATTTGACGAAGTAAATCGTAATCGTACTTATCACTATAATACGAGAAATACAAATTTTCATCCAAATTCTTGTTGTATGCAAATTGAGTCTTCTCAGATATAACTAAGGAAATGTGACCATTAGGCATCTTGATTCCATCAACCGAAAATTCTGCACCTGACAGGTATCGCTCACATATAACCGCCTTTGTATGATGTGCAAATTTGATTGACTCATCAAACAATGCTCTCAAATCATTTTCACTCTCAATTGTAAAAACGCCTCTACTACTATTAGCATCAATCGGCTTGATAATCATTTTAGTGCCTAATGACTTATAGAATTCAACTGCCTCCTCTAATGTATAACATAACTTATACTCTGGATATGGTAGTTTGTGCTTTTTACACATCTCTCGCATGAGAAATTTATTCGTATACAAATTAGCCATATCTTGTCCTTGAGATGGCAAACCTAATTGCTCTGACACATATGCCAGAGTAGGAGTAGCAATATCACACTCATCTGACATTACTGCACATATATTCCATTTGCGAGCAGCTTCCAAGCATGCTTTCTGATCCAAAATATCTGCTAGAATAATTTCATCCGCATATGGAAAAGCAGGTGCATTTTCGTAGGGATGTACAACTAGTGCTTTATATCCTAAACGCTTAATTTGTTGAATCAAAGGTATTTGCCATACTGTACCAGGCAATACCATTATATAGTTAGAACGAGTCATGATAAAATAGTTTTTACTTTCTCAATATGTAACAAATCGTCATTTGTGAGTTGTTTCTTGAATGTACCATCGCCATTAGCGACACCAAATATTTTCCTTGGAGATTTGATATTATCTACCACGATATCTCCTTGTTCGCCAATGATACCGCCTGCTACTATATGTACTTTACCCAATGATATACGCCCCATACAATAACACGAAAGATAGTTCGTTTCCATCATGTGGAGTACCATACTAGCAATTCCAGCTCGATCATCGGATCTATAAATCGCCTTACAACCTTTTTGTTTTTGCAGAGCAATAAACTCTTCGTCAAAATTGCTCACCCCCACGTCATATATTGCCCCAAATATGCAATCTGTTAAGGCTTTGATATTACTAGATTTTTGATGTAAACAACATCCAAGCAAAATATCAAATTCACGTATATCATCTGCATAATGAAGATGAGGTGAATCAATGGATATTGTAGTCGTTCCTATATATGGTAAAGTAAAATCATCAAATTCAGAACGCATCACATATATTTCTGCTTGAGTATCTATTAGTTGTAATAGTATTCTAGTTGATAGGTAATTGTTTCCTAGTAATAAAATTTTCTTTTTTGATAAATTAGAATGCTCGTTGGATTTAATCAAATTAACTGCCGAACTAGTCCATATATCAAAGTCGTTATAGGTCATTACTGGTATCTCACATACTGATGCATAATTATACACCGTATCTACAATTGATCTAGAGTTAGTCCGCTTATGTACATCATCCATAATAATCGTATCAATGATGTTCTTTGACGCCCGAACAATAGGCTCTACGCAATGTTCATCAGCGATACATGCAAAAGCGATGATATTGGACAGACTCTCCCTAATCATAGGAAATACAGGCTCTAAATCATCATTATTTGGACGCTGTTGTATAATCAGTACCGCATGCTTATTAGTTTTATTAGTAAGCGATACAACTTCATCTAATATTTGATGAAAACGATCTATATACATACTCATTAGTGTTGATGGTAAAACTTTGGAGCAAAGAATTTATATTCATTATCATCAGCTATTTTCTTAGCAATTGATTCAAATAATTCTTCCGAAGGATCAACTATATTGATTTTAGATACCTCAATCAACAATTTCTCAGGACTAATTCGATATTGTTTGGCGATTGATTCAAGTGTGTTAGTATACGAATCATGGAAATTAGCCATTCCCACCACAACATCGCGCATCGAATTACCCTTGTTCGATTGATTCAGTTCTATAAAAATGTGTTTTGAGAATTCTGACAGTCCTAACACATCTATGTTCGTATCATATAACTTCGATTTTTGAAGTACTGCTATCAGAGATTCTAATTGAGCATTTCCCGCACCACGACCTATTCCACCTAAAGTAGCATCAACAAACTCAGCTCCCGCCTCAATAGCAGCTAAACTGTTTGCATTGGCCATTGACAAATTATTGTGTCCATGAAAACCAATAGATATATCATAAAAACTTTTGACCGCCTTGATATAATCTGTTACTTGTGCAGGAATCATACCACCTGCTGAATCTACTATATATAGACAATCCGCACCTGATTTGATTAATCCGTCACAACGTTCCACTAATTGAATCTTAGAAATAGCATATGTCTTCATCAAATTGCAAAAGACATACAACCCTAACGACTTCGCATACTCTATACTCTCGTATGCTTTCACGGTGTCCGTCGCATTAATGCCAATCCGTACGAAATCTCCACCCTTGGCTTTAAAATTATCCAAATCAGAAATTTGACCTATTCCGGGAATAAAGAATGCACCTATGTTTGCTTTATCCTTATATGGTATAGCAAATCGAATATAATCGTCATCAGGCATGAAAGATGAATCCTTGCGATAAGCTCCCAATCCAGTACCATTACCTATTTCAATATATCGTATATCATAATGCGGTAAAGTAGCAACGATGTCAGAAACTATATTCCCTGACCATTGATAATTTGTAGCATAACTACCATCCCGTATTGTACAATCTAGTATATTCATCCTCGAATACAATTTATTACACGTTTCACATCCTCTTCACTCAATGCGTGGTGCATAGGCAGACAAATTACCATTTCTGCCATCTTATGCGCATTCGGCAGATTCTCCTTCGCTGCCGATGGATACATATTGTATGGCGAGAAAGTGCTAATCAGCGGGTAGAAATATCTACGACCAAGCACATTATTTGCACGCATCTTCTCGTAGAGTTCATCGCGGGTCAGACCGTAGGTGATGGCATCTACAAAAATGGGGAAGTAGCTGTAGTTTAGGCGATAAGGCGAAAGGCTATTAGGCGATGAGGCAAGGGAATCAACAATGGGTTGGTACAAGGTGATGCCTTCTACATCCTTCAGTGCTTCTACATATTGCTCGGCGACTCGTCTGCGGGCGGCGATGGCGCTGTCCACATGCTGGAGGTTCAGCAATCCATAAGCAGCACGAATTTCATCCATCTTGCTATTGATACCAGGGCCCACTACTACCGTCTCATCCTCAAAGCCGAAGTTCTTCAGATAATCAATCTGCTGCTTCATCTCCGCTGAATGGCAGATCAGAGCTCCACCTTCGATGGTATTGTAGGTTTTGGTTGCGTGGAATGAAAGAGTAGAGATATCGCCCTTCTGAAGGATCGAAGATCCGTCCTTCTGGATTGCAAAAGCATGCGCAGCGTCGTAAATCACTTTCAGACCGTGCGCTTTCGCTATCGCATCGATTCGCTCGGTGTCGCATGGGGTGCCATACACATGCACCGGCATGATAGCTACGGTCTTCTCCGTGATAGCCGCCTCAATCTTGTCAGGATCGATGCAACCGGTTATAGGGTCTACATCTACGAACACGGGCGTCAACTGGTTCCACCAGATGGCGTGCGTAGTAGCCACAAACGAATACGGCGTGGTGATGACTTCGCCTTTTGTTAAGCCCAGCGCCTGCAGCGCTGTGATCAACGGCAATGTACCATTGGTAAATACGGAGATATACTCTACCCCAAGGTACTCGGCCAAAGCCTTCTCCAATTGCTGATGAAACTGGCCATTATTGGTAATCCACTTGCTTTCCCAAATCTGTTGGAGATAAGAAATAAACTCCTCCAAAGGAGGCAGCAGTGGGGAGGTTACGGTTATTTGTTTGTTTGTTGGCATAGTCTATTTGTTTTTACAAAATCCAACCAATACTTTCAAAAATTTATACAATAATGGTGGCATTAAATATCGTTTATTCCTATTTATTAATTTTCTCCTAAATCTTTTCCAATAGATATGATATTGTCCGTTTTGATATTTATCATATTGTTTTGACAACTTTAACATCCTTTTTACTTGTTGCTTCCTAGAAAGACTTGCCCATGTACTATTTGCATTTGTCCGATATACAGAAGTAGATTCCTTTAATAGAGCTATTGATCCCTCTTGGGACAACATTACACCCAACATCCAATCGGCGATGGAAATACCAAACAAGGAAGCTGGTAATTGTTTTATACATGAATTACGAAACACACAAGCAGATAGATTGCCTAATTGATTTCCTTGAGTAATCTGACATTCGGTATCTACATAGAATACGTCCGCATCGCCATATCCCCAATATGGTAGTTTGGATGTTTGAGTTTCTTGTGCATAGAACGTAATCGTATTCATTGACATACTGCACTCTTTGTGAGTACATAAAAAACGAATATGTTGCTCAATATGATTTGGACTGGACCACCAATCGTCACCCTCCAATATTGCTATATAATCACCATCACATGCAGCAAATGCACGTTGATAATTCTTAGATATGCCGAGATTCTTTTCTACTGGCAAATATACAAATGGAAATGGTGATTTCTTCTCATAAGATTTGATAATCTCAAGGGTATTATCTTTTGAGCAATCGTCCGCCACGATGACACGCACTTGCACATCGTCATTCACACGTTGCATCAAAATACTCTCCATCGCTTGAGCAATATACTGCTCTTGGTTATATGATATTAAAACTATATTGAGTTTCATACTATTATATGAATAATCTTCTGATTTTACTAAGTGGCTTTAAAATAAATTTACCTAAACGATATGCATTAGATTTGGATATAGATGCTAATTGGTGTTGACTTTTATATAACGACCACTTTAACTCACATAGTCGATCTCTACATTGTTGCTCTTCAATTGATAACTCTACCCCTTCCATCATTGGTAAGAAAGAGTTCCATTTATCATACACTTTTTCACAAGCATTATGAAAGGCTAATCCAGCATCACCCAAACTTTTATGTTCAATCAATATGTTATAATATAGATGAACCTCACTTGTGTTTTTCCAAACTTGCAGTGCAATATCTGTATCATAGCCATGGAATCCTTTATAATACTCTTCATCCCATTCTATGTATGTAAAGATTTGTTTAGGTAAACACATCCAAAAGCCATCCACAGATACTACTTTAGTTATTTTTTTACGATATTTATCTTTGTATTCTATGCTAGTTTTATATTTGCCACATTCATGAAAACCTTGAATATAATGCTCAGATACGACCTCGCTATCCCACCATGCAGCAGGCATAGCTGGCATATAATGCGTTCCTGCCACGCCTATTAATCCTGCTTGGGGATATTGCACAAAATAATCTACTACTTTTGGTCCCCACCCTTGTGTATGGTATAATATATCCTCATGCATAAAGCACAAGATATCACCGTTTGCACGGCGCACACCTTCATTGTATGCAGAGAAGATAGAATGCTCATTCTTTGAGTTATCTATCAATACCAACTCGTATTCACAACCGATGGTAGATGCTATATTTTCTTTCAGTTCCGCCGATATATCCGCTTGGCGAGAACAAATGATGCAAGAGATCATAGTTTGAATAATTGTTTGATTTTTTTGAAAGGCTTTAGAATGAATTTACCTAAGCGGTAAGCTTTAGAAGAGCGGATTTGAAGATATTGATTTTTATAGTCGCCATAAGACACATCATCTAGTAAAGCCAAATATTTATCTGGATGATTAAATAGAAGTTGTTCACGCATTTTCTTCTCATTAGGAAGTAATTCAGTACTCCTTGATACGACCTTTATCCTATAATAAAACAACACTTCATCTATGCGATAAACCATATCATCTGGTTCTAGAAAAGACAGCAAAAAATCCCAATCCTCAAAACCATATTTCATATTTGGATTGTATCCTTTAGTTTTGTTAAAGTCTTCTCTACGAAAAATACAAGAACAAAATATGTGGTTTTCTTTTAGTAATAAATGATAATCATATTCTGGTAAATGCCATAATCCAACTCTCTCTCCAAAAAATTCAGCCTTGCAATATACCAATTTAGTATCTTTGTTATTTTCAAGATGATTAATCGCCTTCTCTAGATACTTTGTACCAATTATATCATCTGAGTCCAAAGGAAGAATATAACGTCCATTAGATTTTGAAATTCCATAATTTCTAGTATCAGCTAGTCCAGAATTCTCTTTATAATAATAATGAAACCTAGAATCTTTTGCGCAATATTCATTAGCAATTTCTTCGGTATTGTCTGGTGATCCATCATTCACAATAATACATTCCCAATATGGATATGTTTGAGCAAGCACAGAATCTAGAGTTTCTGCGAGATACTGTGCTTGATTATAACATGGAACTATAACTGAAACTAATACATTATTCTTTTCCATATTCTTTGTATTCTATTAAAGGGTTTTAAAATTATCAGACCTAACTTATAGGCTTTAGAATTCCTCAAATTGTGATTCTCGTTGTATAAATTTTGATAAAGTGACGACTCATGGTCAACTATAAGAGCAATCGCATGCTCAGGATTCATTTTATATAAGTATTCAAATTGATAATAATAAAACATTTTTCGTTGGCTATCATATGCTATTGGAGATTGCCACTGATTACTCGTAGAGATGCCTCCCAATCTATATTTGACTATCGTTTTATCCAAGAATTGAAATTCACATCCCCTATTTAACAAATTCAACCATTTTGGGAGGTCCTCAATCATGGGTATGCGCACATCATTTGTAATATTATTATCAATAAAGAATTTACGTCTATAAAAAAACGCAGGAGCAGGCGGGGTATCTCCGTTAACAATCATATCGTACAAATCATCATTAGTCAAGGTAGACATATAATCATTACGCTCTGAAAATGTATCTGTCAGATATTGTGCATACTCTTGATTCTCGCCAAATGCTTCAATCTTACCAAAGATACAACTTGCTTTTTTCTCTAACACATACTCCACACAATCCTTGATACAATTAGGCATCAACAAATCATCTCCTGCAATTCCTTTAACCCACTCTCCTTGGCATGCTGCCTCCGCACGATTGAGATTAGCAGATATCCCAGTATTCACTTCAGATGTAATAATCTGAGTTCGAACAAAGCGATCTTTATTCTTCTCTACCCACTTCTGACATAATTCTACTGTATTGTCCAAAGAACAATCATCCGAAATAATCAATTCGATATTCTGATAAGTTTGTGCTTTGATACTTTCCAAAGTCTCCAACACAAACTTAGCAGAATTATATGTAATGATAGGTACGGATACCAATGGTTGATTATTCATTTCCACAATCACTCTCCTTTCCATTCATTTATCAATCGTACTACCTCAGTTGCCTCTTCAATAGTCATCGTTGGACTAATTGGTAAACTCAACTCGCAATCAGCAAGCATCTCTGTTATAGGCAAGCCCCCCTCAGGCAGAAGCATGCCAAAAGTCTGCCCCTTTAGGGGAAGATTTAGAAGGGGCTTATAACATTCCTGCTTATGTGGTGCAATAGGATAATGTATCACCGTACCAACTCCATTCTCTTCCAAATACTTTTGGAGTTTATCTCTTAATCCAGCCTTATCGCCTAATCGCCTCATTACCTCATCGCCTCCTACAAGGATTGGGAACAAATGATATACATTCTCTACATCTGGTAAGCGTTTGGGCAAAGTAATCAACGGATTATTGATATGGTTGTAATAGTAATCCGCAATCGCTTGACGCGCTTTCAAGTCCTCATCCAAGTGGCGGAGTTTCACATCCAACACAGCCGCTTGTATCTCATCTAAGCGACTATTGCGACCGGTGTACTTAAACACATACTTCTTCTGACTTCCATAGTTAGCC
>JAEIGA010015163.1_pt1 | contig 11738 bp, 12 predicted proteins | sample 9270691 | NCBI WGS metagenome assembly JAEIGA01 (sample SAMN17057246, study PRJNA624740) | gut metagenome | biome: biome; isolation source: fecal sample | host: Bos grunniens | place: China: Xizang | collected 2019
CACTCCCTGCCTCAATGCCCTGATCAAAAATGATTCCTTTTATTTTGACCGGTTTTATTCCACCACGGGTGTGGGAAATACCTGTGACGCGGAATTTGCCACCCTCAACAGCCTTTATGCCAACGACGAGAGGGAGTGCTACCGGAGATATGTGGACAACACCTTTGACGGCCTGCCCTGGATGCTCCGCAGGGAAGGGTATTCCACCATGGCCTTTCACGGCTATATCAAGACCTTCTGGAACCGGGAGGAAGCCTACAAAAACCAGGGGATCCAGCACTTCTATTCCCAGGAAGAGCTGGACCTGACCGAGGTTTCCGGATTCGGCCTTACGGACAAGGAAATGTTCCGGCAGGCCGTGGACATCCTGAAAACCAAGGCGGAACCTTTCTTCGGGTTCACGATCACTCTGACCAACCATATCCCCTACGATATGCCCCAGGGTCTGGCAAGCCTGAAGCTTTTAAAGGAGGACGAGGGAACCATGTTCGGCAGGTATCTCCAGACGGTGCGCTATACCGATGAAGCCATCGGTGAACTCATCAACCGGCTGAAGGAAGCCGGCCTGTATGACCATACCATGATCGTCATCTACGGGGACCATCAGGGACTCAACAAGGAGACCTATGATGTCAAGCTCAGTATGACGGATTACCTGGGCAAGGAATACGATTTTGAGGAGATGCTGAAGGTACCCCTGATCATCCATGTTCCGGGACTGGGGGACCATAAGACAGTGACCACCGTGGGGGGCCAGGTGGACACCGCCCCCACCATCGCCAATCTCATGGGCCTGACCTTCAGCCAGCCCTATCAGTTCGGCCATGACCTGCTTAATACAAAGGAAGGCTTCATCGCCCAGATCTCCTATATCGGCAAGGGGTCCTTCATCGACGGGACCGGCGATATGATCTATGCCATCGGCAAGGACGGTACCGTGGAGAACGGTAGGGTCATACGTATCCCCGACGGGGAACCCATGAACTTAAACCTCCCCCTCTGCGAGGAAAACAGCCGGAGGGCGGTGGACCTGATCGACCTTTGCGGCCAGGTGCTGGACCACAACATGATCGCCGACCATGTTACCCATTGACCCGGGTGAGAATTCCTTGACAGAACGGCGGAAATTTGTTATTTATTAATTTATTGTTACACCATTCCGGGAAGGAGAGAAAAGATGAATCTTAAAGGACGAAGTTTCCTGACTCTGCTTGATTTTACCAGGGAGGAGATCCGCTATCTTCTCGATCTTGCTCATGAGCTGAAAGCGAAGAAGAAGAGGGGAGAGACGGGAGACACACTGAAAGGAAAAAACATTGTCCTGATTTTTGATAAATCATCCACCAGAACCAGATGCTCTTTTGAAGTCGGTGCTGCCGATGAAGGGGCACATATCACCTACCTTTCCAATTCCCACATGAATAAGAAGGAATCCCTGGAGGACACTGCCAGGGTCTTCGGCAGGATGTTCGACGGCATCGAGTACCGTGGCTACGGTCAGGATATCGTGGAAGACCTGGCGAAATATTCCGGAGTTCCGGTGTGGAACGGACTTACCGATGTGGATCATCCCACTCAGGTTCTGGCGGACTTCATGACCATGGAAGAACACCTGGACAAGCCCCTTGAGGAGATGAATCTCACCTTTGTGGGAGACCTCTCGGATAATGTCATGTACGCGCTGATGTACGGAAGCGCCATCATGGGTGTGAATTTCAAAGCCGTCGGCCCTGCCGAAACGGTCTGTGATCCTGAGGTACTGAAGGTATCCCTGGCCCTTGCCGAAAAGAGCGGGGCTAAGATCAGCATCTCCCATGATCCGGAGGATGTGAAGGGATCGGATGTGATCTATACCGACATCTGGGTCAGCATGGGTGAGGCCGAGGAACTCTATCCGGTTAGAGTGGCAGCTCTGACCCCCTTTAGGGTGACCCGCAAGATGATGGAAGATACCGGCAATGAGGGATGTCTGTTTATGCACTGCCTCCCTGCCTACCATGATTTCCGTACGGAAGTCGCCGTGGATATGCGGAACCGTCTGGGTCTGGATATCCGTGAGGTGGAGGATGAAGTATTCCGCTCTGCCAATTCGGTGGTCTTCGACGAGGCGGAAAACCGTATGCATTCCATCAAAGCGGTGATGGTTGCGACCCTGGGAAGATAGAGGGATGAAAGAGAAGATACTTCAGATATTATCGGAAGAGGAAGGATATGTCTCCGGACAGGAGATCTGCGGAAGGCTGGGTGTCAGCCGGACTGCCGTCTGGAAATGGCTTAAGAAGCTGCGGGAGGAAGGATACGAGATCGAATCCCAGACCCGCAAAGGATACCGCCTTCTGGGCAGGCCGGATATTCTCAGCGCTGAGGAGATCAGGCGCTTTTTGCCGGAGGGCATTCTCCCCGGCCGGCTTGAAGTCTTCCCGGTGACCGATTCCACCAACGAGGAAGCAAAAAGAGCCTACGCTGCGGGATTTCCTGACAGGAGCCTCTTCGTGGCGGACCAGCAGACGGCGGGCAAGGGCAGGAGAGGAAGAAACTGGAATTCTCCCAGGGGGAAGGATGTCTTCTTCAGCTTTCTCCTGAGACCGGATATCCCCCCGGAGTGTGCCTCCATGCTCACCCTGATCGCCGCCCTGGCAGGAGTCAGGGCCCTCTCAAAACAGGCGGAAGCGGATTACCGGATCAAGTGGCCCAACGATATCGTCCTGGGCGGAAGGAAGATCTGCGGTATCCTGACGGAGATGGGTGCCGACATGGACCGGGTCCACTATGTGGTTCCCGGGATCGGCTTCAATCTGAACCGCACCGAGTTCCCGGAGGAGATCCGTTCATTTGCGGGCTCGGTATATCTGGAGACAGGACAGAAGATCTGCAGGTCACGCCTTGTGGCGGACTATGTTGTGGAATTTATGAGGAGATATGAAGTCTTCCTCAAAGCTCCGGACCTGTCGTCTTTTATGGAAGAATACAATGCCTGCCTGATCAACGCGGGGCAGGAGGTCTGCCTGATACGCAGAGGCGAGAAGATCCGGCGGACGGCTCTCGGGATCAACGAGAGAGGGGAACTGCTGGTGAGGGACCGGGAGGGACAGATCGAGACGGTGTTTTCCGGCGAGGTCTCTGTCCGCGGCCTCTACGGTTACGTGTAAGGAGATGGGACGGATGTTTGATGAAAAAACGATTTTGTGCGGTGCCAGCCGTTATGAACAGCTATTCTATTTCAATCCGGAGTTTGATCAGCTTCCCAAGGAGGTAAAACAGGAACTGCAGATCATGTGTGTCCTTTTTACCGAGGAAGTAGGGGGGATCCTCAGACTGGAATTCGACGAGGAAGGCAGCCTGCAGCTGGCGGTGGAAGCCAGGGAGGATGACCTGCTTTTCGACGAGATCGGCAGTGTTCTTAAAATAAAAGAGATCCGGAAGGAAAAAAGAGAGTTATTGGAGAGTCTTGAGACCTATTACCACGTGTTCTGCCAGGATGGCGGAAGTCGTGCATAGTCCCGGTATCTCCGGAGGAGGAGAAAATGTTAATTGGAATTGATATTGGTAATACGGACTTTACGATCGGATTCTTTCAGGGGTCAAAGCTTCTGGATACTTTCCGTATGAGGTCCAAGAGCAAGAAGACATCGGATGAGTACGGGATGTTCCTGCTCGATGCATTAAAATACCGGGGCTACAATGTCAAGGATGTGGAGGATGTCATCATTTCCTCTGTAGTTCCTGATGTGATGCATTCATTTACCAGTGCATTTATCAAATTTTTCAATCTTAGACCGATCATCGTCGGCCCCGGGGTAAAGACCGGGATAAAGATCAAGACAAACAATCCGAAGGAGACCGGCGCGGACCGTATCGTCGACGGCGTGGCAGCCTACACACTGTACGGCGGCCCCGTGATCGTCATCGATTTCGGCACGGCCACAACCTACGATGTCGTCTCTCCCGACGGGGAATTCCTGGGGGGTGTGATCACCCTTGGACTGGGCTCCGCGGTCAAGGTCCTCAGTGAACAGGCAGCCAAGCTCCCTGAGATCGAGATCCGCAAGACCAAGAAGATCGTGGGCAAGGATACCGTATCCGCCATGCAGGCAGGGTCCTTCTACGGTTATATCGGGCAGACGGAGTACATTGTCCGCAAACTGAAGGAGGAGACCGGATACAAGGATGCCCTCGTGGTGGCTACCGGAGGTCTCGGACGTATGGTTTCCGAGGAGACGACCTGTATCGACCATTACGACCAGAACCTTACCCTGAAGGGTCTCCAGATCATTTATGCCAAGCAGAAATGATCCGGAACAGGATGATTACAATGAATAAAACTAAAGAGATATACGGGGTGGAATTCCCCGTATTTTTAGCGCCCATGGCAGGGATCACCGACATTCCTTTCCGCCTTTTGTGCAAGGAGCAGGGCTGTGATGTGATGGTCACGGAGATGGTGAGTGCCAAAGCGATCTATTACGGAAATAAAAATACAATCCCCCTCATGGCTGTCCGAAGGGAAGAAGCCCCCATAGGGATCCAGCTCTTCGGGTCCGAGCCTGAACTGATGGGAGAGATGGCGGCGAAGATCGAGGGAAAGGGGTTTGCCTTTATCGAGATCAACATGGGCTGCCCTGTCCCCAAGATCGTCAACAACAGGGAGGGGTCCGCTCTCATGCTTCAGCCTGACCTGGCGTCCCGCATCGTATCCTCAGTGGTATCCAGGGTCAGCCTTCCCGTGACGGTGAAGATCAGGAGGGGATTTGATCAGGACCACCTCAATGCGGTGGAGTTTGCCAGGATGCTGGAGGACAGCGGCGCTTCCGCCATCACGGTCCATCCCAGGACCAGGGACCAGTACTATCACGGAAGGGCAGACTGGGAGACCATCAGACAGGTAAAGGAAAACGTGTCCGTTCCCGTGATCGGCAACGGGGATATCTTCTGTGCCGAAGATGCCCTGCGGATGAGGGAGGAGACCGGATGTGACGGCCTTATGATCGGCCGGGGCGCAAAGGGCAATCCCTGGATATTCCGTGAGGTGAAGGCAGCCCTTGAGGGAAGGGAGATCCCATGCAGACCGGACCGGGAGGAAGTGACGAAAATGCTGCTTCGGCATGCAGCCCTGAGTGTGAAGGTCAAGGGAGAGTATACGGGGATCAGGGAGATGCGTAAGCATACGGCCTGGTATACCACCGGTATGCACGGGTCCGCCAGACTGCGGGATGCCGTAAACCAGGTGACGACGTACCGGGAGCTTGAAGACCTGCTTCTGGGCAATCTTCACGGACCGGAAGAGAGGCAGGATCAGGCATTCAGATCCTAATCCCTGACTGATGTTGACATCTGCAGGGACTTATATTATAATCATTACTCATGAATAGATGCCAAACCGTTTTCGGTGGCTGTGGGAAAGAAAGGTGTGGACATAAATATGGATTCGAAAAAGCATATACTTACCAGTAAAGGCATGGCAGCTCTGGAAGAGGAACTCCAGGAGCTGAAAGTCGTCAGAAGAAAAGAGATCGCACAGAAGATCAAGGAAGCCAGGGAGCAGGGGGATCTCTCCGAGAACGCGGAGTACGATGCTGCCAAGGATGAACAAAGGGCGATCGAAACGAGGATCGAGGAGCTGGAGAAGATCATCAAGAACTCCGAGGTCATCAGCGAAGACAATATGGATCACACGGTTGTCAATATCGGAAGCACCGTCGAATTCTACGACAGGTCTTACGATGAGATCATCTCCTATACCATCGTAGGTTCCACCGAGTCCAATATCATCAAGGGACTCATCTCCAACGAATCACCTTTGGGCGCAGCTCTTATCGGCTCCAGAGTGGGTGAGGTCGTTGAGGTGGAAGGACCGGAAGGGATCAACCAGTACGAGATCCGCAATATCACCAGACCCGAGCTGTAGGACAGACTGCCGGCCGGCTCCCGGAAGAAAGTGACAAAAGATCATTTTTTTCCGGGAACCGGCCTTTTTTTGTTTTTTACGACCATTTATTGCCCTTCTTCCTTCTTATGAGGGCAAAACCCGTCCTGTTGGTGTTGTTTTTCCCCCGGGAAACATGTTATACTATTATTCGGATATGTATAAATAATCTGCGATTTGTTTAAGGAGCAGCCACATGATCGACATCAAAAAGGTCAGACTGATGACCAGGGTTTCCCTCTATGAGAACAGTCAGGGGAAAAAGGATATCAAAATGAACCGGTGCAGACAGAGCACCTACGTCACCCTCAAGGTGATCGAGAGTGTCCTCTGCATCACGATCGCTTTCGTTCTGTGCGCGGGATTGTATTCCATGCGTTATTTTTCCGAGATCGTCACAGAAGGGTTTGCGGTTTTCCGGGATACGGCGATCCATCTGCTGATCATTTACCTGGTCATCCTGGTGTTCGGCATGTTTATGACCTTTTTTTACTACAGAGAAAAATACAGGAAGGCCCACGACAGGATCGTGGCTTACGACAAGGATCTTGCCAGGCTGGAGTCATATATGAATGACGGGTCCGGGACTCCGGAATACAGCAGTTTAGTGGAAGAGGAAGAAGAATTATGAACCAGGGTACATTTTTGGTCAGTCTGATCAATCTCAAAGAGAAAACCTTTAAGCTTTATGAGAAGGGAGAGAAGGTTCTCAGGCCTTTGTTCAAGGCCTTGCTCGCCTATGTGGTCCTGGTGGTGACAGCGAGGATGTTTCCTTACCAGACGGTCAGGAATCTGGAACTGCTCCTGATCATCCCTGCAGTGATCCAGGCATTTCTGCCCATCTCTTTTCTGTACTATATCGTATCGGCCCTGATCCTGTTTGAACTGTGGAAGGTAAGCTTTGATATCTTTGCCGCCTTTGTTCTGATCATCCTGATCTGCGCGGTGGGATATTTTCGCATCGACAGCCATTACAGCTTTATCGCCGCCATCGTTCCTGTCCTCTTTTTCCTGAAACTGGGCATCGCGGTGCCGGTTGCCCTGGCGGTGGCTTTCGGTATGGAGGCCCTGTTCCCCGCCATGGCCGGTGTGGTGATCTATTATTTCAGCCTGAGCATCGTGAATGCGGGGGCTGTCCTGGGCGGTGAAACCGCTTCTGTGGGCATCGGGCTGCAGCATGTCTTAAGCTCCATGCTCCTGGATAAAACCTTCCTGGTTATGGCATTGAGCGTAGGTGTCTCCATGATCATCACCTGCCTGCTCCGCAGAGCTTTTTACGACAAGGCCTGGCTTGTGGCCGGCACGCTTGGCAATACCGTGATGGCCCTTCTGGTCCTTGCGGGCTGTGTCTACTGCAACCTGGATATCCAGGTATGGTATGTGATCTTCTCCGCGGTCCTGGGAATGGTCCTCTGTCTTATCGTGGAATTCTTCCGGGGGATCGGGGATGTCAGCCGGGTGGAGAAAACCGTATTTGAAGATGAGGAATATATATATTATGTCAAGGCGGTGCCCAAGATCAGGGTCGCCCAGCCTGAACCCAACGTGATCATCCTGAACGAATCCCTCCATGAGGAGTCCGAACAGGAGGAGACGGAACAGGAGGAGACGGAACCTGAGATGGACGGGCCTGCGGAAGAAGCTGCCGCCGAAGAGAAGGCGGAGCCCGCGGAAGCATCCGAAGCACCTGAGCCGGTTCAGGAAACGGAAAAAGAGAAAACATCTGAAACAGAAGAAGCACCGGAAACAGAAGAAGCACCGGAAACAGAAGAAGCACCTGATACAGAGGGTGCACCGGAAACAGAGCAAATGCCTGAGACAGAACAGGCAGCGGAGGCCTCCGGGGCACCGGAGACACCGGAAAAGGCTCCGGATGAGACGGAGAATGAAGCAGACGACGGGAACCCTGCCGAGGGGGAGGATTCCGGGATGAATGAGGAAACGGAGAGAGATTAAATGAATCTGCTGACGGTCCAGAAATTATTTGAAAAATATTTATACTGGCTTTCCCTGCCCTCCATCGGTTTTACCGATGTCCTGGAGATCATCATCATCAGTATGATCGTCTACCAGGGTATACGGTGGGTACAGTTTACCAAAGCCTGGACTTTGTTCAAGGGGATCCTGGTCCTCCTGCTCTTCGCCCTTTTTGCGGCCATTTTCCAGCTGAACACCATCCTCTGGCTTCTGGTGAACTCCGTCAGTGTCGGTATCACGGCCGCCCTGATCATTTTCCAGCCGGAGCTGAGAAGGGCACTTGAAAGACTGGGACGGGCTCATATTTTCTCCAATTTCAACTTTTTCTCCTCCTCCATAGACGAGGTGGACGACCTTTTGTTTACGGAAAAGACGGCGAAAGAGATCACCAAAGCCACTTTCGATATGGCAAAGGTCAAGACAGGGGCCCTGATCGTCATCGAGCGGGCCGTACCCCTGGCGGAGTATGAGAGAACGGGGATCCATATCGACGGAGCAGTCAGCAGTCAGCTTCTGATCAATATCTTTGAGCACAATACCCCCCTTCATGACGGAGCGGTGATCGTGAGGGGAAACCGTATCGTTTCAGCGACCTGCTACCTTCCCCTGAGCGAGAACATGAATCTCGGGAAGGAACTGGGGACCCGGCACCGCGCTGCCGTGGGGATCAGCGAGCATACGGACAGCATCACCATCGTCGTCTCCGAGGAGACCGGCAAGGTGAGTGTCGCTGCCGACGGAAACCTGAAGGAGGTCCGCGACAAGGAGGGCCTGATGAAGAGGCTTGAAAAACTCTGGATGGAACGGAACACCTCTGCCGGAGAAGACAGTATTTTTTATAAATGGAAAGGCCTGCTGCGCAATGAAAGAGGAAAAAAAGAAGAATAGAAATCTGGGGATGAAAGTGCTTTCTGTTGCGATCGCCATTCTGATCTGGCTGCTGGTGGCCAACACCAACGACCCGGTGATCACCAAACGGTTTGCCGATGTTCCCGTGCAGATAGAAAATGAAAAGGCCCTTACGGATAACGGGTATGCCTACAAGATCCTGGAAGGGGACAAGGTGTCTTTCACGGTGAAGGGCAAAAAGAGCATCGTCAACAACCTGACGTCCAATGACTTCCGGGTGGTGGCGGATTTCTCCAAGCTTTCCCTGACGGATGCCATCCCTATTGATGTCACGTCCGACAAGTATCAGGACCAGCTGGAGATCAATCTGGGCAGCACCAATACCATGAAGATCGAGAAGGATGAGATCGCCAGTGTGAATCTCCCGGTCAATGCCATCGTGAACGGTTCTGTTGCCGATGGTTATTATGTGGGGGAAAGCACCACGACTCCCAACCTGATCGGTGTGACCGGACCGAAAAATCTGCTTCAGCATGCCAAGGAGATCCGGGCCACGGTGGAGATGGATGAGATAAAAGAAGACATCACCGTTTCCGCGAAACCGGTCCTCTACAGTGATACCGGAGAGGTCATCGAGAGTTCCCAGATCGAGATGGATGCCACATCCGTCAATGTTTCCATCGTCCTGTGGAAGACCAAGGATGTGAAGGTCAACCTGACATACACCGGAAATCCGGCTTCGGGTTATGCCGTCTCCTCCTTCGATTACGTTCCCAAGACGGTGAGAGTCGCCGTCTCCCAGGATTATTACGACGAGCTGGAATCCCTCGACCTGGGCGAGGTATCCCTGGAGGGACTGGATGAACACTATGAGAAGAACATCGACATCGATTCTTCCAGTTTCCCGGACGGAGTGATCCTGGCGGACAATATCACTTCCATCAAGGTCAATGCCAAGATCGAGAAGGAGATCACCAGGAAACTGACTTTCGGCCGGGGGGATCTCAAGGTCAAGAACAATTCCGGTTATGATCTCTCCTACGATGGCAACAATAAATATTTTGTGTCCATTGAAGGAGCGGAGTCCGTGGTCAATAACGCGAAGATCGCCGATTTCACCCCGTGGATCGATCTTTCCGGCCTGGAGGAAGGTACACATGACCTGAACATCCACGTGAAAGACGTGGAAGAAATCTCTGAATTGTCGACATCAACCATCAGAGTCACTCTGCAGAGCAGAGACTGACAGAGGGGGAAGAAGGATGAAACAGAAAACAGAGACGGCTCTCTGTGAATCATTGATAGAGTTACTGAAGAGACATCCTTTTCCCAGGATTACCATTCAGATGATCTCTTCCCTCGCGGGAGTAAACCGCCAGACCTTCTACTATCATTTTGATAATGTCTATGATCTTCTGGGAGATGCCTTCGAATATGATTTTCTGAAAAAAAGCCGTGTGGAGGAAGGGACGGACTGGGACAGATGCATGGGGGAATTCCTGCGCTGGATGAGGGCCAACCGCCACATCATCAGGAATCTGATCAACAATGTGGGCGGCTCCTGCTTAAAGGAGTCCATCTATCCCATCATCCGTAAATGTATGTCCGGAGGATATCCGGCAGGCTCCGGGAGCCGGGATACGGCAGATAGGCCGGAGGAGGAATTTATCCGAAGGTTCATTACCCTGGGGATCACCCAGTATATTCTGGAGTGGGCGGAAAACAATTTCAAGGAATCCGAATCAGTGATGGTCGGTCACATGGATCTGATCCTCAGAAGAATGTATGGGAGTTACCGATGATTTCAAGTACCACCAACCCCAGGATAAAAAATATCATCAGGCTGAAAAAAAGCTCCAGGGCCAGAGATGAGCAGGACTGCTTTCTGGTGGAGGGCCCCAGGGTCTTTTTCGAGACCCCGAAAGAAAGGCTGATGGAGGTTTATGTCACCGAAGCCTTTGCCCGGAAATACGAAAAAGAACTGGAGGGCTGCCGCTATGAGCTGATCTCCGACCAGGTCTGCCGGCACATCTCCGATACCAAGACACCCCAGGGGGTGACGGCGGCAGTCAGGAGGAGCAGTATGACCCTTGACCGGCTGCTTACGCTGGAGGAGAAACCTCTTTTTCTTGTCCTGGAGGACCTGCAGGATCCCGGGAACCTGGGGACCATCCTAAGGACCGCGGAAGGAGCAGGGGTCACGGGAATCATCATGAACCGGGAGACGGTGGATCCCTATCATCCCAAAGTGATCCGTTCCACCATGGGGACCATCTTCAGGGTTCCCTTTGTCATCGTCGACGATCTGACGGAAGCGGTCCGCCGGATGCAGGAAACGGGGATCAGGATCTATGCTGCCCACCTGTCGGGGAATTCATTCTACAGTGAAGATTACCGGGAGGGGACTGCCTTTCTCATCGGAAATGAAGGCCGGGGCCTGACGGAGGAGCTGGCCGGAAGGGCTGACCGGATGATCCGGATACCCATGCGGGGCAGGGTGGAATCCCTGAATGCGGCCATCGCCGCCACGGTGCTGGTGTACGAGGCACAGAGGCAGAGAGGATGGAATTGAGGATATTTCATTTTTTGTATAAAATAGATGGAAGAAGAAAGAAAGGCAGAGTGACACCTTCGTCATTCTGCCATATTTTTGGATATTTTTTTTGGTTTAATAGTGCAAATAAATGATGTTTATATACAAAAAGGCAGAATTGTATAAATACAATTTTCTAAGTATATGGTAATATAATGATGTATGGCTGTGGGTGTTAAGCAGCCGAGATAATGTAAATATATTTTTAGGGAGGTTTTTCAAATGGCAAAGTACATGATGGCGTTAGACGCTGGAACAACCAGTAACCGTTGTATCCTTTTCAATGAAAAAGGCGAGATCTGCAGCGTAGCTCAGGAAGAGTTTACACAGTATTATCCGAAGCCGGGCTGGGTTGAGCATGACGCCACTGAAATCTGGAACACACAGTATTCTGTA
>JAEIGA010015164.1_pt1 | contig 11737 bp, 10 predicted proteins | sample 9270691 | NCBI WGS metagenome assembly JAEIGA01 (sample SAMN17057246, study PRJNA624740) | gut metagenome | biome: biome; isolation source: fecal sample | host: Bos grunniens | place: China: Xizang | collected 2019
CCCTGAGGGCTCTCAGAGGCGTTTTTTGGAGGTGCCTAGCGGAATCGAACCGCTGTAGCAGGTTTTGCAGACCTGTGCCTAACCGCTCGGCCAAAGCACCATTTCCGTTTTGGGATTGCAAATATATGGATTATTGCTGGATTTGCAAAACTTTATTTGACATTTTTGCAATTTTCTAGCAGATAAGGCTTCAAAACGGATGTCCAGAGGAGATATCCATCCCTGTTGATGTGAAGATTGTCAGATTCGAAGAGGGCACCGTTCACATTTCCATCTGGGAGAAGCAAAGTGGAATTCACATCCACAAATGTCAAACCTGGCTGGGTCTTCATATAATCCTTCATGACATCATTAAGCAGCTTCTGTGTATCTCTCAGACCTGCCCGGCACTCAGAGTACTTCCATGAAAGGAAGTACACAGGAACCCCAGGATAATCGTCCGCCAACTTATTGAATAAAAGCCTGTAGTGATCAAGCACACCTGCCACACTCAAATCCAGCCCAGGATTTCCGCAAATGTCATTATCACAGAAGATAACGAATGCCTTAGGAGAATAATCAGCCATGATCTTCTCATAATTCATAAGAATATCCCTGACTGTTGCTCCGCCATAACCTCGATTGACCACGGTCAATGGTGCCATCATTTCGGCCAGGTCTTTCCACAACCTGATTGAGGAGCTACCAAAGAAAAGGACATCAATCTCGGAATTCGGATCTGCAGAAGCTTTTGCTGCAAGTGCTTCAACATCAGCGTCATATCTGTGAATCCAATTCGAATCCCAGATCTGGCACACATCCAGCTTGCCCTGGAGAGTAACTGACACGGAATCCTCCGTGAACTCAACCTCAGATTTATCGGATATACTGCTCTTTACACCACATGAAGCAAGTGTAAAAAACAGAACGACAAGCGGTAAAATACGATTATTCGACATAAAGCAGCAAACCTTTAAGATATTCACCTTCCGGATGATAAATATTCACAGAATGATCGCATGGCTGATTCAGACGGTCAAGAATACGGACACGTCGGCCAGCCTGAGCAGCAGCCGAGAATACAGCCAATGCAAATGCCTCCTTATCTACAACCTGCGAGCAGCTGTACGTAAAGACGAATCCGCCGGGAGCCACCTTTGAGATCGCAGCAGCGTTGAGACGCTGGTATGCACGAAGAGCGTTCTTAAGCGAACCTCTGTGCTTTGCGAATGCAGGCGGGTCGACGATCATGAGGTCGTACTTGCCCACAGGAACTTCGCGAAGATAGTCAATCGCATCGCAGCAGAGACTGGTGTGACGAGAAGGCTCAAAGCCGTTCAGTTCAACATTTCTGTCCACCATCATCATAGCCTTCTTGGAGCTGTCAACAGAGTCTACATGTTCAGCACCATTAGCTAAAGCATAGATTGAGAATCCACCAGTGTAGCAGAAGAGATTCAACATATTACGTCCACGAGCCACACTACCGACAAGCTCTCTGTTATCTCTCTGATCAAGGAAGAAACCAGTCTTCTGACCCTCAGTCCAGTTAACCAGGAATTTCTGTCCATTTTCAAGCACAGCAAGCTCATTCTGATGGAAATCTTCACGACGATAGAGGTAGCCGTCAATCAGTTCAAGACCTGCCTTGAAAGGTGCTGTTCCTGAGCTCTTGTCGTACACAGCCTTCAACTGGTCACCGTAAACCACACGAAGCGCATCAGAGATCTGCTTCTTGGCACGGAACATACCCACAGAGTGCGCCTGAAGCACACAGACTCCATCATAGTAGTCAATGATCAGACCTGGAAGGTTGTCACCCTCACCGTGAACAAGACGGTAGCAATTGGTGTCATCCGAGCCATGAAGACCGCAGGCGAGGCGCACCTCAAGCGCACGCGCAAGCATCTCCTCCCAGAAATCAGCACGCAAAGCACTCTCGTCGAAGCTGAGCACACGCACAGCAATCGAACCGATCTGATAGTGACCATAAGCAAGGAATTCGCCATCTGATGCATGAACAGACACGACATCACCCTCTAACGGATTACCCTGGATCTCAGCGATTGCACCTGAGAACACCCAAGGATGGAATCTGCGAAGGGATTCTTCCCTACCACGTTTTAATATTACCTTTATCATCGTTAATATATTTTTCCTTTATATAACACCCGATAACGGGCACATAATCAAATATTTACAAAATACTATTGATTAACCAGCTCTGAAGGAAGCGGGCACTTTTCCTCACGCATAAGCTTCAGATACATCTCCCTGCAGACCCAGGCATCGGTAGCCGCATATAGGCACTGTGCATCAGACAGTCTCTCAGCCTCCCAATTGGACAACTGCTGAGTCTTTGATATTCGGAATCCCATGATGATCGCCGCCATCTTCTTCACACTCTTGTCGCGGATTCCCCACTCGCAAACAATCTTCTGAAGGTCCACAAAGCCGGCTGGCTCAAACTGATGCAAACGTTGTAAACCTCTGATATCGTCGTGAATAGCAGCTCCCACCTTAAGTACTTTATCAGATGCCATAAGATTGCATAACCTCCTGTGCATACCCATAGTCTTAACCCTGAACAGATATGCTCTGTCAGGACCGGAAAGCTGCAGAAGAGCCACTCCGTACTGAGGCTGACCAGGCGTGAATGTAGGACGGGTCTCGGTATCGAAACCTATCACCTTCTGCGCACGCAGATAGGCAATCGCCCTGTTGAACTCAGCGCCAACAGAATCAATCACATATATCTTCCCCGGAAACGAAGCATATTCCAGCTTCTCAATCTCCTGAGGGGTAATACTTTCCTTAAACATAATCACTCAATTAAAAGAACAACAGTTCTCTATACTTAGGCAAAGGCCACATCTCGTCATCGATCAGCATCTCCAGATCATCCGCACTCTCCCTCACCTTGTCCATCATGTCCTTCACCTCTCTTGAATATACTTTCGCCCTCTGAGCTATATCCTCAATCCTGTTCGCCTTCTTGCGAGCCTCCACAAGCGCCTCCACGTCAGCTGAAACATTATTCATCAATATGGATATCTTCTTCAAAGTCTCGATCTCAGAAGAGCAATATGTCATATAATCGGCTCCGAATATATCCTTGACACCCTTCACATTCTCAATCAGCACATTCTGATAGCGCACAGCCGCAGGAATCACATGATTCAGGCACATATCACCCATCACACGAGCCTCGATCTGAAGCTTCTTCACATAGGTCTCATTCAGGATCTCGAAACGCGCCTCCACCTCGTTGCGGGCAAGGACACCAGTATCCTCGAACACCTTAAGTGTCTGAGCCTCATGATAAACCTCATAAGCGTCAGGAATATTTGTCACTGCACGAAGGCCGCGCGAGCGTGACTCAACCTCCCACTCCTTGCTGTATCCATTACCCTCGAACATAATATCCTTTGACTCCTCGATGAACTTACGGACCACCTTCATAACTGCAGAAGAACGCTCTTCCCCACCGGCCTCAAGCAAATCCACCTCAGCTCTGAACTCTCTAAGACTCTCAGTCACAGCACAGTTCAGGACATATACTGCAGACGCGACATTCTGCGAAGTGCCCACAGCGCGGAACTCGAAACGATTACCGGTGAACGCAAACGGAGATGTCCTGTTTCTGTCGGTATTGTCCGGAAATATCTCGGGAATGGAATTCACGATCTTGATACTCTCCTGATTCTCAGCACCTTTAGCAGCATCTTTAAGACCCATGATATGCTGGAACACACTATATAAAGTGGAACCGGAGAACACAGACATCACAGCAGGAGGTGCCTCATTACCACCAAGTCGGTACGAGTTGCCGAGAGTGGCTACAGAAGTCATGAGCAGATAATGATGCCTGTAAACGGCCTTCAGAACGGCCGCATAGAAAGAAAGGAACTGAAGGTTCTTCTTAGGGGTAGAACCCGGAGAAAGCAGATTTACCCCCGTATCTGTGACAATCGACCAGTTGCAATGCTTTCCGGAGCCATTCACACCATCAAACGGCTTCTCATGCAGGATCACCTTCAGATGATGCTTCTCAGCGACCTTCTGCATCACGATCATCAACATCATGTTCTGGTCCACAGCCTTGATCGCATCACAATACACAGGAGCACATTCAAACTGATTAGGAGCCACCTCATTATGCCTTGTCTGAAGCAGAATACCAAGCTTATATGCCTCTGTTTCAAAGTCCTTCATAAAGGAGCTGACGCGCGAAGGAATAGCTCCGAAATAGTGATCCTCCAACTGCTGATCCTTTGCCGAAGTATGTCCGATTACAGTCCTATTGCAAAGCATCAGATCAGGACGGGCATTATAAAGTGCCTCATCCACAAGGAAATACTCCTGCTCGATTCCCAGATTGACCTTCACAGCCCCAACACCTTCATCGAAAAGGTTCACTACCTTTGTGGCAGCTTCACTCAAAGCATGAAGAGACTTCAGATGCGGCACCTTTGTATCCAAAGCCTCACCTGTATACGACACAAAAACAGATGGAATACAAAGAGTTCCATCCATAAGGAAGACCGGAGACATAGGATCCCAGGCAGAATAGCCACGGGCCTCGAATGTATTGCGGAGACCGCCATTAGGGAAACTTGACGCATCAGGCTCCTGCTGCACGAGAGCACTACCATTGAACCTCTCGAACGGACGACCGTCCTTCACAGTTATAAAGGCCTCATGCTTCTCAGCAGTCGAATCCGTAAGTGGCTGAAAAAGATGCGTATAGTGAGTTGCACCCATTTCCATAGCCCACTTCATCATTCCTGCCGCAATCTCATCTGCTACACTCAAATCCAATTTGGCGCCGAACTTAACAGACGCCAGCACAGCTTCATATGCCTTCTCCGACATATATTCCTTCATCTTTTCCAGATCAAGAACATTACGTCCGAAATACGAGGAAACAGGTCCTTCCTCTACATAAAATCTGTCTGTCTTGTGCATGGAAGCCTCGTTCAAGGCCCTTTGTCTGAATGTTGCCATAGCCTATTGAAATTTGACAATAAGATGCAAATATAGTAATTTCAAGGCAGAGTATCTTCAAAAAATATGGTTATATTTGCGCCAAATAAGGATTTCATATAAATATAAGCATATAAAATGGCAAATATCTCAAAAACCGCTCAGGCAATGCCGGCATCAGCAATCAGAAAACTCGTTCCCTATGCAGATGCAGCCAAGAAACAGGGTGTAAAAGTCTATCACCTTAATCTCGGACAGCCTGACATCAAATCCCCCAAATGCGCCCTTGATGCAATCAGAAACTACGGTCTTGACCACGTATCATATTCACACTCAGCTGGTCTTATGCAGCTTAGAGAAGGTCTCGTCGAGAAATATTACAAGAAAATTGGCATCAACATCGAAGTACCTGAACTTATTGTCACAGTAGCAGGCAGCGAGAGCGTGAATCTCGCCCTCACCATCACATGTGACCCAGGTGATGAGGTGATCGTGCTCGAGCCATTCTATACCAACTACAACACCTTCGCATTCATGAACGGAATCACCCTCAAGGCGATTTCCACAGATATGAAAAAGGGCTTCCAGGTACCTCCGATCGAGGAATTCGAAAAGGCTATCACCCCAAAGACCAAGGCAATCCTCCTCTGCAACCCTGGAAATCCGACAGGCACGCTCTACACTAAGGAAAGCATGCTGGCAATCGGCGAAATTGCGAAGAGACACGACCTCTTCCTTCTTTCGGATGAAGTCTACAGAGAATTCTGCTACACAGATGAGCCTCACTTCTCTGCAATGAACATCCCTGGACTTGAGCAGAATGTCATCCTCATCGACTCAGTATCCAAGAGATACAACCTCTGCGGAGCACGTATCGGCTGCATTGTTTCCCACAACAAGGAAATCATGACAGCTGCTATGAAATACGCACAGGCCCGCCTCTGCCCGCCTGTTATCGGCCAGATGGCCTCAATCGGAGCACTTGACACACCGGACGAATACTTTGACGAGGTAAAGGCAGAATACATCAAGCGCAGAGATTTCATGATCGAAGGTCTTAACAAGATCGAGGGTGTCTTCACGCCATGCCCTATGGGCGCATTCTACACCATCGCAGAACTTCCTGTCGATGACACCGAAAACTTTGCAAAGTGGATGCTTGAGGAGTTCCGTGTAAACAACGAAACAACCATGGTTACTCCTGCTGCTTCATTCTACAAGACTCCAGGAATGGGTAAGAATCATGCCCGTATCGCATACGTTCTTGAGATCGACGAGATGAAGAAAGCCCTTCACATTCTCGAAGAAGGATTGAAGGCATATCCAGGCCGAACAATCTAGCCCCAAAGCAGCCAAAAGGCGTCAAAATACACCAAAATACAAGAAAACAAAAATGTTATATACGCGAACATTTTTGTTTTCTTTATTTATATACAGAGGTTTATCCTCAAATACCAAGAACGTCTTTAATTTTAGGAATCAGAAGAGAAAACACGTATTCTTCCTCCATAAAATGGGTGCCGTCATAGAGTGAAAACGTATCACCGAAGAGTTTTTTCCACCTTCTGACACTCACCACTCCGCTCCTTCTGTAGTGATCGCGGGTACCGAAAAAAGCATGCACCTCGCGGGTGGAATTCTGAAGAAACTCAAGCGCGGCACGACCATGCGAACGATACTTCTTCAAGACCGGTCGGGTAAAGAACAAGGCCTGCCTGTCTCCCTCCCTTGGGCGATATATGTGACCGAAAAGTTGTGAGACACCAGGAATCCATGTCAGCCAGGAAAGAAGCCTGAAGAAAAACGGAGTATTCAAGGCAGGTGAAACAAGCAGAACCGGACGGTCATATATCCTCAATGCATGGAGCGAACCCAAGGACTCCCCGACTATCAGATCCGGCTTGCACTCATCAAGCCAGGATTCGATCTGCGTGTGTGCAATCTCCGGATCGAAGGAATACGTTCGGCAGATGACCTGCACATCATGACTACCATGATATTCCGGATGTTCGAGAGAGCACGATTGACTGAAATATTCAGCAAGAATGGACGGGATGCGCGAATCTGCCCCACCACCCATTCCATGGAGATATAAAATTGTATGTTTTGCCGCGTTCATATGACTGCAAATATACAAAAAGAGAGACGAGTTTGAAAAATCGCAAAATATTACATATTTTTGCGAAGATATACGAATAGAAAATAACAAATCTGTACAGATATGAACATTAAAACTATTTCAATCGCCCTTGCAGCAGCTCTTGTTGCATTTTCGGCATCAGCTCAGGAAAAGCCTAAGGCTCCAGAGTACGAATTCACAACAGTCAAGGAAAACCCTATCACATCAATCAAGAACCAGTATCGTTCAGGTACTTGCTGGTGCTTCTCAGCGCTCTCATTCATTGAGTCTGAGATTCTCAGAACCAAAGGTTATGAGGTAGACCTTTCTGAAATGTTCGTTGTAGGTAAGTCATACCGCGACAGAGCAGTAAAATATGTACGCCTCGATGGTCACCTCAATTTTGCAGCAGGTAGTTCATTCGGAGATGTTCTTCACGTTATCAACGACTACGGTATCGTTCCTCAGGACGCAATGCCAGGTTTCAACTACGGTACAGAACTTCCTGAGCACAATGAGATCGACGCAGTCCTCAAGGGCTATGTAGATGCAGTGAAGAAGAACCCTAACAGAAAGCTCACAACAGCATGGCTCAATGGCTTCGACGGCATTGTAGAGGCATATTTCGGAGAATATCCTGAAGTATTTGCTGTTGACGGCACTGAATTCACACCAGAGTCATACAGAGAGCACCTTGGCATCAACTATGATGACTATGTGAACATCACTTCATTCACACACCACCCATTCTACGAGCCATTCATCATCGAGGTTTGCGACAACTGGAGATGGGACAGCGCATACAACCTTCCAATGGACGAAATGATGGAAGTAATGTATAACGCAATCGAGAACGGCTACACAATCGCATGGGGTTCAGACGTCAGCGAGAAGGGCTTCACACGTGACGGTCTCGCAGTAATGCCTGTTGAAGAGAAGAAGGTTGCTGCAGGTTCTGACCAGGAGCGTTGGGTAGGCAAGGCAGCTGTAACTTCAGTAGAGGAATACAATGCCGGACTTCCACATGAAATGGAAATCACTCAGGAGATGCGTCAGGACGCTTACGACCGTAAGACTACAACTGATGACCACGGAATGCACATCTACGGTCTCGCAAAGGACCAGAACGGCACAAACTACTTCATGGTCAAGAACTCATGGGGTGAGGCTGGTAAGTACAAGGGTATCTGGTACGCATCAGACGCATTCGTACGCTACAAGACTTTGAACATCGTAGTTCACAAGGATGCTCTTCCTAAGCACATTGCAAAGAAGCTCGGTATCAAATAATTTGAATAATGCAGTTTACTAAGCATATCCCAAACACTATCACATCCATGAACCTCCTTTGCGGGGCTCTGGGTGTGATATTCACATTTCACGGAGAGCTGAATATAGCTTTCTACCTGATGATTGCAGCTGCGGTGTGCGACTTCTTTGACGGTTTCGCAGCAAGAGCCCTGAAGGCCTTCACCCCTATCGGAAAGGACCTTGACTCCCTTGCAGATGTGATCAGTTTCGGCCTTCTTCCTGCAATGATGATGCACAGAAGAATGGTTGAAGGAGGCATGACAGGATGGTTGTCTTACGTACCGCTTATCATCGTGGTGCTCTCAGCCATCCGCCTTGCAAAGTTCAACGTGGATGACAGACAGACTGAAAACTTCCTTGGTCTCCCTACTCCAGCTTGCGCAATGTGGTGTGGTTCACTCATCTACGCTGCAGACAACGGAGTAATGACAAGCGTCGATATGTTGCACAATCCTTACTTCATCCCTACCGCATCCGTGATATTGGCCTTGCTTCTTGTAAGCGAAATTCCTATGATCTCGATCAAGGTGAAGAAAGGATCTGAATACAACCCTGTAAGACTCAGATTTATCGTAATCTGCGCTGTATTTGCTGTAGCAGCATTGATCCTGAAGATTCACTGGTCATTCATCCCATTGCTCATCTTCACGCTTTACATCCTTCACAATCTGATCAGATTCGTGCTTTCTAAGTTCGCAAAGAACTAAGAATCACAATCAAATAGAAAAGCGGGGCTGACTCAACTGGTCAACCCCGTATTTTTATATTATTTCACTACATCATAGCGACTTTAGACAAAAAAATGAGGACAACTCATCGTCATCCTCATTATAGATTGTATGTATCTGTCTACTAGTAGTTAGTAGCGTGGATCATGAAATAGCTCTTTGGATGGCTGCAAACCGGGCAGAGCTCAGGAGCCTGCTTTCCAACAACCACGTGACCGCAGTTAGAGCACTCCCACATCATATCACCATCGCGTGAGAAAACGATACCACCCTGAACATTAGCAAGAAGCTGACGATAACGCTCCTCGTGCATCTTCTCGATTGCACCTACCTTCTCGAAAAGATCAGCAATCTCATCGAAGCCTTCCTCGCGTGCTGTTACAGCAAAACCTGCATACATGTCAGTCCACTCGTAGTTCTCACCCTCAGCAGCGTCAAGAAGGTTTGTCGCTGTGTCAGGCATCTGACCACCGTGAAGAAGCTTGAACCAGATCTTAGCATGCTCCTTCTCGTTGTTAGCTGTCTCCTCGAAAAGCTTACCGATCTGAACATATCCGTCCTTCTTAGCCTTAGACGCATAGTATGTATACTTGTTACGTGCCTGAGACTCACCGGCAAATGCAGTCTGAAGATTAGCTTCAGTCTTTGTTCCTTTCAACTCTTTCATAATTTAAATAATAAAGTGTTCCTATTCTTTGTTAGAGGGGCAACTATCAAGCCCAACCACACAAAGTTAGAAATTTATTTGGATTTACGAACAATCTTGAAGCCGATTGCAGCGATAAAAATCGACATCAGAGGTGACAGAAGATTGAAGAAACAATATGGAAGATATTCCAATGTAGCAACCTTCAGGACGGTTGCCTGAGTCATACCGCAGGAGTTCCATGGAATCAGCACGGACACAACAGTTGCAGAGTCCTCCACAGAACGGCTGAGCAGCTTGCTCTCGTATCCCCTCTCCTGATAAAGCTTCTTGTAGAGGCTGCTGGTCAGAAGGATCGAGAGGTACTGGTCACCGGTAATCATATTCGCGAATATACCTGTTCCAACTGTAGATGCAACCATAGTCACACGACGCTTGACATACTTGACCAAAGTATCTGTCAGAGACTGGAGCATACCGCTGCCCATGAGCACGCCACCGAAACAGCTGGCCGCAATGATCAGGAACACAGTGCTGAGCATGCCGGTCATTCCTCTTGTAGAGACCAGTGCGTTCAGGGCCTCGTTTCCGGTGTCAATTGCAGTGGATCCATAATACGCTATCGACAATCCCTTATATCCATCCAGGAAAGAGAGCGAAGCCGCAGCATCAGGAGCACAGTCATTGGCAATAGCACCGATGATATGAGGCTGGAATATGAGCGCCGCAACTCCTGCAACAACTGCAGCAATGAAAAGTGTAGCAATGGCCGAGACCTTCTTAGCAATGAGAATTGCAGTCACAACCGGCACCAGAAACAGCCACGGAGATATATTGAAGGTATCCTTCAGGTCGTGTGCAAAATCAGCAGCCATAGCAGCAGAAGGCTTGTCATGCATAAGGCTCACCACAATGAAGATCACCAAGGTGATGATGAACGAAGGCACGGTTGTCACCATCATGAAACGGATATGCGAAAAGAGCGGTGTTCCGGCAGATGATGAAGCCAACACAGTTGTATCTGACAACGGAGACACCTTGTCGCCGAAATATGCACCTGAAATTATCGCACCTGCAATCCAACCTGGCTCATAACCCTGCGCGGTTCCAATACCCACGAGAGCCACACCGATGGTAGCAATAGTTGTCCACGAACTACCTGTCATGACAGCAATCAGTGCACTGATCAGACATGAAGCAAAAAGGAAAATATCCGGAAATATGACCTTCATACCATAATATATCATGGTCGGGACCACACCACTGATCATCCACGAACCCGACACCGCACCGATAAGAAGCAGAATGACTATTGAGGTACCTACTGAAGTTATATTATCCAGAATTGCCTCCTCGAACACCTTCCAGGGAATGCGATACAGAACCATCGCAAGAACAACAGTGAAACCAGCTGCAAACAGAAGGGCCACCTGACTTGCACCCGAAAGCGCATCCGACCCAAAGACATAGATTACTACCGACAAAGCTGCCACCAGAAACACAAACGGCAGCAAAGAGACCCACCACGACGGTCTCTCCAACTTATTGAATAATTTCATATACACTGACTACTAAACCGGTTGTCCACCACGACAACCATCTAACCGACCACAAAGATACAAAAAATCCCGTCCGTAAAAACCCACATTTTCAAGGACGGAAATCCAAAATCCACCATATCGTCCGTAAAAACCCACATTTTCAAGGACAGAAATCCAAAATCCACCATATCGTCCGTAAAAACCTCATTTTCAAGGACAGAAATCCAAAATCCACCATCCCGTCCGTAAAACCCCATTTTCAAGGACAGAAATCCAAAATCCACCATCTCATCCGTAAAATCCCCAATTTCACGGACGGAACAAAAAAAGAGCTGACCATCCGGCCAGCTCTGTAGTATATTCTGAAAGTTCAGATTACTTCGCGATAACGCGTGCCATCTCGAGAACCTTGTTTGAGTAACCCCAC
>JAEIGA010015165.1_pt1 | contig 11736 bp, 18 predicted proteins | sample 9270691 | NCBI WGS metagenome assembly JAEIGA01 (sample SAMN17057246, study PRJNA624740) | gut metagenome | biome: biome; isolation source: fecal sample | host: Bos grunniens | place: China: Xizang | collected 2019
CCAGGAGAATTTATCGCTGTTATAGTAATACAATACAAGGGAGCATTCGTCTTTGCTATTGCATGAAAGGTCCACTGACTTTACATCAGCCAAGCAGATAAAATACTTTTCTGTTTTCATTTTTTCTTTTTCGTTATCGTTATCGTACATCTGTTATGTAAACACTAAAGTTTCAAGGTTTGTTTCTCAGTCGTTCGTTGCGTCGCTTGGCGTATGCGCCCAGCACGCCATTCTTTTTACCCAATGCACTGAGGTATTCGGGGTGCTTGGATAGTCCCAGCTCTTTTGCTTTGACGATGACGGTCATCTCGTGTATTCCAAGCATCTCTGCCAACTCGCGGTTGGGCGTGTTGGGATAGTATCGATGCATCATAGACAACATGTTGGGCGTCCAGTATAGCAGTGCACGACCTGTCTTGGCGTTCTCGATATAGAGTCGCCCATCGGTGCCGCGAAATACCTTGGGAGGTGTTTTCTTTCGCTCGCGCTCACTGACGCAGGCTCGACATTCGATGTGTACTCCACTCTTTCGGCTTCGGTTGCGATGAAACTCGGAGAAGGGCTTCACCTCGTGGCACCGGCAGCAACGCTGATACCCTTCGGGGTATACAGGCTCGGGGTGTGCCTTGCGGTATTCTTCACGCTTGCGGCGAGCATAATCGTCGTGACATTGCTTGCAGTGTGCAAGAGGGAGCAGCTTGTCGCCCTTGCGACGGGTGTAATACTCCGTAAGCGGTTTCTCCTGGCCGCACTTGGAGCATATTTTGGTTTCTTGATTGGTCATTTTTTTAGAGGCTTTTATCAAACATTACTGTTTTGAAAATCGGTAAGTTTGTTATGGGGTCGCACTCGCCTGTGGGGATTATTATTCCATCGGGCTCAGAAAGACTACGTATCCAATCTTTTGCAGATTCATTGTCCTTACGGCGAAGCTCCTCTTCGGACATAAAACCTGAGTGATTAAGCATGTCTTGCTTGTATTCAAGATCAATAACAATATCTTCCATCTGTTTAATCTGTGTAATCTGTGGTTGAAAATTCTCTCTTCAAATTCTTGGTCTCCTCGAATAGCTGTGCACGCAGGTCGCGCAGGCGTTGCAGGCGCTCTTCGGGGATGCGGGGGCAGCCCTTGACCCAGGAGCGGAAGTTGGGGGAGTCGATGCCGAGGTCGTGGGCTTCGAGGCAGTAGTCGTACCAGCGGATAAACTCCTCCTCGGGGGCATTCATCTCAAGGTCGTCGATGATGGTGCGCATACCTACGTAGTAGTCGCCTATGGTGGCGATGTCGCCCGGCTCACCGGCTACCCACTCGGCATCGCGCAGGTCGTAGCCGTGCTTATCGCAGAAGAGGGCGAGGTACTGGTTGCAGGCTTGGCGGTAGAGGAGGGAGGATTTGAGCATAATTATGAGTTAGGAATTAGGAGTTAGGAATTTTTCTTCTCACGAAATTGGCTGTAACTCCGCGCTACGCTTGGAAACAGCGTTCGCCGGCCGAAGGGAAAGGCAACTCCCTCCTTGAGACGACTTTGGAGAACTAAAGTTCTCGTCGTCGCAACCAACGCTCATCTCGCGTTGGCCCTCTATGAACAGAGGGACAGTTAGAGTGTTCGCTGCTTACCGTCCGGTGTGTAAGCACTCGGCTGTGCCGACAAGCTGCAAGCACTCCTTGCGCGCAGCAAATTCTGCGAGATCTGCGAGATCTGCGTGAGACAAGTTCATTCAGCGAGAGAAGAGTCATCGTTATCGTTGACCGCGGCAAGGGCTATCTTGTCGTGGTCATAGGTACCCAGCAGCAGGGGCTGTGAGGGGTCTTCGGGGTCGGTGACGATGAAGTGGAGGGGCCCGTCGTGGATGGGGTACTTCTGCACGGCCTCGCGGTGGGCTTCGGCGCGGTCCATGCCTTGTGTCACGAGGCGCTCCTCGTACTGGCCTTGCATGGTGCCGCGGGGTAGCTCAAGGTATATCTTGATAGCCTTCATCAGGCGGCGGTACTGCTTGTCGCGCTCTACCCATCCGTGGCGGATGAGCCAGCGCCAGGGCCAGCGCGAGGCACGGTACTCGTTGTCCATGACGGCGAGGTGGAGTTGCCAGCTCACGACTACGGCGGGCTTGAGGGGGTCGAGGTAGAGGAGATCGCGACTGATAAGGTCGTCGACGACAGAGACCCACCCCATCCCTCCCTGTGAGGGAGGGGGAACGGGCATCGCGGTATTGTTTTTTTGTTTCATTGCGGTTGGGTTTTTAGGGTTTTCGTTTTATCACTTAACACTGGGTTGCTGTGATTGTTTGAGTTTTTGTATTCGTCGCTTGTTGGCTATGCCTCCGAGGATTCCGTTTTCGGCATTCATCTTTTGTATGTATTCTCTCGACTTGGATAGTCCGAGCTGCTTGGCTTTCTTAGTCACACTTTTACAGCTGAGCCCCACTAGCTCGGAAACTTCGCGGGTTGGCGATATGGGATAATATCTGCGTAGGATATTGAGCATATTTTCGCTCCAGAATGGCTGTGGATAGGGCGTGCGGCGGTCGATGAGCTTGCCGGTACTATCATCGAAGAATACTCCTTTGGGTACGGGCTTATGCCTTTTCTTCCAGTCCTCCCTTGAACATTCCTTGCAGTAGGAGGCATACCCTGCATTGTGGTACTTGGAAGGGTAGAACTCGCTCAATGGCTTTTCTTTATGACAACATGCGCAGTATTTGTGCCCCTCCTTGGGGGCCATGGCTGCGCGGCGCTCGGCAGTGCGCTGACGGGCTCTTGCGTTGCGCAACTCGCGGTGATGATTGCGCACAGCCAGGGTGCACTCTGGGCACCAGCTTCCGACATATACCTTGCCGTTTTTCTTGTAGGTGCCCATCATCTCAATGGGGAACACCTCGCCGCATCGGGCACAGCGCTTGGTGGATGTGTTATCGGTCATTGCTGCTGTCTGTTTTTGAGGTTTTGGAATCGACATCTATTGACGATGCCTGCCTGTAGGCCCGAACGTATGCGGCACTCTCTGATGTACTGCTCGTTTTTGTGCAAACCTATCGAGTGGGCTTTACGATAGACCGTAGCTTCAGATACTCCCAGCATCTCGGCAATCTCTGTATTTGGAGTGTTGGGGTAGTATTTTCGCAGCACAGATAGCATATTGCCCGACCAGTACAGCGTATAGCTACGGTATATGCCTTTGTGCTCGTAGAAGCGGCCATCCTTGTGGCGGAATACGCCTTGGCGCTCCTTGGATGCTTTCTTGTGGCCGCGCGCCAGCTCACGTGAGCACTCGCGGCAGTAGCTATAGGGCTTACCCGTTGAGGGTATGAAGAAAAACATGTCTAACGGCTGTATACGCTTGCATCGCGGGCAGTACTTGTGCCCATCGGGGGTGTTGGCGCGTATGACTTTCCTGGCCTCGATATTCTCTCGGTGCTTTCGCAAATATTGTGCGCGGTTGTATTCGATACGGCACTCGCGGCAGTAGCTGTCGTATCGCACTGAACCTTTTTTACGCGCGGTGGAGTAGTAGCCTGTCAAGGGTTTCTCTTGATGGCAGCGGGCGCAGATTTTGGTTGCTTGTTGGGGCATTGTTGGTTATTATTTTCTCTGAGTGCTCGGAGAACTCGGAGCACTCAGAGTACTCTAAACACTAAACTAAAACTCTCTCTTGATGCTCTCAATCTCGCTATTCAGCGCGCTTCGCAGGTCGCGCAGGCGCTGCAGACGCTCTTCGGGGACGCGGGGGCAGCCCTTTACCCAGGAGCGGAAGTTGGGTGAGGTGATGCCGAGGTCGTGGGCTTCGAGGCAGTAGTCGAACCACTTGATAAACTCCTCCTCTGGGGCATTCATCTCAAGGTCGTCGATAATGGTGCGCATATCGGCGCTGTAGTCGCCTATAATGGCGATATCGCCAGGCTCGTTACCTACCCAATAGGTGTCACGGAAGTCGTAACCGTGCTTATCGCAGAAGAGGGCGAGGTACTGGTTGCAGGCTTGGCGGTAGAGGAGGGAGGTTTGCTTGATATTGGCCTCCCAATCCCCTCCCGATGAGGGGCTTTTGGGCATCGCGGGGTTATTTTTCTTTTTCGTCATAGTCGTACAAGTAGTTACGGCTGTCGTAGGGATAAAAGGCTTGATTGAAGTGATCTTTGAGGCGGGCTTCATCGATGTTAAAATGAAGACGCTCCATCTCGCGCGACACATCTCTTCCCTCTTGGTATCCATAAATGAATACTTGGAAATGAAATACCTTCTCATCTTCTACAAGCACGCGACGATAGACCCAAAACAAATTATAGTCGCGGTGCATATAATCGCCTTGATTACCGTAGTATGCAACCTCCTGGCCATCCTCCACGCAGAAATGTAAATTTGTCTTCATTCTCTCACTGATAACCTTCATGGTGTCTTCGGGCAAGCCGTTTTCGTTAATCTCGTCGGCCACAAACACCTGTACACTCATGTTACTGTCGTGAAACTCTGCCAATGGGCTATACAGTTTTACTAACATCATCTCGTTAAATGGTTCGAGTAGTGTGCTTTTTCTTTTTTTCATATTCGTTATTGTTATTGGTTTTCTATCTGCTTTTTCATTGCGCGGTGTACGATGCCGGCAGGGGATTTTACGCTCTTGCCTTTGGCACGACGCACGGCGAGGGTGAAGGCGAGGAGGTTGGCATGGGAGGCGAGCGCTGTCTCACGTGTAAAGGCGAGGTTGTCGGGGTCCATGTCAATAGTTTCGATATACTCCAAGTCTTTCCACACGCTATAGGAGAGCACGCCGGGTATGCCTCCGTTCTCGGCATGTCGGCGCAGGGCACTGAGCGTAGCATCAAACGACTTGATGCGCACATCCATGGTGCCACCACCTGCGGCGTAGGCTTGCCACTTGGCCCAGTTCTCCAGTTCGGTGGTGGCCATATTCTCGGGATAGCCACAGCAGGTGATGCGCTCCACCTCGCTGCGGTGGCTGTCGTAGTCCTCGACGTAGGGCGACAGCATGGTGTGGAGGTCTACACGCTTTACTTGCTGGTAATAATAAAACCCAGGCGAAGCCTGATTAAAAGAGAGCGAAGCTTGACCCCCACCCCCACCTCCGACGGCAGTAGCGGTAGCGGATGCCGTGTCCCCCTTGGGGGAATTTAAGGGGGTTGGGGGATTATTTTTTCCTTTACTTTCCTTTACTTTCTTTTTATTTCTTTTCTTTTCTTTTTCTTTTATTGTATTACAATTGTATTTTTTTTTGATGCAATTGCATTTTTCGCTGTTTTCGTTATCGTCATCGTTTTCGTTGCTTTTCGGCTCATTATCAGATTTTTTCCATCGTTTGTTGGCCGATTCGCGGCGAGCGTCGGAAACTTTCTTTCGCTCGTCTAAACGGCGATTTGCAGATGGAGAATAGAATTTTTCTTCATCGATAACGAATAATCCGAAGTCGACAACGATGCTGCGGATGAGTGCTTCGTCGGCGTGCAGAGCAAATGCAATGACGGGGATGGAGTCGACTGCCAAGACCCCACCCTGCTCGTAGAGCTGCTCCACGATGCACCAGTAGGCTCCTATGCCTGTGATGCCGTGGCGCACCATGACGGCCTGCAGCTTGGGATCGGTGCGGGCATTGTAGTCGTGCGGAAAGTAGTATGCGGTCTTGGTCATAGTAATCGAGGACCCCCTCTAACTCCCCCTCTATGGGGAGGACTCTGCATCGCGGTGTCTGCAAAGCCCATCCATAAAGGGAGGGGTTGGTGTGGGTCTATTTTTTTTGTTTGTATGCTTCGTGTACCAGTGATATCTGATGCTTGCAATCGTCGAGGGCGTTGTGGGCGGTGCCGGTGCGCTCGATGTTGCGGTAGTCTATACCCTCCCATTTTAATATGCTACGCACATCCATCTTGCTCCAGTAGTTGTAGGGCAGTTCTTTGGGATCAATGTATTTCTTGATGGCATGCCCTAGGATGGGGAAATCAAAGTCGATGCCTTGCGACCATACCACGAGCTCGTACTGCTCGGCAAGGTAGCAGAGGTAGTTATATGCTTCGCGGATGGCCGTGCGCACCAGTGTGCCTTGGCGGCTGAGGAGCTCGTGCTTGGCTCGGGGGTCTTGGCGCATCCACCACTCTTGGGTGTCGCGGTCAATGTAGTCTCCTTCGAGGTAGCAGGATCCGAGGTCTATTACTTCGTAGTAGTGATCTACCTCGGGCGCGGGCTCGGCAGCATCGAGGCTGAAGGGTACGATGGCGATGCTCAGGATAGCGGCATCGGGGCGGGTGCTCGCCGTCTCAAGGTCGAGCATGAGGTTTAGTTGGGGTTTTTGCATAGTTTTTATACGGTTTCCTAGGCTATCCTAGGATTTTCTAGGACCATCTAGGACTACCTAGGATAATCATTAAACATTAAACTCAAAAGTCTCGTCGGGCAGGTACTCGGCAAACAGCTCGGCGCAGTAGTCGATGAGCTCCTGGCCGGTGCCGTAGGTAAAGAAGTCGAAGTCTTGCAGACGGATGACATTACCGGTGTGGGCCCAGTGGTGGGCGCTCTGTGCACTGCCTTCGTTGACAAAGGCGTGGCCTACCTCGCACACCTTCTTGGCATACAGATAGTCGAAGTGAATGACGAGGGTGTTTCCCTCGCGCGAAAGGGTGGCGAGGATGGTTTCTTTTTTCATTGCTTTATCGTTTTCGTTATCGTTTTCGTACAGCCACAGGCTGTTCTCTAAACAATTCTCTTATTCTTTAATAACAAAGTAAGCTCTTGACGGTTCGCTACGCCGAGTGTGGCGTAGATGGCCGTGGCATGGTTCTTTACGCATTTGGCGGTGATGCTCAGCGCTGTAGCGATGTCATCGACCGCGTAGGAGGTGTTCACGAGGAGGTCGGCCACTTCGAGCTGGCGGCGCGTGAGGGGCAACTCGTAGATGGGGTTGCAGCACACGATAGCCTTGTCGCGGTGCTTGTAGCCATTGTAGGGGCATACACCACGGCAGGGGCAGGGTACAAACTCTACATTGAGGTTGCCCATATTGTCGCAGTCGGGGATGTTGTCGAGCGCGCCAAAGATGCAGTGCATCGACTGCACGGCCAGGTGGGCGTTGTAGACCCGCTCGTCGGTGCGCAGGGCGCGATACTCTGCCGGGGTCATCTGTCGCTGCAGCAGGCAGTCGGCAGCACGTAGGTGGTTGCGGTAGCCCTGGGCCATGTGGCCGAGGTAGCGCAGCGCAAAGTCGTAGCCTTGCCCGCCATCGTCGCTGACGGTGAGGCACCGCCCATCGCCATAGCGCACGAGGATGCTGCCGTCGGGGTTAGTAATCAGTTCAAGGTCTCGCATATTCCAAAAGTTAAGTTAAGACAATTCGGTGTCATCCTGAACGCAGTGAAGGATCTCGCACTATTCTATGAGATTCTTCGCTTCGCTCAGAATGACAAGCGTTATACCATTCAGCGAATAGCGCATCCACGCCTGCGAGCTCCCACTCCTTGAAGGAGCCGGTAGAGAAGCGGCGGTTTGCCGTGTTGCGGCACATGCCCATTTCGGTAAGTTCGGAATATAGGGCAGCACGTCCCTCTTGACCGAGTTCTACAAAGAAGTGCTGCGGAGTGCAATTGACATACCCCCAATCGCGCATTATCTCGCGCACTCCTACGCGCTCCCACTCGTCAAAACCGCGATACATGATGCGGTCGAGTGCGGTGCGGAAGTTTGCGCCATGTTTTGTAAGAAATCGCGCAAAGTCGTAGCGCTCACGCGCTGAAAGTGCGCTGAATCTGGGACCATAGTCCAATGTCGGTGTATTTTCTATCTTTTTTTCTTCTGTCATTATCGTCTTTTCAGTAAATTTGATTGCAAAAGTACGCGATTTTATTTAATATTAAAATTTATCGCGCAAAAATTTATTGAAAAATGTACGAATTTAACTATTGGCTATTGGAGCACCTCGATGAGGTGACGGGAATTGCTCGCTCACGCATCGGGCTGATGAGCGGAAAGAGTAAAGATTTTATGCGCCATGTGCTGCTGGAGTCGCACGACATCAAGATGGGCGACCTCATGGACATCTGCGACGCGCTGCGCATAGGTGTGGGTAACTTTTTCTACCTCGACGGCACGGAGCCCGTGCGCGAGGTGGCGGCTACCTACGACTACAAGCCAGCCAAGTTTGATATGACCATCCTGGGCGAACTGCTGCGTGGCGAGAAGAGTCGATACGAGGTGCCGCTATACAAGATTATGAATGCAGCAGGCAATGCCGACTGCCGCAACCGCAAGTGGACGAAGGATATACGGCACATCACCGCACGCGACCTGGTGAAGCTATGCAACGGCATGCGCCTGGGTATGCACCGCATCGTCGCATGCCCCATGAAGAGTGTGCCAGCAGCATTCACTATGAAACAGCTGGAGGACCGCTGCGCCGAGCTGTGCAAGGAGCGCATCCGCTACGATGAGAAGTATGGCAACGCCTATGCACCCAAGTATCGCGCAGCACGCAAGGCACAAAAACAGGCCGAAGCGGCAGAACCATCGGCTGCAACACAGGAGCGCATCCTGAAGATGCTCGTAGAGTTGCAACGCACGCAGCAGGCGATGCAGCAGCAAATCGATGCTCTCACCGCCGAAAACCGCCACCTGCGCGAGATGGGCCACATCGGACTCGCTGCATCGCCCAAGGTGGGCTATGAAAAAAGCGACAAGTGACGATATTTTTCATTCTGAGCGGAGCGAAGAATCTCTGTGGCAAGCGAGTTGAGATCCTTCGCTTTGCTCAGGATGACATCATTGCGCTCGCATAATGCGCAGCGCACATACAACGCACACGTAACACACACCACACGCGCGCGGCATAAACCTCTCCCTACCTCACTAAAAAACCTTACCAGACGATTCGCCTCTCGCGTCATCCTGAGCGGAGCGAAGGATCTCAACACTGCTTCGAGATGCTTCACTGCGTTCAGCATGACACCACCGCCCCTAAAAAATTCGCCGAAGGCTAAAAAGAGAAAAATCCCTTCGATCGAAAATTTTATTTTCTTAAATAAACAAATAATAAATATATATAAATAGGGGGCCGTTGCAACTATTCACATATCAGCAAGTTACGGAAAAATCGGCGACAAATATCAAACATTACGCGACAGATCACAAACATTTGGCGACAAATTGCAAAGACTTGGCGGCAGATTACAAACACCTTTGCGACAAAACACAAACATTATACCCTGTAAAACCATCGAAAAACAGCGTCGGCGACAAATTACAAAGATTAAGTGTTTGATATTTGTCACGAACAAAGAAAAGGGGGCGTTTGTTATGGGATTTCTTGTGCCTATATATAGGAAATGTTTGTAATTTGTCGCCAAATAGAGAAAAGTGTTTGATATTTGTCGCGCGGAGAAAAAATAAATGTTTGATATTTGTCGCCGAACGGTAAACAATCGCAATCAGGAGGTGTTATAAGCGTGTTGTAGGCGAAGAATGCAATATGGGAAAATGTTTGTAATTTGTCGCGTGTTGCCGAAAGTGTAAATTTTTTATCAAAAATATTTCCATTATCCGAAATAAATGCGTAGTTTTGCACCGTCAACTTAAATTTATTGGATATGGTAACACTCAACGTAAAAGATTTTCTAAAGGCCAACGGGCTCACACAGAAAGACCTGGCCGAACGATTGAGCATAGCTCCATCGGTGTTGTCGAAGCGACTGAATGATGGTATCGCCTTGCGCGAGCTGTCGGAGATAGCCGATGCACTGGGAGTGCCCTACACCAAGTTGCTTGCCGACTCGGAAGAGACCGATGGCGAGGTGACTTGCCCGAAGTGCGGGGAGAAGATTCGTCTCACCTTCATCAACAAGTAGCCATGGGCCGCCGCAAGAAAGAGGACAGCACACCGAAGAGTGAGGTGGCTGTCAGCGCAGCAAGCGACGCTAACTACCTGATACAGCCGTTGGAGCTGACGATGATGAAGGGCGAGCTGTCGCAGCTCGAAGTGAACATCATCGTGGAGGTGATAGATCATCTGCAGGATAGGTTGGTGCAGCAGCGCAACGAACTGATGAGCGGAAAGCAGTTGTCACTCTTCGACTTCAATGAAGAGGTGATACAACTGCCACTCGACAGGTTCGGGGTGTTGCCATGTGACTATTGGCGGTTGGACGAGGCAGCAAAGAAACTCTCCAACTTCAAGGTGTTTCACCGATTCAAGGATGAGCTGGGCAACTGGGTGGACGGATACTCCACTGTATTCCCCGATGCAGGTATCTCGAAGACCTCGCTCAAGGCCGACGGTACGGCATACAAGTATAAGGGCGGTGCGCGCACGGTGGGATATATGCGTATATCGGTAAACAAGACAGTGGCACCGAAGTTCTTGAACATCAGTAAGGAGTATACCCGCTTCTTGAAGAATGCGACGCGAGGCCGCCGCTGTATGTATACACCGCGTATGGTCATGTTTATATCCTCGTACCGCGAACGCGGATGGTGGCAGATCGAGTACGATGAGTTTCGTCGTCTTATCGGACTGCTCTATAACGAGGAGGTGACGGTAGTGGATGATGTCACAGGCAAACCCAAGAAGCGTATGGTGGAGTGCGAGAAGAAGGGCTATACCAAGTTCTCCGATGTGAAGCGACGTATCATCGAACCGGCACGCGAGGAGATGAAGGATATGTGCGAGAAACGCATCATGGACTGCTACTTTGAATATGAGGCCATCTATCCGGGAGGCAAGACCAAAGGTGTGCCCGATGCACTGCTCTTTCATATCCATAAGGGTCCGCTCGGCTTGGAGGACGATGCAAAGAAGACATCGCGTAAGGAGCATGGAGAGCTGAGCAAATATCTCGTAGCGACATTCGGGATGGCAACACCATCGGTAAAGACATTGCTGGCAAAGGTGAATGACGGGAACCGCGAAGAGTTCAAGAAGAAAGCCGAGGAGGTGGCCGCACATATAGCAAAGAAAGGTGGCGTGGATAGTCCGAGTGGGTATGCCTATACCTCGCTGATGGATTTCTTGAACACCCAAGAGTTGCGCGACAAATCACAAACACTTGACTTCGAAGAGTCCGAGCAAACCATAAATAACACACAGAATACCGAAAATGTTTGTAATCTGTCGCCAAATGAAGAGCCGCAGATGATGAACCCCATGTGGGATGCTGCACTGATAAAGATGCAGCTGCGTATGCCGAGCAATATCTACAACGCAATAGCTGGCGAACTGCAGTTTGAATCGTTTGAGAATGGGACGCTGCTCTTGTCGTTCAAGTCAAATGCTTTCTATCAGTGGCTCGAAGGTGATGAGGGAAGCATTGTTGCGGTAGAGCACTATACAATCTATATCGAAGAAATCTTAGAAGCCTTCGGCAAGGATACGCAGATAAATTATAAACAACGCAAAGACTAATACCTATGGAAAATGCGAAAACTTTTGTGGCGATAGACTTTGAGACCGCCACACCCAATAAGATGGCTTGTCAGGTGGGCATAGTGTCGGTAGTGGATGGGGAGATTGTAGAGACCTTCTCGTCGTATATCAAGCCTCCGAAGAATGAGTATGGCGAATACAATATCCGAGTGCACCATATCACACCCGATATGACGGAGGATGCTCCTACCTTTGAGGAACTTTGGCCCACGATAGAAAGATTTTTCTTGTCGCCTGTGCTTGTGGCGCACAACATGATGAATACTGATATTCATGTACTGTATGCCAATCTTGACTATTATGGCATCATGTATATGGCGAAGCCTAA
>JAEIGA010015166.1_pt1 | contig 11735 bp, 16 predicted proteins | sample 9270691 | NCBI WGS metagenome assembly JAEIGA01 (sample SAMN17057246, study PRJNA624740) | gut metagenome | biome: biome; isolation source: fecal sample | host: Bos grunniens | place: China: Xizang | collected 2019
AATTCCCGGCTTCATCATAAATCATAGGTATCACAACATCACCTTTACAATCAAGATATCCCCACTTATCATATAGTTTCACTCTGACCAAGTCCTCATAAAAGTAATATTCCGCATCTTAATATACAATCGGTATTACAACGTCGCCATTGCCTCTTACAAAGCCAACTCTATCTTGAAATTTAACCCTAGACAGACCTTTATTCTCTGAAAACATAAAACCGACACTATCATAAATTATCGGAATCATCTCCTTGCCATCTGAATTGATTGTACCATGTTTACCATTCTTTTTAACGTATGCGACACCATTGATAAAATCCGCTGGTGAATCATATATCAAAGGTATAATGATATTGCCGTGGCAATCAATGTACCCGTACTTATCATTTCCTTTTTCGCCTATACCAACACATGCCAGCCCATCACTGAAGTCCCAGGCATGATCATAAACATGCGGTACCGCAACACGATGAAGACGGTCGATAAATCCCCACTTTCCATCAACACACTGGGATACCATTCCGTAATAGAAATCATATCTCCAATTATACCAGCCATCAAAAGCATAAATACCAAGAGATATGAAGCATATACACGAAACCACCCAGTACCATACTTTATTGGATCTCATATCGCGATTTTGTGATTCAGACTTAGTGATAATACCCTTAAACCTCCTCCGATTGCTGATTATGACAGATAATGCCCAAGGTATATATATCAGGCTTGCAACTGCAAGAGTCATCATCAAGCGATCATAACCGAACCTCATATCATCTTCATCTCCACCTTTGAAAAGAAGAAAAAGACAACCGACAATAAGCGAAACATTAAAGACCGTAAATAACACATGAAAGAATCCAGACTTTCCAGACAACGTAGACCTAAAACAGCGCTGTTTACCCATAGCGACAAACGACTGAATCCACGGAATAACAAGAAGGGAAAACCAAAGTGAACACAACGCCCACCCTAACCAATCTGTGCCAACGATAGTACCCCAGGAGAACTCCCCTAAATCATAGTATGGATCATAACTCCCCAGACCTGTTCTACCATAATTCCATAAAACGATAGCACTCTGAACACAAGCAAGCATCATCATCATTACAATGCCGACAATTCTAATAATTTTATATTTCATACCCTTATGCATATATACTATTCCACAAAACATCAGTCTATATTATCAATCAACACATCAATCTTATCAAGGCATTTCTGTAACTGATCCGGATTCCTAAGCCACTCGAAAACATCCTCCGGCTTTGCACACTGTCCCATAACACATGAGCAGGTGTAGGCACAGTATTTGACATAAACAGACAGATCGATCATAATCTGAGATTCATAGTCCAACCTGATAAGTTTCAAGGCTGTTCCATAGAAACAATCTTTCTCATTATCACAGAGCGAAAAGACCTTAATTTGGTCATTCTCTCTCCAACAGCAATCATGAATTTCGATTCAATATTATGAATAGCCCGGAACTCATATCTTGCCTGTGCAAACAGATTCATTATACACAGCTGCTGATTTTCTTTATTGTACGATCTCATAACGTTTCCTTTTAGTGTCTACTCAATGCATCAGCAGCCCACCTAAGATACTGAGCAGACTTCTCGTCAGCCTGAGCAGCATACCTCATCTGAGTCTTGTACTTATCCATCGCAGTGTCTGCATATCGGGTATATATCCTCGCATTGTCAATCTTGCCCTTCTTTGTGTAATAAGCGGCTTCTTTCTGATATCCTTCTGCCTTCTTGAGATAGTATTCAGCTTCTCTGCGGTATCCTTCCGCTTTCTTTTGATAGTACTCAGCTTCTCTTTGGTATCCCATGGCTTTCTTAAGATAATAATCATCCTGAGCAGAGACCACAGATGTGAAGACGAGCAGGAATATGACAGAGATTACTGAGAACCGCTTCACCCCGCTGCTTACAGAGGGATGAAACGAATTCCTGTCAGCTAATTTGCTAATCATGGCACTGTCCTCCTAGTCGTTTCTGACTGTTCTGGTGACATATCCATTGCCGTGGCAGTAGGTGCATCTTTGTCTGATTTCCTTGCACTCGCCTCCTATCAGATATGCTCTAGTGTTGTATCCGCCATCGCAGTGTTCACAGTCGACCTGCTCCTTATGATAGTCGTTTACAGTATCAGGTGTAATGTAGACTCCGTCATAGGTAACGATGCCTGGCATCGGTTGGAACGGATTGTTCATGAGGTGTTGTGTTGCAGCCGCTGCCTGCTGCTGATAGTAAGAAAGTATCTGAGCCTGCATCGCCGCATTCTGAGCTCTCATAGCATTGATCTGCTGATCCATCTGCATGCACCACGGGATACTGCCCGGACCATAGTCGAGAAGATAATTCTGAGCCTTCGCTGATGTCATTCCAACAATTGAAAGAATCGCTGTTACGATAATGAACTGAATCTTTTTCATAATCTGATACCCTTGTCCGTGTCGGGCGCAACCTTTAAGTTATACATTGATTTTCTTTTGCTTTCTGACATTAATACCGACGTTAACTTAAAGTAACCCTCAGATTTCATTATTTATTCAACTACTCCTCCTTAAAGAAGTCTTCGTTAGCCTCTGAAGGACAGAAGCAACTATCTGCAATCCTATCGAACAGACGAGAACGAGCGCTTGCCAACTTGGAAGACATCACTATGGTACCATGACTGGTGGCATCGAAATTCATGACATTAGTAATAGATATCTTTGCCGCTACAGCTTCTACATCCTGATTGGCTCCGACATATGCAAAGACCCACCCTTCTCTTTTCAACTCATCGACAAGAGCCTTGATCGCCTTACCATTGTATTCCTTCGAAGCATTCTCATATCCGTCGGTAACGATAGTCACGAGCACCTGATTATTATCCTTGACATAAGAGCGTAGTGCATTGAGGGAAATTCCCATAGCATCGTATAAAGCAGTACAGCCAGACGGATTATATGACATGCCATTCATCTCAGTCACATCCTCCACGCGTACCCTGTCACATATGGTTTTCACATAATCATTGAATGTCACCAAAGTAACATGATGGGTCTGATTCGCATACTTCTTCTGGGCCGAACGGATTGATTGAATTGTTTCGTTCACGCTGTCAATGGCCTCTTTCTCGATACTCTTCATCGATCCACTCTCATCCATTATTATGAGATTGTAGATTGTCTTCACATCTTCAACAGATTCATCTCTTGCTTCTTTCTTCTTCGCCTGTCGAATCTTCTTGAGATATCCCACAATGTCCTTTATCGGTCTGAAAGGCTCGATTATATCCAAATTCGTGTCAATGATCGCATATACATTCTCTTCATCATTGTCTTCCATTCCGAATCCATCTTCATCGGCAAAATATCTACCATCGGGATAGAGCATCCATGAGAGAGCACATAGGCCCCCTTTGTATCCGTCATATCTGTTAAGACTTGCATACTGGATTGATTTTCTCACAGCATTGTCAAAGCCATTCTGACAGACCTTGGCTATTGCGTTATAATCAATTTCACTCGCCTCGACCAGAAGGAAGCCTGTTTCGGATGACATCTGACGAAGCTTGCCAGTTGCAGTATTGGCGACATAGAAGGATTTACCCCTGCCGAAGAAAATTGCCATACCATCCCCACAGAGGAAGCCCTTACAACCCTCCAGTTCGGGAATTCCGGTTATCATCACATCCTTTCCCTTTATATCAAACCTTAGATTATTCCATTTCATGATTTTATTCTTTTGATTATTATTTACATTAATAATTTAACTCACTGATTTCTCGAACACTTATAGATTCTCTCAGAATAGAAGCGGGAGATAAACATTGGACAGAGCTGATGCCTCACGAAACATAGGAGCGACTATACTAGGTCTCCATCCACCTCCGCCGCAGCCAACTTGCGTGACAAGAAACTTGAATTCTGGATGATCGCCAGCATACTGCGTGAATCGCATCACTGAATTCCTGAGCTCATTCTTGTCTATTTTACCTCCTAGCATACGACCGACCCTGGCGACCTTCTCTCTGGCCCATGATCGCCCCGAAATGTTCCAAGGCAAAACAGGATGCCCCGTCAAAGTGTCTTCCCGAATTTCTGCAACCGAAGACAAAGATCTCATCTTCCCGGAGAGTCTCGATCCATGATGGTGTGATACGTCGCATTACATTCTTTTAATTAGTGCTGGCGACAGCCTCATCGCTCTTATGGTCTGTCGCCAGCAGATGATCTAGTTATGATACGACTTGTGGTGTCCACACTTTCTGCAATAGGACTTCTGCCATTCCTTTCCGTCGGTAATAGGAGAGAATCCTGAGCAACTGCAACCTACAGTACCGCTACACTTCTTGCCTTCACAGCAGATATGAGTATGAGTTTCTGTCTCTGTCACCGTCTCGTTGTGTGTGGTGAAGGAGCTAAGTGTGATAATAGCTGCAGCTGATACTGTTAAAGCTGCCAAAGCAATTGCTAGTTTTCTTTTCATAATCTGATACCCTTGTCCGTGTCGGGCGCAACCTTTATAAGTTTATAATGATATTACTGTTTAGAAGCTAGACATTTCGGAGATCAAAACCCCAGGTCTCGTCATCCGTGACATCTTCCAGATAGTACTGATATCCTTCCACCGTTGTGAATGTATGGGTAAGAACACCATTACCTGTATCATAGGATCTTATTCGTGAGAGCGGATAGTACTTGCCGTAGAATTTCACATAATATGTCCCGCTGTCCTGGAACAACTCAAACATCGCTGTTCCTGAATCCGGGCCGTCTGAGTCAACAGTCCAGAGCCATACAAGGCCGATTGGATATCCATGAGTCGTATCCATCTTCTGTCCTTGACTTTCACTGCCATTCGCACAAGAGGAGAAGAGAATGATTCCAAGAAGAATGCTGAGTAATGACTTAATCTTCATGATGAATTACCCTTATTCGTGTCGGGCACAACTGTTAATGATTAATGATTCCGTTTCCTTTTATGCCATTAATACCTGCACCCGAAGGAAGTAACCCAACATTGAGGAAATATTTTGATTTTCTTTATCTGCGAATCAAAAAAGGCACGGACATATCTGCCGTGCCGGAAACAATTCGTATTCTTAATCAAAATGTTTCAAATATCGCCCCTGTTGTCTTTACAATTCAGATACATGTTAGCCAGTACCCACAGATCCTTGTATGTTCTGAGTGTATTTGTGACATCTTCCTGTTCTTTGCATGAAACTTTATTTTCAAGAAAGAGAGCCAGGACATCATTGTCGATATCTTCAAATTTCTTATTCATATATAATTGTCTTTAAACATCATTCCGCCTACCATAAATGGAGATGAACTGCATGACAGCCCTATGCTTAATGTTATAGACATTGGAGACCGTAGTATTCATGAGCACCGCTATGTCTTCGGCAGGATATCCATAATAGAGGTTCAGTTTAAGCACCTCTGCGTATCGCCGGTTCGGCATCAGTTTAAGCACCTCCTCTATATCCATCCTGATATCATCATCGGATACTACTGTATATGGCTTCATGCTTTCCAGAACTCCGTCTTCATCTGGCAGAACACGCGATAACCTTCTATATGAATTCATAAAGTAATGCCATGCCACTCTGCTGACCCATGAACTCAGTCTTGCCTGATTGTCACCTCTATAAGAATCTAAGGCCGACCAATTATTTATTGAAAGATGAATATATAGGTCATTGACCAATTCATCATAATCAACGGTTCCCTTGAATAATGAGTATTGGATTGTGCACAACAAAGGCTTTAATTCTTTATAAAATAACCTGTTCACATAAAAATCGCGTATGGCTGAATCAGATGACTTCAAGCCTACAATTATCTCTGCGTCTATATGGTTTACTTGTCTTCTGTTTCCAATGGGGAAAATCGAGTAGTTAAATATGGTATTCATGTCTGCCTTTTTTACATTAATACCATAAAGCACAAAAAGTAACCTATAAGAAAATCCCCTTGTTTACCTTTTAGAGTAAATCAAGGGGATTTTTCTATCAGTTCGATGTAAACTTAGTCCAAAAGAACATATCCAGCCCAATAGTAAGGGTCATGGTATTTATCTCTAATTGATCTCTTCGTTTCAAGCAATGCATAATCCGGGGTCAGCCCTCTATATATGAGATGCCCATAAAACTCTTTCATAAATTCCTTAGAGACAAAATCGTTAACCTGCCATAGAGTCATGACAATATGCTTTACACCAGCCATCTTGAACGCTCGTTGAAGGCCATACACACCTTCAGAAGTTACCTCGCCCTGACCCGTTCCACATGCAGACAGGACGACAAGCTCCGTTCCAGAAAGATCTAGCTTGGAAATGTCATCGGCCGTCAGCAAACCTCCTAGATAGTCTGATATGAGGGTTTCCCCTTTCCATTCAGAATTTCCACCAGAAAGAACCAGGCCAGACAAAAGCATTGCATTCTTATATCCGGACAATGCATTAACGGATGTCGCCTCCTCAGGCGTGTAATAAAATCCATGAGTGGAAACATGCAGAATCTGGGGAGAGTTTCCTGACATCCTTACAAATGACGCCTCCGTTCCTTTCTTTCCATCAAGGACAGCAACCTCCATGACATCCATATCCACGATTTCCTTTACGGCATGTACCTCTTCATAAGATTGAGGTAATGGTTCAAAACCATCCTTATGACCTCTTGATCTTGTAGCATACATATGGATCGGGATATCTTCTTCAGTCTGAGAAGCCTTGAGCTCATCTTCATTCATGTCATATTGCAGACCTCCATATAGAACCGCCGACTTATTAAGCTGAGTCTCTGCTCTATCGGTCAACGTTCTGGCAGAACTCAGCCTCCGGATCTTGAATGAGGCCTTCTGATGAGACTGCATCAGAAGGGACTCTACAGAAATCTTGTGGAGAGTTCCAGACGGAATCCAATATACCACATCGTCATCATTGATATATGCTTTCAGTTTCTTCAAGAAAAGGCTGTAAAATTTTCCCGCAGCCTTCTTGTCATATATGCTCCAGGAATGAGCATCTTCTCCCCAAAGTTTGACAATGTCCTTTTCTTCAAACATCCTGATCATCTTGGGGTGCTGCCAACCCTTTCTATAGACAAAGGCTGCGTAGAATCTTCGATCTGGATTCTTGACACCCGGGAAATCAGTAAAGTCTATGACAATTTCATTTTCAAACATATTTGACTGTATATCCTTGTAATCTATATCAAGGAACGAAAGATATTCTGTATTTTGGGATATCCTTGTCTGAAGTTCAAGTTCCAACTTGTGCAAAGAATCATTCAGGCCACGGAGTTGGTCAGCAGTACCACCTGAGGCCTTGAGTATCTCTATATCTGTATACAGTTTCTGACAGTTATTATAAATACCTATCAGGTCCTCATCATGACTTTCGTTGACAACTGATGCCATGCTTCGGTCTGACGCCAGCAGCAGTCCCTTGGAAAGCAACAAAGCATTATACGCCGCCTCCGTGAATTCATCCTGCTCAAATCCAGCCTTAAGTCCGAAACCCGCCATCTGTGAAAATAGAGAGGCGCATTGATCCCAGAATGAATCGCGATGGGTTCTGGAGAGATAGCGCATGCTTTCATAAACCTTATTACGGGTAACCTCTGCTGCATCTATATAAAAGCGTGAGGCATCTTCCATATCTTTGCAGAATGCATTGATACTTGCAAGATATTGTAATGACATGGCATATTGCAAGGAGGATTCACCGTACGCTAATCTTATAATTTCGGAATACTTCTCATACTCCTCACGTGACTCTTTCTTCTTGCCCATTGAGAAGAACGTACCCCCGCGTAATGCAGACAAGGCAGCCTTTGAATATCCTAGTTCCTCTGCCTTATCATAATATATCAATGCGTCATTGCCTTTGCTCAACATATTATAGGTTAACGCAATATTGGAATATCTTGATGCCAATAGTTCCTTCTCCACGTGCACCGAAGACATCTTATTTATGGCTTTTCCTAAGTACAGCAATGCATTATCTTCCTGTTTTAAGGCAGCGTAGTCATATGCCAGATCAAGATATATGCTAATAAGATTATCTTCTCTACCGGTCTGTTGCTCGTTAATAGATATCTGAGCAATAGCATACTCTATTGCCGCATCGTACTGCCCCATTGATTGAAGCAGGCTATGTTTGTCCGTATACAGTAATACTTTGTATAGCAGCTGAGCATCTTCTGATAACTGTGAGGAAAGGTTGTCTATCTCTACATAGTATGCTGAAGACAAGTCATAATTCTTATCAACTCGTGCTTCCTTTGCTAGCTGCATTAGTACTTTAATCTTATCTTCTATTGTGGACGCATTTTGGTAGGACGAGTATAGCTTTAATGCGACAGACGCAGATTTGTCATATTGCTTAAGTTCCTCATATAACTTTTTCTGCTCCACGATGACATCCACAGCAGGAAACTTGTACCGGTCCGCGATATACAAGGCAAAGTCCCATAATTCTATGGCTGCAGCGAACTGATCCATATTGCTCATTATCAAGCCCATCTTTCTAAGGACCCCGACACAATTCCTGTAATCCCGGGCAGAGGAATAGAATGAATAAGCCTTTTCATATAATGGATAGGCTTTCGTATAGTCCTCATATAGCATGTCAGATGCATATCGGTCGTATATATGTCCGTATAACCAGTTATACTTACGCTGCATAGCTTCTGAAGTAAACGGCATTCCTTCATCAAGACATTTGAGTGCATACTCAAGGTTCCTGCCGAGCACAGCATCACAAGCAGTACTATATAGCGATTCCACCCTATCATCGTTTTCCTGGGCATTAAGGAATATCGGAAATAAAAGAAGGGCGATTGTCAGTTTTATTATATACTTCATGGCTATATCTTATCGCGAAATCTTCCTAAGCAATCTCTTATGAAGCTTGAGGGCTTCCTCTGACCTTGCTCCTCCTGCTGACATGTACCTTTCTACATCAAGAAGTGCATCTTCATATTTCCGCATCTTGAGCAAAGTCTGAATATTGGCCCATTTGAGGTTATCAATCTGCATAGAATACAACTCAAGCATACCTTTATACTCTTCTTCAGGAAGTATTGCCGGATCAAGAGTGTCGATTGCCTTCTCGTTTGACTCTATTTCATTCTGAATTGCAGTCAAGCAGGCCTCATATTCCTTAGAATCCCAATACGATATAAGGTTAAAGTCGTCTGTTGAGCGTAGCAAAGTTTGCATCTCTGTCTCAAACGCATGATCCTGAAGTCCATAATATGATATAGGGTATGATATAAAGGCCCCTATCATAATAGCGGCTGCAACAGAAATAGTGGAGATTTTGAGAATGGTAGCACTCTTTTCCTTCTCGCTTACACCTTCCTGCTGCCATTTCTTGATCTGATCGATCTTCTCCTGACGCCTTACTAGTCCATCTTTGATATCTTCCACCAAATGCACTCTGGCTTTAAGAGAAGGATCATTCTCTATGTCCTGAATGAATGACTCTCTTTCATTAGGAGTCATCTGATCTGTCACATAACGATCAATGTCGTCATATCTGTCTGTATCTCCTAACATAAGCTGATATTATATTCTTTAAATGTTTCTATTATGCGCCCTTCCAGTTGTCTAATACATTTTGACTTAGCACTTTTAAGACCATCCTTAGACGTATTTTCCTGTCTTATCTGAAGTATCTCATCAAGGGACTTTTTCTTGAAGTAGAATAAGGTCAGAATTTCCTTACATCTTGCAGGAAGATTCGCAACGCAGTCATCCACTACCTGATGCTTCAATTCCTTGTCAGCATCATCATAACTTAATAATTCCTCTATCTTCATTAGATCTGACTTGCCTGCATTATCTATATCAACAGTAATATGACGTTTAGATTTTGCATACTGGTTCTTGACTATCGTCATAAGGAAGGATTTCAGCTTGGCGGTCATCACTTCATCAGAACCATCTGCTTTGATCCTATAGATTGACTTGTCTACAAGATGTATTCTGCCATTCTGAATCTCAGTCCATATCTGTATAAATGCCTCCTGAAAGAAATCTTCATGAGACACATGATCATCTCCGAAGATTTTTCTGTTTGTCTCCTCATAGTACTGTCTGCAGTAGTCATAGAACTTACGCTCCATCACGGGATTTCCCGCCTGGATTCCGCAGACATAGTCATACTCGGTTAGTGTAAAAGGTAATCTTATCTTCATCTATCTCTGAAAAAATCTTTTTATATCGCATTTATACTCAGACAGGGTTGGGTCTTGCTGTAATGGAGCCTTAAACTTGGAAGAATTCATCATTTTGGAAACAGCATGTAAAAACTCATCATTTGACATTGAATGAAGAGAACGTCTTAGTTCATGCAGAATATATGTCAGCTTACCAACCTTTGGAGAAACGCACTCTGCATTAACTTGGTAATCCTTGCATGCACTGAGAGTCAGCCATTGCTCTGAAATATCTGTGGATGGGACCTCAGCGCGTTCTGGTATTTCGAAATACTTTTCTGCTCCTCTTATACACAAACCGTCATACAACTCATCATCCCCTCTGGTTGAACCACCACTATGACATGCATCAACAACAACTAATATCTCGCCTTCTTCTCCAATCTTGGTTTTGATACCACTCAATAACTTGGCAATCTCATCATCGGATAAGTGCTTTTCTCCCTTGTCTTGTTCGCAGTATGTCATGTATGCATCATAGGGAATCCAGCTCTCGTCATACCTATCCTTTTCTTTTATCCTTATTTCATCGCTGTTGATATCTGTCATACGCTGGCCATGACCAGAAAAGTGTATGTATATGATATCCCCTTTCCTGCACCTACTTGTTAAAGAAGCAAACTCATCCAGTATACCTTGCTTCGTTGCCTCACACCCACTGATAGTAGACACATCCGCATATCTGCAAAAGTCTAATAGCTTCTGAACATATTGCAAGTCGTTTTCAGCATTCAGATCCGCCCAATCCTTATCTTGCTGCTCACCAACACAAATTATCAGGGCACGCTTCTGTTGAGCGTGTCCTGATAATGTAAATCCTAATAAGATCATCAGAATTAGCTTAAGGGTACGCAACATACCTTAATACTTGTAGTCTATATTATTAATGGTCATTCGCGACTGCAACCTGTAAAAAGGACCTGACTTGCTTGTAGCAACGTAATCTATTCCTCTCTTGTTGAAAAGATAGAATGTCTCTCTCTTTCCCGATACAACACGAGTCAATGTGATCGTTCCCTTATAGATGAACCCATCATCATTAGGACCCATCGATTCACTAGGGCTCATGAGCGCTGCAGATACATCTGATGACAATTCACATGTCATCTCAATAGAAGAGGCGTCAATAGATTCCGAATCCAGCTGAACAGTCTCAGCGAATGCTGCAACACAAAACATTGATGCAGTAACAAAGATAAAAAACTTTTTCATGGTAAACTGGGTTAAATTGGTTTGTAATTTGTTTTTATTTACCATTAATACCATAGCAACAAGAAAGTAACCCTTATATTAAAAGCCATTTTTCATACATCTTCATATTTCTCTCCGTGAGGGTGTAAGCTTCCCCGATGTTATTTGCCAAGATTTGCAATACAAGCATCTTTTGGTCACAGACATATATTGTTGCCCACACAGAACTTGTAATATCTTTCCCATAGAACTTAATATCACAATTTTCTGATGTACCAATTATATCGTATCCATAATGTTAACCT
>JAEIGA010015167.1_pt1 | contig 11735 bp, 11 predicted proteins | sample 9270691 | NCBI WGS metagenome assembly JAEIGA01 (sample SAMN17057246, study PRJNA624740) | gut metagenome | biome: biome; isolation source: fecal sample | host: Bos grunniens | place: China: Xizang | collected 2019
GACGGATTTCCTCGTACCCTTCCTCAGGCAGAGGCACTGGACCAGATCCTTTCTAAGACTTCTTCAGAAGTGACAGCTACAGTGTCAATCATGATCCCGGACGCTATGATCATGGAGCGCATCAAGGGTCGTGCACTGAAGGAAGGCCGCGCAGATGATGCCAGCGAGGACATCATCAACAACCGCATCGTGACCTACCACAACCAGACCGAACCTCTTATCGAGTATTATAACAAGGTGGAGAAATACCACGAGATCGACGGCATCGGAACAATCGACGAAGTCCGCGACCGCATCTTCTCTGTAATGGACAAGTTCTAACAGAAGCCATATGGTAATGGACAACATAAAGACTCAATGCTGGATCAGACTGAACGATCTGCTCGAATCATATTTCCCTGATGAAGAGCAGAACGAAGTCCTTGGTGCATCATACACTCTTGACCTACCTCTGAAGGTTGCTGCAGAAATGAAGGCATCCCTTGAGGAACTTTGGGAGAACAATGCACCTGAAGGTTCAAGAACTTTCGCGGAAATCATGGGTGCAGGTAGGTTGAACAGCATAACATACGACAGTTATCTCGAAAGTCTGACCGGCGCATATAAAGATGCAGTCCATACTACATTATGGGAAAAACTGACCAAGACAAATCACGAGGACACTACTGTCTACAAAGGTCTGCTCAAGGCATGTACCAAGGAAATCCTCGAGACAATGGTAAAAGACCTCTTAAACGAATAACCCCTAAAACTAATAAATTATGGTACCTTCAAGAATTAACGGACAGAGGATCCTGTCACGCAACTCATGGAAAGAGATCATGGCCGAGATCAACACTTACTGGGAACAGGACTACTATGTAACAGACTTCGACTACGGCGGAGGCCGATATGTTGTTGTTCTGTCAAAGAATACAGGATGGGACGGTCAGAAGATCGTCTGGGACAAGACATTCCCAGAAAAAGCAGTAGACCAGGCATGGGAGCAGGGCCTTTACATCACAGGCGTAACATACGACGGTTCTGACTGGATCGTAGTGATGAGCGGCGTGAGAGAGTGCCTCCAGCAGGGCTGGTTCACAAGAACAAACTGGCGCAACTTCCTTGACACCATCTCACAGAAATGGGATAAGGACGAGATCATCACAACCATCGGTTGCAAGAAGAACGGCTCTGATGTTGTATACTGTGGAGTATCATCAAAGATGAGCTACTCAGGTTCACAGGGCTACAAGTCAGTAAGACCAGCAGACATCCTCTCGGCTCTTCAGGAGCTCAGCAACGGAAGCCGCATCGTAACTGACCTTTATGACGTGGACGGTGCTATCCTTGCAATCTCAGAAGACGTACCTGGATGGTCACACCAGATCTTCTACACCTGCCCGGACTTCGGCGTACTGTCACAGGCTGTAGACCGCGTATATGAGCAGGACTACTACATCACAGCTCTCTGCTACTGTCTCGGAGGTTGGGTTCTCGTAGCCAGCAGATAACAAACACAATATCATATTCAATCGGCAATAGAGGCGCACTCTATTGCCGATTATTTTATATAGGAGTCACTCATTAAAAAAGAATAACTATCTTTGCACGATTAATGTAAAAAGATTATGGCGGATTCGAATTTCATAGACTATGTCAAGGTCTATTGCCGTTCAGGCAATGGAGGTGCTGGTTCTACCCACATGAGAAGGGAGAAATATATTCCTAAGGGAGGTCCGGACGGAGGAGACGGCGGACGTGGCGGACATATCATCCTTAGAGCCAATCCGCAGTTCTGGACACTGATCCACCTGAAGTACCGCAAGCATATCATGGCCGAGCACGGCGGAGCCGGCAGCGGCCAGTTGCAGCACGGTAAGAACGGTGCAGACGTCATTCTCGACGTTCCACTCGGAACCGTAGCCAAGAATGCCGAGACAGGAGAAGTCCTCTTCGAGCTTGTAGAGCCATACGAGGAGAGAATCCTTGTAAAGGGTGGACGCGGAGGTCTTGGAAACAACAACTTCAAGACTGCAACCAACCAGACTCCACGCTACTCCCAGCCAGGAGAGCCTTACGAGGAAGGATGGTTTATCCTCGAGCTGAAGCTTCTTGCTGACGTGGGACTCGTGGGATTCCCTAATGCAGGTAAGTCTACCCTGCTCTCTACCGTTTCTGCAGCACGTCCTAAGATTGCAGACTATCCTTTCACTACATTGGAGCCGAACCTTGGAATTGTAAGCTACTATGACGACAAGTCATTCGTGATGGCCGACATCCCAGGTATCATAGAAGGTGCACACGAAGGCAAGGGCATAGGAATGCGATTCCTCAGACACATCGAGCGTAACTCAATCCTCCTGTTCATGGTAGCAGCCGACCAGGATGACATCAGAGAGGGCTATGAGGTCCTTCTCAATGAGCTCCGCGAATACAACCCTGAGCTTCTCGTAAAGGACCGCGTACTGGCAATCACAAAGTCAGACATGCTGGACGATCAGCTCAAGAGCGAGATTGCAGCGCAGCTTCCTGAAGACATTCCTCATGTATTCATCTCGTCTTTCACCCAGGAGGGCATCAAGCAACTGAAAGACATGCTCTGGGAGGCTCTTCAGAAAGAAATGCCGGTAGAAGAAGAAACCGTAGTCCTCTTCCCTGGCGACGACAACGAAAAAACTTTGGACTAATCCCCACTGTCATTTCGAACGAAGTTCACCACTGTCATTTCGAGCGAAGTCGAGAAATCTTTAAACCATGAATTGGACAAAAATACATAACATAGACCAGCTGTTGACCCTAGAGATCAACAGCTGGAACTCATTTATAACAGACCCGGTGTGGCAGTTCTTCTCCGACAAGCTGGTCTGGGCTCCTATGTATGCAGCCATAATAGCTCTGCTGATATGGAAGCTCGGATGGAAACGCGGACTGATAGTCCTTGCAGGAGCACTCCTGACCTTCGGCTTCTGCGACCAGTTCTCCAACCTGATCAAGCACGCAGTCGGACGCATCCGACCTCTGAATGACGAGTTTATGGTCAGTCACGGCCTCCACATCCTGGAGCGTGGCGGCGGATACAGCTTCTTCTCAGCCCATTCGGCCAACTCCTTCGGTCTGGCATTCAGCACATACATCGGCATGAAACGATGCCTGCAGCACGCTGAACCCGAAGCCCAGATGCCTAAATGGCTTAAAGCCTACGGCTGGTGGATGTTCTTCTGGGCATTCATGGTAGCCGTCAGCCGCATCTTCGTCGGCAAGCACTACCTGGGAGACGTCCTTGTCGGCATTCTGGTAGGCTCACTCGCCGGCTACTTTTTCGCCCGCCTTGCTAATTTCACAATAAAAAAATGTCAGCTTTAAAGGCTGACATTTTTGTTATAGAACCGGAATGACGTTCTCCATTCGAGTGCCTCGGGAACCCTTGATCAGGATCGTGGCATCGGAAAGTGTCTCAGAAGACAGGTGGGCAGCAAGCTCGTCAGACGTCCCGAAGAAACGTGCACTTGCCAGGAGAGCAGGCTCTACCTGAGCAGCAGCAGCCTGGAACTCCTTACCGACAAAGCAGACCAGGGACAGCCCTCTCGAGCACGCAGACTGAATGACTGCAACATGCTCGGCCACTGATTCCCCTCCCAACTCCAACATGTCTCCAAGAAGAGCCACCTTGCAATCAGCTGCAACATTCGAAAAATTCTCCAAAGCTGCAGCCATGCTTGTAGGGTTGGCATTATATGCGTCTACAATCAGAGTATTACGCTCAGTCTTAGTCATCTGTGAACGCTTGTTTGCAGGAACATAAGCCTCAATAGCCTTTACTGCCTCCTCAAACGACACGCCGAACTGCTGACCGACAGCAAGAGCAGCCATCACATTGTCAGCATTGTATGAGCCCACAAGATTAGTATTAATTACAACATCTCCCATCTTGACACGCAGGAACGGATATTCTGACGACGAAGGAAGAACCGAAGCACCCTGATACTCGAGGCCATAAGGAAGAAGCAATGAATATGGACGCTCAGGGTCATGCTGTAGATTGCGCTCCGAAGCCATCTGGCAAAGATGCGGATTATCCACATTTATGAACGCCTTGTCAGCCACACGACGCAGGTAGTCATAAAGCTCACCCTTAGTCGCCTTCACACCCTCAAAGCTTCCGAAACCGAGAAGATGCGCCTTGCCTACATTTGTGATAAGACCATAGTTCGGTAAAGCAATATCCACCAGCTCCTTGATATCTCCAGGATGACTTGCTCCCATCTCCACCACAGCAAGCTGTGTCTGGGAATTGATCTTCAGAAGTGTAAGTGGAACGCCTATGCTGTTGTTAAGGTTACCCTCAGTCGCTGTCACATTATACTTAACCGACAGCACTTCACGGATAAGTTCCTTTGTAGTAGTCTTTCCGTTAGTACCAGTCAAAGCAATGACAGTCAAAGGCTTACCCTCGACAAAAGTCATCGACCTGTGCCAACGCGCAAGCTCCTGAAGAGTCTTCAGCGTGTCATCCACCTTGATAAGACGAGGATCATCAGACTGTGCCACTGCAGCAGAACTGTTGACCACAGCATAACGTGCACCAAGCTCAAGCGCCTTCAGCGCATACTCGTTTCCGTCGAAATTTTCACCACGAAGAGCGAAGAACATCTCCCCGCCCTTGAGAGTACGGGTGTCAGTTGTCACTACTCCGCACTCTTTGAATTTATTGTAGATTGATATTATCTGCATTTTGATTGTATTAGATTTCTCGACTTCGCTCGAAATGACAAAGTGACTTCGCTCGAAATGACAAGTCTATTTACCAGTAGAGCCGAAGCCGCCTGCTCCCCTTTCAGTCTCGTCAAGCACCTCGACCTCGTCCCACTCGACCTTCTCGTAACGTGCAACGACCATCTGTGCAATCCTCTCACCAGGATTGATGACAAAAGGCTCATTAGACAGATTCACAAGAATTACCTTCACCTCACCACGATAGTCAGCATCAATGGTACCAGGAGCGTTCAGAACTGATATTCCATGCTTTGCAGCAAGACCGCTGCGCGGACGAATCTGCGCCTCTGTACCGTCAGGAAGAGCAATAAAGAGTCCTGTAGGCACCAATGCCCTCTCAAGCGGTCCAAGTGTTATAGGCTCAGTAATATTAGCCTTCAGATCCATTCCCGCCGACTTCTCCGTAGCATAGAACGGAGTCTCAAACGCCGACATATTTACTATCTTTACTTTCATATATCTGATTATTCTGGATTATAAACAAAGTTACAAATAAAACTTAAAAATTGATCTTAATACCAATGCCGGGAGAATCGGTTCCGGAGATTCTGTCATGATGGTTGCAGATTGCAATGGCATATGTATCACTAAGGTCGTATTCCATTAGACTGGCAACCTGAATATTCTCTGCTTTTTGCCTTATATATCTTGATAAATATATGCTCCCCATGATTTCTCCCGTCATTACAACTGTAACACATGGAATATATATCCATAGTTGTTTATTATCCGACTCCAACTCATCAAAATCCAGAAGAAATGCCCCAGCAAGTGCAGTTCCAATAGATATCAGGTAACCAAAATTCATTACATCGTCTGCAAGAGTAAGCATACGTTGCTTCTTGACTACGGACGCATAATCATAGTTCCTGTTAACTACTGGACGAAATGCATATGAGTCATCATAAACAGCAGCTTCACGTGTATCTTGACGGTGAGTAGACTGCGCAATCAGCGAATGCGCAGAAAACAAGAAAAACGAAAGCAGAGTGAGGATCAAGAATTTCATAATTATAGTCTGATTAATTACCACCACCCTGCAGGACGGTTAGTTCTGGATGTTGAAAAGAATTTATATGAGATTTTGAATGCTACGTGAACACCCATAGTATCATGCAAAGTATCTGCATCAGCTAAAAACATCTTCTGTGGATTGAAATGTGACAAACCAAATCCCATCCTTGCTTCAAGTTTAAGTTTGGAGAACTCTCCAAGTACACCGAGATATCCGATAGGCATGACAGGATAATAAGAATCATTAAACCTGAATATGCTGGTTTCGTATGCATTTTTTGTTGAATTTGCCAAAAGAGTCTTGCATAAGAATCCTACACAAAGGTGTTGCATGCGGAGATGCATATCTATGTACATCCAATGGGAGTTTAATCTTATATCCTTATTCTCTCTTTCAAAATATCCTCCCCCACTATATCCAAGTTCAAGTCCATATTTTATTAAGTTTACGCGAGCTGAATATAACTCTGCTTCAACTCCGACGTTCGTGAACTGATTTTGTAGATAATATGGTTGCAATCCACCATAAAGGCCCAAATCCGAAAAAGGCGTAAAGAAATAAGAACAGGTTGCCCATAAGTCTAGTATTTTATTAGCATATGAGGACACGACAAGAGGCTGTACCTGATACTTATCGGTACTATCCTCCTTCTTATCTACCGCATAAGTCAAGCATGTAACAGATAAAAGGAATATGAAAGCTATCAACCTTTTCATCTTGTATTCTCGTAATAAATATACTTGACAGCTCTGACTCCAAGAATGGCATTCTTGGTTGTATCAGCTTGAGCAACTCCTTCAGATATGACAAAATATTCCGCGTTATCCCTCCTCTTCTCTGTCTGATCCGGAAACCTGTTCTCTTGTGCAAGCCAATATGGTTTATCGGGATCTAGAGTAGTACCTCCGTACTCAAGAATGTATTGATTGATTAATTTATATGAATAAGAGAGTGTATATGTATAAGACGTTTTAAATTCTCTCTCATTCGGCAGCATCCAACTGTTTATATTCGGAAGTTTGCGGGTTCTGTTTTTTCGATAGCACCACTCGAAAGCCGGGTAGTTCTCAATGCCTTTATAATGTGCCCTTTGGTTCATAAGCAGGCAGTAAGCATCATATGTATAGCTTGTATCAGGGGCAGATAGTGCATCCCCCATCCTTCCCCAACTCAGATCTTCCTCATCAAGGGACATGACCATAGTATATTTCAATGTCCTGCCAAGGGATGTCTTATTATATACCGCTATCACTATTCCTTCATTTCCGTGCTCGTCCACATAATAATCATAGAGATCATATTCTTTACCATCGGTTACATCAGCTATATTGTCCGCCTCCAGACATGAGGACAACAAGACAGCCAGAAATGCGAATATGAGAACCTTGATTTTCATGTTACCGATTTTTTGCAAAAATAATAAAATACATCCTATATTTGCTTTATCTTTATATGATTCTTATTTATGGGCATCCTCAAAAAACTATTCTTATCAATCGTTGTTTCATTGTCATTCTTCGGATCGGCATTGGCAGGAAGCAACGATGGAAAGAGTATATTGGACAGAGCACAGATGTACATGGACCTGGCATATGATGCAAGGTCCAAGGAGGAAATGAACAATGCCTTTACACAATGTCAGGCATGCCTGAGAAGCGCAGAAAAACATATAAGCAAAGGAACTGAGCTCTACATCAGAATGCTGAAGATGAGCGCAAGAGTCTTAGTGTACAAGGGCAGTATTTCCGTCCATACACACCTGAATAACATCTTGGACAGTTATGCAGAGGTCTATGGTTCAGGCAGTCGTGAGTACGGACGGGCCCTGATCTGGTGTGCGTCCCTATGCATAGAAGCAGGCGACCAGAAACAGGCCAAAGAAATACTTTCGCATGCCGACAAATTCTTTGAAACCAGATTCAAAGAAGGTTTTAACGGAAAGGATACATTATCACAGATAATGTCTCTAGCAGCGCAAGTTCGTCTTTACGCACATGACGCAGAACATGTAGCATACAGCAAACAAAAGTCCCTAACCAGACTGCAAGGATTGTATTTTGGAGGATTCAGCGACGAGTATTTAAACTCCATGCTTGACCTTGCAGAACATCATGCATTAAGAGGACATCCAAAGGCTTCATTCGAAAGTTTGCGTAAGGCCAGAGAAATAATGGCTTATAAGCTGGATGTAGAGTTCGGTCAGGCAACAGAAAGCGTAAGGACACGATATTGGGACAAGAACTCATCATTCTTTTATAAACTGGCAGACCTTGCCTATGATAATCCGCATATTAAAAGTATAAAAGGAGTGGCATACAATTCACTCCTGCTGTCAAAAGGTATTCTTCTCAATACAATGATTGATTACAATCGTTTTGTATATTCGACTGGAGACTCGATTGCAATCGTATATCTGAATGAAAAGAGAGACAAGATATTCAACAACCAATCAATATCTGATGTAGAAGCAGCTGATCAGGTTCTGGTAGACTACATGAACTCTCAGGGCTATACATACAGGAATCCGGATTTTGACATTTCCTGGAACGAAGTTGCAGACGCGCTGGGTCCGGACGACATTGCTATAGAATATTTCCAGACAAGTAAAGGAAACTATGGAGTAATGTTCGTCCGCAAAGGGTGGAACTCACCTAAGTGCATAAAGCTCGACGGACTGTTCAGACATGAGGGTAATATTATTTCACTTGCACAAAGCCTGCCATATGTTCCCTCACTGGAGGACACAGGTTTTGAAGAACGACTGGCAGAAATCATATGGCCTGACGAACTTACACGACATTTCCCTAAATCACACACCGGCAAAGTCTATTTCTCTACTGTTGCCGAGCTTGATGTAACGCCAATCGAATACCTGGCCCAGATGCATACCAGATATGACATGAGCCGTCTTTCATCAACAAGAATGTTGGTAAAGAACGAACTGCGTGAGCATCAGGAATTCGCAAGAGCAGGTCTATATGGTGGTATCAACTATAGCGTATCACGAGCTAGATACAGCACTGCAGTAGACAGCATCAGAGATGGGATGGAAGAGGCTCCAGAAGGTCCATATCAGTTCAGAGATATGGATTTCGAGAACTTCATTCTCGATGAAGGACCAAAGAAAAGAGCAGCATTAGACTATCTTCCGGGAGCTGCAGAAGAAATAGTAAGCATACATGATATCCTGAACGACAGCAGTGTCAGCACAGACATATTTACAGGATGCTATGCAGGAGAAGAAGCATTCTATTCGACAGCCGGTAATGAGGACATCATCCACATGGCCACTCACGGCTTCCATTATTCTGTACTGGATGCTTTGAAGGCATCATATCTGTCCGGAATCCATGACTACACTGATCCGCTGGTTAGAAACGGGCTTAAGATGGCCGGTTGCTCTGCTATCGCATCGACTGGAGGTGACCTGTCTGACGGCTATATGACAGCAAAGGAAATCTCACAGATGGATTTAAGCAGCACCAGACTGGTTGTGCTGTCAGCATGCAATTCAGGCCAGGGGGATATCGGGGAAGACGGCATATATGGCCTTCAGCGTGCCTTTAAAATGGCCGGAGCCAAAACTATCCTTATGTCTTTATGGGAAGTGGACGATGAGGCAACAAAAATTATGATGCAGAATTTCTACACACATCTATATCAACCGGGAGTATCAACAAGTCAGGCCTTCAACCTCGCATTGAAAGACATGAAGAATCTATACCCTGATCCTGACTATTGGGCACCTTTCGTATTACTGGATGCTTTAGACTGAAATCTGATCAAACTTAGCCGAGGCCACTGTCAGTCTCTTTTAAACACATCCCTGGTATATACCTTTGCCTCCACGTCATCAAGACATGAGTCATATCTGTTGGCTATGATGGCATCGCACATAGACTTGAACTTATCGAGATCATTGACCACAAGACTGCCGAAGAATGTAGTTCCGTCCTCAAGAGTAGGCTCATATACAACTACAGTCGCACCCTTGGCCTTGATCCTCTTCATCACGCCCTGGATCGAGCTCTGGCGGAAATTGTCCGAATTGGCCTTCATGGTCAGCCTGTAGACTCCTATGACACACTGCCTTTCCTGTGCTGCATCATAGTGATATCCGCCGCTATATGAATAATACCCTGCCTTCTGCAGTACCCTGTCCGCAATGAAGTCCTTACGGGTCCTGTTGCTCTCGACTATGGCTCTCATGATCTCCTGAGGCACATCGTCATAGTTTGCAAGCAGTTGTTTAGTGTCCTTTGGCAGGCAGTATCCGCCATATCCGAACGAAGGATTGTTATAATGGTCGCCGATTCGTGGATCAAGGCACACTCCGCGGATGATGTCCGGCGTGCTCAGACCCTTCATCTCGGCATATGTATCCAGCTCATTGAAATATGAGACGCGAAGCGCCAGATATGTGTTCGCGAACAGCTTAACGGCCTCAGCCTCGGTAAATCCCATCAGCATCGTGTCCACCTCCGGCTTCAGCGCACCCTCCTGCAGCAAAGCTGCAAACCTCTGCGCCGCCTCGACAAGGTGCTGGTCCTTCATATCCGTACCGACTATGATCCTTGAAGGATAGAGGTTATCATATAAAGCCTTAGACTCACGCAGGAACTCCGGAGAGAAAAGAATATTATCAGAACCATACTTTGCCCTTACAGACTCTGTAAACCCTACAGGGATAGTCGACTTGATCACCATGAATGCAGAAGGATTGACCTGCATGACAAGTCTTATCACAGACTCTACTGCCGAAGTATCGAAGAAATTCTTCTGAGGGTCGTAGTTGGTCGGAGTTGCTATAACCACAAACTCCGCATCGCGATATGCTGCCTCTGCATCGACAGTAGCCACAAGATCGAGCTTCTTCTCAGCAAAGTACTTCTCAATGTATTCATCCTGGATGGGGCTCTCACGACGATTGATCTTCTCTACCTTCTCCCCTACCACATCAACAGCCACAACACTATGGTGCTGTGCCAAAAGGGTCGCCATCGACAGACCCACATATCCTGTTCCTGCTACTGCAATTTTCATAGAACCACTGTTAAATCCCACAAATTTAAGAAATTCATCGTACCCACGCAATTTTATCGAAGTTCAGTTCTATATAATGTGCTTCCGATATTATATACTTCTCAGAAAGTTCCAATCTAAAAACCAGAACCCTCCGCTGTCGCAAGACACCGGAGGGTTTATTAGTATTATCTCCATGACATGCCGATATCCCAATGGATAGCATACATTGGCTTAGTTCTATCGGGAGGCAAATTAAACTCTTCCAAAACAAGTTGATATGCCTGCGGAAACTCTTCCAGCCATTTACCAACTGCAACCTCAAAGGTATCCGTCTCTATATTATAAAAAACTCGTCCTCTTGGCTTATCCTGATACGCTCCGATATAAGGTCCTTGACCATTATTTTGATACTTCTGCTTTCTAAATTCCTTCTTCCACACATCCTCGTGCATCTCAGAGCAAGTAATTCTACCATCTGACGCATTTGCCTTCGTATAATCACTTAACCTATGCGATACAACTCCAAACAAAGTATTATTAGCACGATTATACCAAAACAGTCCCACCTTCGGTTCAGAGTCCTTGCCTCTATTTGCAGCCATCAACGCCATTACAGAAGCATAGTCTTCTTCAGAAAACTCACCCATCTCAAATGACGAAGCATTTTTGTCAACACCCAAGTCGTTCTCAACCTTAATAGCAGCTACAGTTAAAGACTCTTCATTAAAGATATAATAAAGAAACTCATTAAATGAAATCTTCCTTTGCCATAAGCCCTTATACTTTCCCTCAAGAGCAATGGGCTCTCCCAAACCAAACTCAGGATGCTGCACAGCATCCTTAAGAATGTTTTTTATTCGCTCTGCCTTGTCTGGTTCCGCCAGCTTTACGGATTGAAAAGCATTAAGAGCATTAGACGAAAATATAATTTTCATAATTA
>JAEIGA010015168.1_pt1 | contig 11735 bp, 9 predicted proteins | sample 9270691 | NCBI WGS metagenome assembly JAEIGA01 (sample SAMN17057246, study PRJNA624740) | gut metagenome | biome: biome; isolation source: fecal sample | host: Bos grunniens | place: China: Xizang | collected 2019
TAAAACGACGACGGCTTCCATTTTGGCTTGGATCCTCGATTATGCGGGGCTCAATCCCGGTTTTTTGATTGGTGGCGTTCCTCAGAATTTCTCCCACTCAGCTCGTTTGACCGATTCGCGCTTCTTCGTGATCGAAGCCGACGAGTACGATACGGCGTTTTTCGACAAACGTTCCAAGTTCGTTCATTACCGTCCCCGTACGGTCATTTTGAACAATTTGGAATTCGACCACGCTGACATTTTTGAAAATCTGGCCGCAATCGAGCGCCAGTTCCACCACCTGGTTCGTGCAATGCCTCAAACGGCTCAAGTCGTGGTCAATGCTCAGTGCGAACCGTTGTCTCGAGTCTTGTCCATGGGCTGTTACAGTAAGGTTGTGCCTTTTGACGGGGAAAACGGTTGGACGATTGAACTCGATGGCGAAGTTCGATTGGATGGTCAAGCACTTGGCGTTTTAGAAATGCCGTTGATGGGGCGTCACAATCAGTTAAATACGTTGGCTGCCATTGCCGCGGCGGTGCAAGTGGGTGTAAAGCCTGAAGTGGCTATCGAGGCGATGAAGCATTTTGGTGGTGTGAAACGTCGTTTGGAAGTCAAAGGTTGTGAAGACGGCGTGACGGTTTTGGATGATTTTGCTCACCATCCGACTGCAATCCGAGAAACGATTGCCGCTTTGCGCCAAAAGATGGAAGGAAATGCTCGCATGATCGCCGTATTGGAACCTCGTTCCAACACGATGAAGATGGGGACGATGAAAGCGCAATTGCCTGAAAGTTTGACGGGTGCAGATCATGTCGTTTGTTATGCGGCGCCGACTCTCAGTTGGAATGTAGCCGAAGCAATGGAGCCTTTGGGAGCAAAGGTCGATGTTCTCCATTCGATTGAAGAGACGGTCGAAGTGGCGGTTCGCAATGCCAAGCCCGGGGACTATCTTTTGGTGATGAGTAACGGTGGCTTCGGTGGTATTCACGGAAAGCTACTTGAGGCATTGAAGGCTCGTGCATGACCACGATCGTTTATTTGCACGGTTTTCGATCTACGCCCAATGCGATGAAGGCAACGGTGCTTCGTGATGCGTGGGCGGGGAAAGTGCGATTTTTGGCGCCGGATTTGAATGTTTCACCTTCTGAAGTTCAAGCTCGATTATTGGAGACCGTTAAAGGGATCGATCCGGCGTCATTGGTTGTGATCGGTGCAAGTTTAGGTGGGTTTTACGCTCACTGGCTCGCCGAAAAGGTTGGGTGTCGTGCGATTTTGCTCAATCCGGTGACTCAACCGTGGAGTCTTATCCAACACTATTTTGGTGAACAAACGATTTACGGGAGCGATCGAACAATCACGGTGACCCCCAAATTTGCCGTCGAACTGCAAGCCATGGAGAGCGTGATTGAAGAGCCGTCTCGTTATCGTGTCATCTTGTGTACGGGCGATGAAGTGCTCGATTGGCGAAAAGCTCATCAGAAATATGCCGATTGTCATCAAATCGTCATCGATGGCAATAACCACATGATAGAGGGATTCGAAGCTTGGGTCCCCGAATTGGAAAAGTTTGTATTTCAGGCGCCGATGGCGACTGACTGAAAAATTGACGCTTAAGCAGAAAGAGAGCGATTGAATGTTTTTATTTTTTGAAGAAGACGGTGCTTTTAAGGCCGGTACCATCCTTTCTCAAAACGGCAATGCTTACCAAGTCGAATTGGTAACCGGTCGTCGAACGAAGATCAAGGGCGGTCACGTCTTTTTTGAATTTGCTTCGCCCGCAGCGGCTGAATTGTTGCCGGCAGCAGAAGCGTTGGCAGCAGAGATTGATCCGCAATTTTTGTGGGAAGTGGCGCCCGAAGGGGAGTTTCGTTTTGAGGCGATTGCCCAAGAGTATTTCGGTGAAAGCGCCAGCGTTATCGAACGAGTTGCTACGTTATTGACGTTGCACGGCCATCCCGTGTATTTCCATCGAAAAGGCCGCGGCAATTACCGTCGTGCACCGGAAGAGATTTTGAAAGCGGCTTTAGCTGCCCTTGAAAAGAAGCGTCGTTTGGAAGAACAACGTAAGGCTTGGGTTGCACAAATGGTGGCGGGTGAATTGCCTCCTGAAATCGCTTCTCAAGCCATCACGCTTTTGATGAGTCCCGATAAGAACACCATTCAATGGAAAGCTTTGTCGGATGCGAGTGCCGAAAGTCGTATGACGCCCTTGCGCTTGTTGCTTTCCTTGGGTGCGATTCGCTCGCCTTATCAATGGCACATCGACAGTTTCTATGCCGAGCATTTCCCGCGTGGTAAGGGCTTCCCTGCAACTTTGAGTCAACCATCTCAAGACGGTTGGGATGCTTGGCCAGTGGCCGATGTGAAGGCTTTCTCGATTGACGACTCCAGTACGACTGAGATCGATGACGCATTGAGCGTGGAAGAGATCGATGAAAATCGTTTGCGTATCGGTATCCACATCGCGGCACCGGCTTTGGGAATCGAACGTGATAGCGATATCGATGCTTTGGCACGTTCGCGTCTTTCGACCGTTTATGCGCCGGGCATCAAGACGACGATGTTGCCGGACAACTGGGTGCAAAACTTCTCTTTAGACAAGGGCCGTCCCGTGCCTTGTTTGTCCTTGTATGCGTTTGTCGATCGAGAAACGTTTGAAGTGCAAGCCACGGAAACGCAAATCGAGCGCATCAGTGTGGTAGAAAACATCCGTTACGACAAGATTGAACATCTCTTTACCGATGAAGCCATGGCGGCCGGTACGGTCGAGCACGAGTACGCAAAGGAAATCACTTTGCTTTGGAAGTTTGCCAAGAAGTGTTTGGCCGATCGTGAAGTCGTTCGTGGTCGTCCCGAGGTCTTGGGCCGTTTGGAGTGGGGCTTTGAATTAGAAGGGGAAGGTGAAAATGCGAAGATCACGTTGCGTTCTCGCCGTCGAGGAGCTCCGTTGGATTTGGCTGTGGGCGAATTGATGATCTTCGCCAACACCGTCTGGGGCGGTTGGTTGGAAGACGAAGGTCGAGCCGGTATCTATCGTTCTCAAAGCATGGGCCGAGTGAAGATGAGTACGACTCCGGGGCCGCACGATGGCATGGGCGTGCCGCAGTATGCTTGGTGCACGTCTCCTTTGCGTCGTTACGTTGACTTGCTCAATCAACGCCAATTGGTGAGTGCCGTGATGGGGCGTGAAGCAGTGTATCGTCCGAGCGATACCGATCTTTTTGCAATCGTCTCCAATTTCACGATGACCTATTCGGCCTACAACGAATTCCAACGTAAGATGGAACGATATTGGAGTTTGCGTTGGATCGAACAAGAAAAGTTTGAAACGCTCGAAGCCGTGGTTGTGAAGGGCGAGTTGATTCGTATCGAGGGGTTGCCCTTTACGCAACGCATGCCGGGCTTGCCTGAGTTGCCGCGCGGTCAAAAGATTCTCTTGGATATCCATGGTATGGACTATGTGGATGTCTTGTTGGATGCCTCTTTGCGCGAAGTCTTAAACGAGACGGATGAAGATGCGCTTGACGATGATGAGATGGAAGTGACCGAAGAGGTGGCGCAAGAAGCGCCGAGCGAAGAACCGAAGGAAGACGCCGCTCAATAATAGAAAGGTTTTTTCTCGATGCCCATCCAATTGAACCCCGTTACGTTTGAGGCGCTTGAGGATTTAAAGCGTTTCTTGCCCGCTAAGGGTACGGGCGACTGTAATTTGTCGGTCGCCAGCCTCATTGCGCGCGCTCAAGAACGTGAAACCCAATACGCGATCGTCAAGGATACGCTCGTCATTCGTTGGCGAGCTGCCGCAGGCGAACCTTTCGTATGGCTTTTACCCATCGGGTGCGATTGTTGTCCTTGCGTGTTAGAAGAGATGGAATCATGGAGCGAGAAAAAAGGTGAGCCCTTGCGCCTTTTCGGTAACTTGACCGAGCTTGTTCCCGCCGTGGAAAAAGCCCTTCCGTATCGAACGCTGTCGATGACGACAAAGACAGCGTGGTGGGACTATCTTTATAAGCGTGATGACATTGAGACACTTCGGGGTCGAAAACTTCACGGCAAACGCAATTTCAGCAAACGTTTTTGGACGGCGTATCCTCACGCCCGATTCGTTCCGATTACCTCGGAAGCCATCCCGCTTTGTCGAGAATTTTTAGCTCGTTGGTATGCGCGCTTTGATGTGATGTCGGAATCGATGAAGGATGAAGCGCGGGCGATCGAGATGGCGTTCGATCACTTCGATACCATGGGACTTCAGGGTGGCCTTTTGATGGTAGGAGACCGTGTGTGCGGTTTCTCTTATGGTGCTCCTTTGACCGAGACTATGTTTGCGGTCCATATCGAGAAGGCCGATCGAGAGGTGGTAGGGGCTTATCCGGCGCTTGCAAGCGAATTGGCTCGCAGTTTGCCCGACGAAATCGAGTGGCTTAATCGTGAAGAGGATCTGGGGATCGACGGTCTTCGAAAAGCCAAACAAGATTGGTCGCCGGCGGCGATGTTTGAAAAGGGTTATGTTACGTTAGAACCCTCCAAGCGAGCCTGAGTATCGGAGTGCTTTCGTCTTTGATACGTAGTGCGCTAAAATGTAACAGTTAATGTGCCTGAAAAAGGCATGGTTTATTTGGTTTTTGAGGAATTTTTCCTCGAAAAGTTGTCAATACTTTCTCTCTGAAAGGTTCACGAAATGCCCTTGGATACGCGAGATTTGGAGCAAAAGGTGAAGTCCTCGCCTACGGGTGATGACTCCATGCTCGCCCGTGAACCGGAAGACGTCACGCGAGCTTTAGCTCGAATTCAACAATGCATCGACAAGGCTGAAGAGCAACGACAAAAGGTCGTTGCCACGGGCGCTCTTTCGAGCGACCAAGAAGCCACGATGATCAATGGCCTCAACATCCATGCGCGTGCGGAGATCGCACAAATTTTGGCTCCGTTGCACCCGGCCGACGTCGCTTATATTTTGGAAGCCTTGCCTCAAGACGATCGTATGCTCGTTTGGGACTTGGTGAGCGACAATAAAGACGGTGACGTGCTTGTTGAGGTGAACGACGGGGTTCGTGAAACCTTGATCGAAGCCATGGATCGCGAAGAGTTGGTCGATGCCATGGAAACGTTGGATACCGACGAGATCGCCGACTTGGTCGATGACTTGCCGCCCGATGTGGTCGCTGAAGTTCAAGAAAGTTTGACGACGCAAGAACGTGCGCAATTGCGTGCCGCCATGAGCTATCCCGAAGATAGCGTCGGTGCGCGCATGGACTTCGAAGTCATTTCCATTCGTGAAGAAGCCACGCTTGATACGGTGTTGCGCTATCTTCGCACGCTCGATGAATTGCCTGACCATACCGACTTGGTGTTCGTGGTCAATCGCTCTCAAGTCTTGAAGGGCGCCTTGCCGGTCAGCAGTCTTTTGATTTGCGATCCGGATAAAAACGTCCGTGATGTGATGACGGGCGATATCCTGACGCTGAATCCGCTCGACGACATCAATGAAGCCGCACAGGCTTTCGAACGTTACGACTTGGTGAGTGCCCCGGTGGTCGACGAAAGCGGCCGTTTGATGGGTCGCTTGACCGTGAACGAAGTCGTGGACGTCATCCGCGAAGAAAGTGAAGAAGATGCATTGGCAGCCGTGGGTTTGAGCGACGAGCAAGACTTATACGGTAGCGTTTGGGAAGCCGCCCGTAGCCGTTGGATTTGGTTGGGTTTGAATTTGTGTACGGCATTCTTTGCTTCGCGTGTGATCAGTGCGTTCGAAGACACGATTTCTCAAGTGGTTGCCTTGGCAACACTTTTGCCGATTGTGGCCGGTATTGCCGGTAATACTGGTAACCAGACGCTCACGTTGTTGGTTCGTTCGTTGGCGATGGGTCAAGTCACCGATGCAACGACCGTCGATTTGTTTAAGAAAGAATTGGGCGTGGCTGTCATCAACGGTTTGATGTGGGGGTTGATTGCCGGGGGCTTCGCTTGGTTACTCTATGCTGATAGTGATATCGGGATGAAGTTGGGGTTGGTGATGTTCTTAGCCATGATGCTTAACATCATTGTGGGTGCCTTTGTCGGTTTGGTCGTGCCGTTGATCTTAAAGCGCATGGGACGAGATCCGGCTATGGGTGCGTCGGTCCTTTTGACCTTCATTACCGACAGTGGCGGCTTCTTGATTTTCTTGGGCTTAGCAACGTTGTTCTTCTTCTACTAAGTCCAGTTCTGCAGAATGCAAAAAAGGTTCGTTTCAACGAACCTTTTTTTACTTTTTTTTGAGTGACTATTGGAAATCACCGATTGCCCATTGTGCAACGGAAAGGGCCACGAGTCCGGCCGTTTCAGTGCGTAAAACGCGCGGGCCTAAGAGCATGCAATCAAATCCGAACGATTGGGCCAATTCAATTTCTTTTTCTGAGAATCCGCCTTCGGGACCGACAGCAAATGTCACGCTTTCTGTTTTCTCCAATCGTACTTTCATAGTAGCGGCAGGTGCCAAAATGATTTTTTGAGCGGCGTTGCATTCACTGAGCGCTGTTTTCAAATTGGGTGCCCATTCGACCGTTGGGAAGCGCAAACGAGCGCATTGCTCACAGGCCGAAATCGTCGTGTTTTTCCATTGTTCCAAACGTTTAGCCAAACGTTTTTCATCGAGCTTTGTCACCGAACGTTCGGCAGGCACAATCACCACGCGGTCAACGCCGAGTTCAGTCGCTTTTTCCAAAATCCAGTCGAGTTTTTCTTGAGACACGAGCGATTGAATCAACGTTAAAGAGACGTGATCTTCGACGGACTCCGTTTGGATATGGGTGATGTGTGCGGTCGTGGCGTCGCTCGTGAAGGTCATCGTGACCGTGGCTTCTTCTCCTCGGCCGTTAAAAAGCACGGCCTCATCGCCCGTGCGCATACGAAGGACGCGAGAAGCGTGATGCGCCGGTTTGGCGGGCAAGACGATGTCGGAATCGAGTGAAAATTCGGTGTCGACGTAAAAGCGCGGAGCCATGCAAAAGACCTCTAAAAAACGGTATTGGCAATTGTAGGCAAAGCGGATCGGATAGCCAAATTTTGGTGTGGTGGTAGCGGTGTAAGTAGTTGTGCGCAGATTTTTTGAAATTAGGGTTTTCATTGAACGATAAACGGGCATACAATGGTTATGAACGATGGCACCCGTTTATGGTGTCAGTTAGGAGATTCATTTATGCTTTGCATCCGAAACGCCCGTCACCATCATCACCATTACCTGAAATAGTCTTTCAGGCGTTTGGTGCTGGAAGACGATGAAACGATCTTCCAGTGGCGTTCGAACAAAAGGCAAAGCAACAAAAAACCCCTGGAAGGTCCTCCGGGGGTTTTTCGTTAGATGCAGTCAAAAAAGTGAAGGAGAGGGCAATGTTGGATACGTCGAGACTGCGAATTGCCATTCAGAAATCGGGTCGATTAAGCGAAGACTCGTGCAAGTTGTTAGCCAATAGCGGTGTGCGTGCTCACATGAATACGCAACGCCTCATTGTGTTGGCAGAAAACATGCCAATCGATATTTTGCGTGTACGCGATGATGACATCCCTGGGCTCGTGATGGACGGCGTTGTGGACTTGGGCATCATTGGTGAGGGCGTTTTGGAAGAAACGTTGATGACTCGTCAAGCTCAAGGGATCGAATCGCGTTACGAACTTTTGCGTCGTTTGGACTTCGGGACCTGCCGCTTGGCGATTGCCATGCCGCGAGACGAAGTTTGGACGGGCGTGGAATGTTTGGAAGGTAAGCGCATCGCAACCTCTTTCCCGTATCTTTTGAAACGCTACCTTGATGAAAAGGGTGTGTCCTACAAAAACGTCTTACTCACGGGATCCGTAGAAATCGCGCCTCGAGCCGGTTTGGCTGATGCGATCTGTGACCAAGTCTCGACGGGAGCAACGCTTGAAGCCAACGGGTTGCGTGAAGTTGAAGTCGTTTATCGATCCAAAGCTTGTTTGATTAAACGCCCCGGTGAGCTTGATCCTGCCAAGCAAGTGTTGATTGATCGTCTTTTGGCTCGTATCAGTGGCGTCATCCAAGCTCGTGAATCCAAGTACATCATGTTGCATGCTCCGAAGAGCCGTTTGGAAGATGTGGTCGCTTTGTTGCCCGGCGCCGAACATCCGACGATTCTTGAATTGAACGGCGATCCCGATCACGTGGCCATGCACATGGTCAGTAGCGAATCGCTATTTTGGGAAACGATGGAAAAACTCAAAGAGCTTGGAGCAAGCTCGATTTTGGTGTTGCCGATTGAAAAGATGATGGAGTGATGGCTATGAACTTCAAGACTGTAATCGACTGGAATGCCGTTAGTGAAAAAGAACAAGACTCCCTTTTAATGCGACCGGCCGTGAGCGCTTCGGATACGATTACCGCAATCGTGACCGACATTTTGAAAAATGTTAAAGACAACGGTGACGAAGCCTTGCGTGAATACAACCGCAAGTTCGATAAGACCGAAGTCGAGGATCTGTTGGTTGCTCCCGAAGCTTTTGATGTAGCCGAGGCGGCTTTGCCAGAAGCTTTGAAAGACGCCATGCGCGTAGCCGTCTCCAATTTGACGAAATTTCATACCGCACAACGTTTGGTACCCGTGTCCGTAGAGACGATGAAGGGTATTTTGTGTGAGCAAGTCACCCGTCCCATCGACTCCGTCGGTCTTTACATTCCCGGTGGCACCGCCCCGCTTTTTTCCACGGCACTGATGCTTTTGATCCCGGCTCAAATTGCAGGATGCCGTAAGGTCGTACTTTGCTCGCCGCCTCCTATTGCGCCCGAAATCCTCTTTGCATGTCGCCTCTGTGGGGTTGAGGCCGTCTATCAAGTCGGTGGTGCTCAAGCCGTTGCCGCCATGGCATTCGGTACGGAGTCGATTCCGAAGGTCGACAAGATTTTTGGTCCGGGCAATGCCTTTGTGACCGAAGCCAAGCGTCAGGTGAGTCAACGTTTGGACGGTGCGGCAATCGACATGCCGGCCGGTCCCTCGGAAGTGTTGGTGATTGCCGATGCCGGCGCCAATCCCGCATTCGTCGCTTCCGATCTTTTGTCTCAAGCCGAACACGGCCCGGACTCTCAAGTCGTGTTGCTCACGCCTGATGCATCGTTTGCTCAACGTGTAGCCGAGGAAACGGAAAAGCAATTGGCTGCTTTGCCTCGTCGTGAGATCGCCGAAAAAGCGCTTTCGGCTAGCCGCTTGATCGTTGCCCGCGATTTGGATCAATGCGTCGAAATTTCCAATCGTTACGGTCCTGAACACTTGATCATTGAAACGCGCAATGCACGAGAGCTGGTGGTCGACGTTACAAATGCCGGTTCCGTGTTCTTGGGTGATTGGTCGCCTGAAAGTGCGGGCGATTACGCAAGCGGTACCAATCACGTTTTGCCGACCTACGGTTATGCGGCCACGTATTCGAGCTTGGGGTTGGCAGACTTCCAAAAGCGCATGACGGTGCAAGAATTGAGTGCTGAGGGCTTGCGTCAAATCGGTGCCGTGGTCGAATTGATGGCTGCAGCCGAACGATTGGATGCGCACAAGAATGCGGTCACGGTGCGCTTGAATGCTTTAAAGGAATAAAAATCATGTCGGTCGAAAAGCTCGCTCGAGGCAATATCCAACAATTGGTGCCTTATCCGACTTTCGATAAGGTCGTTAAACCCGAAGACGTGTGGCTCAATTTCAATGAATATCCCGAAGCCGTGCCTTTTGAGCTGACGCGTCAGGATATGAATCGTTATCCCGATCCGCAACCGCGAGTATTGGCTGAAAGTTATGCTCGTTATGCGGGGGTGGCTGCGGAGAATGTGATCGTGACGCGCGGCGGCGACGAGGGGATCGAATTGGTGATTCGTGCGTTTTGCGAACCGCGAGAAGATGCGATCCTCATCTGCCCGCCCACATACGGCATGTATGAAGTCAGTGCCGATACGTTGGGAGTGGAATGCAAAAAGGTGCCGACGTCGGCCGAAAACGGTTGGCAGTTAAATTTGGACGGTATCGAGCGCGCACTCGATCGAGTAAAGGTGATTTACATTTGCTCGCCCAATAATCCGACGGGGCAGCTGATCGAGCCAGAGAGCATTCGACGTGTGTTGGAAATGGCTCGAGATCGGGCTGTCGTCGTAGTCGATGAGGCATACATCGAATTTTGTCCGGAAACGACCGTGATTGGCTGGCTTGCTGAGTATCCGCATTTGGCCATTATTCGCACGCTTTCCAAAGCTTTTGCATTGGCCGGTTTGCGTTGTGGCTTTGTTTTAGGCAATCCGCCGTTAATTGAGGTGCTTAAAAAGACGTTGCCGCCTTACGCTGTGCCAAGCCCCGTGGCTGACATTGCCGAGCAGGCTTTGGCGCCTGAAGCCATTGTCAAGATGCAAGCGCGAGTCGATGAATTAAAGCAAAATCGTCAAATTTTGATCGAAGGCTTGCAGACGTGTGAACGAGTTGAGAAGGTGTTTGAAACCGAGGCCAATTTCGTGTTGATTCGTTTCAAAGACGCCAATCGTCTTTTTGATGAATTGAAAGCGCGATCGATCTTTATTCGCAATCAAACGGCGCAAATCACGCTCGACGGTTGTTTGCGTATTTCGGTGGGTACGCAAAGCGAATGTGAAAAAGTAATCGAGACGATTCGCGCCTTGGGTTAAGAAGGGGAAGAAGATGAGTCAAAAGTATTTGTTCGTCGATCGAGACGGTACGATTATTACCGAACCGGAAGATTTCCAAATCGACCGTTTTGACAAACTCGCCTTTGAACCCGGTGCGATTTTAGGATTGCGTCGATTGCAAGAAGCCGGTTGGCGTTTGGTGTTGGTCAGCAATCAAGACGGTTTGGGTACGGAAAGTTTCCCCGCGGATGATTTCTGGGGTCCGCATAACTTGATGATGCAAGTTTTAACGAGTGCGGGTATTCGTTTTGATGACGTGTTGATCTGCCCGCACAAGCCCGAGGACAACTGCGACTGTCGAAAGCCCAAGACGAAGTTGCTCGTTAACTATTTGATCGATGGCGTGATGGATCGAGACAATTGTTATGTGATCGGCGATCGTCAAACGGATGTGCAGTTGGCTGAAAATATGGGGATCAATGCGCTTCGCTATCACCCTGAGACGCTTTCATGGGATGCGATCGTGGAACGTTTGACCAAGCGTGATCGCGTGGCGAGCGTTCAGCGAGTAACCAAAGAAACCGCCATCGATGTGACGGTATGGCTCGATCGTGAAGGCGGATCCACGATTTCAACCGGTGTCGGCTTTTTCGATCACATGCTCGATCAAATCGCTACGCACGGTGGTATCCGTTTGGCCGTGGCTGTCAAGGGTGATTTGCACATCGATGAGCATCACACCGTGGAAGATACGGCACTGGCCTTGGGTGAGGCATTGAAACGAGCGTTGGGTGATAAACGCGGCATCGGCCGATACGGGTTCATGTTGCCGATGGACGAATGCTTGGCGCAATGCGCGTTGGATATCTCCGGGCGTCCCTATTTGGTCTATGACGCCCAATTCAAATACCAAAAAGTGGGCGATCTTTCTACCGAGATGATCGAGCATTTCTTCCGTTCCTTGTCTTATGCGATGGGTATCACGCTCAATTTGCAAACGACCGGGGATAACGATCACCATCGAGCTGAAAGCCTCTTTAAGGCTTTTGCTCGTGCGCTTCGTGCTGCGGTTCGTGTCGACGGCGATCAATTGCCGACTTCGAAAGGAGTGTTGGAATGAGTTTGGCCAAAAATGTCGTGATCCTCGATA
>JAEIGA010015169.1_pt1 | contig 11735 bp, 8 predicted proteins | sample 9270691 | NCBI WGS metagenome assembly JAEIGA01 (sample SAMN17057246, study PRJNA624740) | gut metagenome | biome: biome; isolation source: fecal sample | host: Bos grunniens | place: China: Xizang | collected 2019
CTTATCAATCTGTGCGAAAATAGGTTCACGCAGTTCAATTTCGGTCGCTTCGATGGTAGCTTTCAGCTCTTCAATCTTCTTCTGTTCTTCAATTGCCGAAGCCTTGATGTACTTCTTCAATTCTTCTGTACGAGCACGGAGTTCGTCGTTGCTCAATTTGGAAATTTCCGGATAAATGGCCTTCACCTTATCTACCCACGGCTTGATTTCCTTCATGTCGCGAGTGGCCTTATTACCGAACAATTTTCCGATAAATTCATTAAATCCCATTCTATATTTTGTTTTTATTATTTCTAAAATGATTATTAAGCGTGCAAAAATACAATAAAATACTGATTTATTTGCACTTCTATCCCGATTATTTACTTCCGGATGTCCGACAAAGGAGGAAAAGAAGAAGCATTCGGGGCACGAATACGCATAAAATGCGTCAATGTAGGTGCTATATGACCTACTTTTACGGGAGTATATATAATTTCCGGACGTACATCCCATCCCATGAAAACAAGCGGTGCCGACGTATAGGCATTACGGACAACACGTGTATCCAACGAATGGTCACGAACGATGGACCAGCCCGGCAAGACTTCTATCCACAAGTCGCCCGAGGCATCGGCACAATAACGGTTCTTGACCTTATCCAATTCCGGTGTCCACGATCCCAACATCAACCGTTGCGAAGAGTAAACGTCCTTCACCCCACTGAACTGTACCAAGAACTCGGAAGAACGAGCCAGGATTTCAGGTAAATTCAACTGTTTCTGCTCAATCAACTTGTGATTCAAGTATATCTCCTGCTCATGATGTGCCTCTACATATTGGCCTTCACCATACAAAGCAGCCAAGTACAGATTCAACAAAGCCGCACAACGCTTGATATGGAACTCACCGTTCGGAATGCGATATTGTGGCGCATCAATAGGTTCTGGATCGGCATATCCCGTAGAAGTCAAGAAGAAAAGCGTATTGCTCAATCCTACCTTCCGGTCGATGATATCCAACAGCTCGGCCAAGTTGGCATCCAGACGAACGTATGTATCCTGCATTTCCATAGGAAGTTCGGATGCCGGCTTATGGTCATAGTTACCTGCATAATAGGACAAGTTCAACAAATCCGGCACAAAATCCTTCCCTATAGGAGTGGAATTCAGGCAAGCATTGACCAAACGGTTTACTTCCTCATTGGCATAAGGACTGGTCTTGAACTTGCGATATTTGTTGCGTCGCTCGTCATCGAACTTATGCTTGAATGTCACTTGCTTGGTTTCTGTAGTCAGATATTTGTAAGCTGTCACCGGCAAATAGGGTCCCCATATCATCTCACCGATACGAAAATCAAGACCTTGCCGGTCATTGTACGTCGAAACCCAAGAAGGGAAATTGTCATAGTAGGTTGTTCCGCTCCACTTTCCTGTTTCGTCGTTGATCCAAAAGGCTCCCTTCGAAGCGTGACCTGCCGACAAGATAGCCATCTCGCGAGTTGGCGCAATGGAATACACTTCGGCAACTCCACGGGTAGCAATCATCAATTCATCCGAAAGGTTCGACACCTTCAAACGGGCAGGCGAAGAACACTCGGACGTATAGTTACCCATGTAATTGGAATCATCGACACAGCCTATCAAACCTAATGTGGAACGATCCAACCAGGCATTGCCTACAATACCGTTCAGCGAAGGAGTAGCACCGGTATAGATAGCAGCTACGGCCGACGACCGATCGACATTGATGAAATCGTATTCCGCATTCCGATAGAAACGGCCTTCCCTCCACAAACGCTTGAAACCACTTTCGCCATACATGGCCGAAAAGGCTTCGATATACTCCAAACGCAACTGGTCGATGGTCAAACCAACGACTAGCTTCGGCACCGCAGGCACTTCCTGAGCCTGCAATCCGGCTATGGCCATCATAGCCAAAAGAGATGTCAATATGCGTCCTTTCATAAATGCTTTCTATATATATAAAGGTGTCCTACGGAGGTCACCCACAAACTGAGCGCCAAAGGTAATACCGTTGGGTTAAACTTTTGCCCTATCAGAGGCATTAATATCATAAAAGATGTTAAACAGGCTGCATTTAGCCAGTGATAAAGGTCTTTCTGCCCCTTTATGCCTTTATAAATCATCACCGGGAGATAGAACAACGGTATGGGATTGAACATGACAACCAACCAATTCGAGCCCACTGTAGGATGAATGGAAAAGAAGAACAGAAAAGCTACGATAACGCCACCTATTCCCTGCAATCCAAAAAGGAAAGCATCCCACACCCAAGCAATCCGTCCGCGTCTGACTCCACCATAAACGACAAGGCAAGTAACCAACAATAAAGCAATGGCACAAGCCATAGGCGATAGAGGGAAACCTCCCTCCTCTTCCCGAGCTGCATCCACCACTTTGAATTCCTCTTTAATGAATGGCACCACGGTATCCGCCCGATGAATCATGGCTCCACTCGCGAAGGCCTTCATATAAAATGGAGCAAACATTTGTCCTCGAACGTCAGCGCGATTGTCCGCATCCGCACCGAGACATAAGTCGATGCCGAATTCACTCCATTCGCTACCCTCGGTATATTCGTGGATGATGTCGCGATAAGTCACCGGCTTCTTTTCGTGGGGATAAACCACTTTGCCATCGATACTTTCTTCTATCTTGTCGCGAGCACGGGTTGTACAATTGTCATAGAAATAATTATAACGATATACCCGGTTGGCTGGCAGATAATTCTCCTCCAACAAACGAATGAGTTTCACCTTCTCCGCATCGGTCAAGTTCAACACTTGCTGATACACCGACGACCCTCGCATGGCATACTCCGCTTCAAAATATTTGAAAGGAACGACACCCAACTGATAGTCGGTCTCGCCTTTCACAAAACGATACACGAAATTAGGTTCGCTGAAACTGAACATCCCATAATTGAACACCCAATCCTGCTTTTGCGAAGGGTTTTCGTAACGGATGGCCGAATGTCCGAACAAGGCATAAATCTCGGTTCCTGGCGCACAAGTCAGCAAGCTGATGCGCACGCTGTCCAACGATGTAGCATATACCGGTATTGTACAAATTGCCCAAAAGAGCAACCCTAAAAATCTTCTCATATATTATATAAAGGTATAATAAACGGGTAAATTTCCTTTTCGGATGCAAAAATACGGTGATTTTAGGACTTATTCATCACAAATTGTTGATTTTATTACCCAACATATTCTTTTTTTGTGTTACTTTGCACTTTGAAAGATAAAATTGCGTGAATTTAATCATCGACATAGGAAATACATCGGCAAAGCTAGCTGTCTTCGGGCAAGGAGAAATGAAAGAGACTCTCCGTTGTTCCAACAAGACATTGGACGGACTTTCCATATTGTGTAACAAATATCCTATTCGGAAAGGAATTGTGTCCTCCGTCATTTCACTCAAAGATGAAATCCGGCAGACACTCGACAAGCTTCCATTCCCGGTTATGGAATTCACATATCAAAGTCCCATCCCCATCACCAACCTGTATCGAACACCACAGACGTTGGGTATGGACAGATTAGCTGCCGTGATAGCCGCATACACAATAAAACCCGGCCATCCAATACTTGTCATAGACGCAGGCACCTGCATAACCTATGACTTTGTTGATGAAATAGGACAATACCGAGGAGGAAACATTTCACCAGGAATGGATATGCGATTCAAGGCTCTCCATACCTTTACGGACAAACTTCCTCTGGTGAGTGCAGAAGGAGAAATGCCCAGCTACGGACAAACGACTGAAACAGCTATCCGTTCGGGTGTAATCCGAGGCATAGAGCACGAAATGAATGGATATATTGAGCATCTAAGAGAAAATTATCCGTCTCTTTTGGTTTTTTTAACGGGCGGAAACGAATTTTCTTTTGATGCAAACATAAAAAATGGCATCTTTGCAGATGGTTTCTTAGTGTTGAAAGGTTTAAATAGAATTTTAGAATATAATGAAGCGTTATAAAACTATTATTAGCATTTGTCTCTTGATACTTACAGCAGTATCAGCAACTGCACAAAGCAGTTCGAACTCACCTTACACCCGCTACGGATTCGGACAATTGTCCGACCAAAGTTTCGGGAACAGTAAGGCGATGGGAGGTATTGCATACGGGCTCAGAAATGGTTTGCATATCAATGCATCCAATCCGGCCTCGTATTCTGCTGTTGACTCATTGACATTTATTCTTGATGCAGGAATGTCCTTACAGAATGCCAACTTCAAGGAAGGTAACGTCAAGACCAATGCAAAAAACTCGACTTTTGATTACATCGCCATGCAGTTCCGTCTGGTGAAGGGCTTGGGGCTTACCGCAGGTTTCTTGCCTTATTCTACTGTTGGATACAACATGCAGAAAATCAGCGACATGACAACCGATGAATTCGGAAACAAGATCAGTTCCATTACAACCTTTAAAGGCAATGGAGGCCTCCAACAAGTTTTTATAGGACTTGGTTATCAGGTATTCAAGAATCTTTCTATCGGAGCTAACCTTTCGTATCTCTATGGCGACCTAACACACTCTGCATCAACGGCTTTCAATTATACCGAAGCCACAAGCAGCGTACGTGCAGACCTGATTTCCATCCGAGATTACAAGTTGGACTTCGGTATGCAATACACACAGAATTTTGGCGAAAAGCATGCCATCACATTAGGCGGCATCTACTCGTTGGGTCATGACATGAATGGCGACGGATATAAATTTAAAGAAACTTACGATTATAACTCTACCATCCAAAGTCAGACGGTAGATACGATCAGTAATGCGTTCAGTTTGCCTACTACATGGGGTATCGGAGCCACATATGTGTACGACAAGCGTTTAACCATCGGCTTGGATTACACACATCAGAATTGGGCAGACATCAAGTTCTATAACCAAAAGGACGCTTTCCAAAATCGTAAAAAGATTTCCGTCGGAGCAGAATATCTGCCTAACCCTGTAGGACGTAATTACTTTAACCGCATCAGATATCGTGTAGGTGCTTATTACTCGGACCCTTATGCAAAAGTAAACGGAATGGAAGGTGCCCGCGAATATGGAGCCAGCTTCGGTTTTGGTTTGCCGCTCCACCTTTACCATGCCAAAACGATCTTGAACATTTCGGGCCAATATGTAAAAGTAAGCCCCAAGACTAAAGGTCTGTTGGAAGAAAACTACTTGAGAATCAACATCGGCTTGACATTCAACGAACGTTGGTTCGCGAAATTTAGAGTTGACTAAAAAATAATAATAACTATAATTGATATACAATGAAAATGAAGATGGTTACAGCGCTGTTCGCTCTTTCATTAAGCGCAACAGCTGTTTTCGCTCAAAAAGGAGTAGAAGACGGTTCACAGTTCGGTCATGGTCAAGACAGTATCAACTGCTTGCAGAACATCAGTATTTATACTGAGTACGTAAAAACTAACAACTTCAAGGATGCATTCCCTGCATGGAAGACTGTTTTTGAAGAAGCCCCTGTATCACAAATCAGCCTTTACACCAACGGTGCAAAGATTCTTCGTGCTTTGATCGCTGCTGAAAAGGATGGCGCTAAGCAGAAGGAATACTTCAACTTGTTGATGAAGGTTCACGACCAACGTATCCAGTATTTGGACAAGTTGAACAATTTGTCAAGAAAGAACAAGACAACTGTAGGTGACATTATGGGTACCAAGGCTCACGACTATTTGAGCATGGGCGGTCAAGACATGAATGAAGCATACAAGATGTTTGCAGAAGCTGTTGCTGCTGAAAAGCAGAACTTGCCTTACTATGTATTGATGGAATTCGTAGATGTTTCTGCTCGCAAGGCAAAGACAGATGCAGGCCACCGCGAACAATTGGTACAAGACTACATTGCTGCTTCTGGTTATGCTAACGATGCATTCAAGGCTGCTCAAAAGGAAAACGTGAAGAAGAACTACCAGACTGCTAAGGAAAACATCGATGCATACTTCATCAACAGTGGTGTAGCAACTTGCGAAAACTTGCAGGACATCTATGCTCCGAAGGTAGAAGAAAACAAGGCTAACATCGATTATTTGAAGTCTGTTATCACTGTAATGCAGAAGTTGGGTTGCAAGGAATCTGAAGCTTACTTTGCAGCATCAGAATATGCACACGCTATCGAACCGACTGCAGCAACTGCTTTTGGTTGTGGTGCTATGTACTACAAGAAGGGTGATATAGACAAGAGTATCCAATACTTCGACAATGCCATCGAATTGGAACAAGACCCAATCCAAAAGGCTGACTACTGCTATACAACAGCTCAGATCTTGTTTGGTAACAAGCAGTTGAGCAAGGCTAAGCAATATGCTCGCAAGGCTATTGAAAGCAACGGTGCAAGCGGTAAGGCTTATATCTTGATTGCTCAAATGTATGCAGCTAGCCCTAACTGGAGCGACGAAGCAGCTTTGAACAAGTGTACTTTCTTTGCAGCAATCGACAAGTTGCAAAAGGCTAAGAGTGTAGATCCAAGTGTAGAAGAACAAGCTAACGAATTGATTCGTTCATATTCTGCTTACACTCCGAAGGACGAAGACTTGTTCTTCATCGGTTTGAAGAAGGGTAACTCTGTAACTATCGGTGGTTGGATTGGTGAAACTACTACTATCAGATAATTTATGTCATCGAACAAACAAAAGACATATCTAAAAAGCATAAACATAACAGCTACATTTCTTGTAGCTGTTATGTTTGTTTTATTTTCCGCTTGTAGTGGAAACAAGAAAAATTTGGCAGCAGCCGTATCCGAAAACGACACATTACCTAGCATGACTTCCTTTGGAGTCAATACTCTGATATCCGACTCCGGCATTACCCGTTATAAAATTGTAGCCGAAGAATGGATTATCTTCGACAAAAAGAATCCTCCTTACTGGGCTTTCGAAAAAGGTGTTTATCTGGAAAAATTCGACACCTTATTTAATATTGATGCCAGCATCAAGGCAGATACAGCTTATTATCACGAGAAAAAGAAATTATGGGAATTGAGAGGAAACATCCTAATCCGCAGTCAGAGAGGTGACAAATTCCAGACCCAATTACTTTTTTGGGATGAAAAACAAGAAAGAGTGTATTCCGACAAATTCATCCAAATAGAGCAAGAAGACAAAATCATATCTGGTTATGGATTCGAATCTAACCAGAATTTGACAGAATATGAGATTAAGAACACAACAGGGGTATTCACTGTAGAAGACACTGCACCTATCATGACTCAAAAGACAGATAGTCTTCAAAATGACAGCATAAAAAAAGACAGATAACATTCAATTACTATGGGAATTTTGATAGAGATTCTTATTACTATGGTTTTTTCCGCCTTCTTCTCGGGGATGGAAATAGCCTTCGTATCTTCCAATAAACTCAGATTTGAAATGGATAAGGACGAACAAAGTATCACCTCGCGTATCCTTACCATCTTTTATCGCAACCCCAACAACTTCATTTCTACCATGTTGGTAGGAAACAACATCGCTTTGGTCATCTACGGTATCTTGATGGCTGAAGTAATCGAACAAAAGCTATTGGCAGACTACATCAGCAATGAGTTCATACTCGTACTGATTCAAACGATTATCTCTACCTTAATAATATTAGTCACCGGTGAATTTATACCTAAGACTTTATTCAAGATTAACCCCAATTTCACATTAAGCTTATGCGCCATCCCGGCATTCATTTGCTATGTCATCCTCTACCCTATCAGCAAGTTTGCATCAGCCCTATCCAGCATCCTGCTTTTCCTGACAGGGACTAAGATTAACAAGGAAGCCAGTGCCAAGGCCTTTACCAAGGTAGATCTTGACCATTTCATACAAAGCAGCATACAAGATTCCGACAACGAAGAAGAAATAAATACCGAAGTCAAGATATTCCAAAATGCTTTGGATTTTTCAAGCATCAAGGTGCGCGACTGCATGGTACCCCGTACAGAAATCATAGCGATTGAAAACGATGCGACAGTCGAAGAATTAATGGATCTGTTCATTGAAAAAGGAATCAGCAAGATTTTAATTTACCAAGACAACATCGACAACATCATCGGCTACATCCATTCATCCGAAATGTTCAACGAACCCGAAGACTGGAAAAGCTGTATCCGACAACTTCCATTCATACCCGAAACGATGAATGCCAATAAGTTGATGAAACTCTTCATGCAACAGAAAAAATCATTGGCAGTCGTTGTCGATGAATTCGGTGGAACATCGGGCATCGTAGCTTTGGAAGATTTGGTAGAACAGATATTCGGAGAAATCGAAGACGAGCATGATACAACTACGTATGTAGCCAAATCCGTAGGTAACAATGAATACATCCTGTCTGGACGCTTGGATATAGAAAAAGTCAATGAACTTTTCTCACTCGAGCTTCCGGAAAGCGATGAATACCAAACCATCGGCGGGCTTATTCTCCATGAATACCAAAGCTTCCCCAAAGCACATGAAATCATTACTTTGGACCGTTTTCAGTTCCGAATAATCAAAGTTACAAGCACCAAAATCGAATTGGTTAAATTAAAAGTGAACGAATAAGTGTTTTTTTCTTGCGATTAATTATAGATATTCAATCGCTTTTTTGTATTTTTGTGCGCTAAAATGCGAACGTATAGAAAACAATAAACAAAAAACTATAAATTAAATGGCAACATTACAAAAAATCAGAAACAGAGGACCATTGTTGGTCGCTGTCATTGGTATTGCCCTTTTTGCTTTCGTAGCGGGTGACGCTTGGAAAGCTATCCAACCACACCAGGGCCGCCAAGACGTTGGAGAGATTAATGGAGAAGCAATCTCCGCACAAGATTATCAAACATTAGTGGATGAATATTCTGAAGTCATCAAGATGACTCAAGGTACAACTGCTTTGAACGATGATCAAATGAACCAAGTAAAGGATCAGGTATGGCAATCTTACATCAACAACAAGTTGATTGAAGCCGAAGCTGAAAAGTTGGGCTTGAAGGTTAGCGATGCTGAAATCCAGGATGTCATTGAACATGGTGCTCATCCATTGTTGATGCAGACTCCGTTCCGCAACCCACAAACAGGTGCTTTCGACAAGGACATGTTGAAGAAGTTCTTGGTGGAATATGCAAACTTGGGTGCAACTGCAAACCAACTCCCAGCTCAGTATGTAGAATACTATCGCCAGATGGGTGCTTTCTGGAACTTCATCGAAAAGACATTGAAGCAGTCATTGTTGGCTGAAAAGTACCAAAGCTTGATTACAAAGTCTTTGTTGTCAAACCCTGTTGCAGCTGAAGATGCTTTTGCAGCACGTACACAGCAAACAGACGTTTTGTTGGCAGCAGTTCCTTACTCTTCTGTAGCCGATTCTACCATCACTATCAGTGACGATGAAATTAGAGCTCTTTACAAGCAGAAGAAAGAATCATACAAGCAATTGATGGAAACTCGTAACATCAAGTACATCGATGTATTGGTTACTCCATCTGAAGCAGACCGCGCAGAATTGTTGAACGAAGTGACAGAATACGCAAACCAATTGAAGGATGCAACAGAAATGGCTGCATTCATCCGTTCAACAGGTTCTGTTGTTCCTTTCTCTGAAGTAGCTATCAACAAGGCTGTATATCCAAGCGACATTGCAACACGCATCGACTCTGTGAAGATTGGTGAAGTATATGGTCCTTATTACAACCAGGCAGACGATTCATACAATGCAATGATGGTAATGGGTAAGGAAGCTATCGCTGACTCTATCCAGTTCCGCCAGATTCAAGTATATGCTGAAACTGCAGACAAGACCAAGACTTTGGCAGACAGTATCTACACAGCATTGAAGGGTGGTGCAGACTTCGCTAAGATTGCAGAAATCTATGGCCAGACAGGCGAAAGCGCATGGTTGACAGCTCAAAACTATGAAGGTGCTGCACTTGACGCAGACAATGCTAAGTACATCAAGACTTTGATTAACGGCAAGAAGAACGAATTGGCAAACATTGAATTGGGCCAAATGAATATCGTTCTCCAAGTATTGGACAAAAAAGCTGTAAAGGACAAATATCAGATTGCAGTCATCAAGCGTCCAATCGAATTCAGCAAAGAAACATACAACAAGGCATACAACGACTTCAGCCAATTCGTAGCACAGAACACTACTTTGGACAAGTTGGTTGAAAACGCAGAAGAAAGCGGTTACCGTTTGTTGGAACGTGCAGACTTCCGCAACAACGAACACTATGTAGGTGGTGTAAAGAACACTCGCGAAGCCTTGAAGTGGATTTTCGAAGCTAACGAAGGCGAAGTATCTCCTTTGTATGAATGTGGTGAAAACAACCACTTGATGGTAGTTGCTTTGGAAAAGATCAACCCTGCAGGTTACCGCAACATCAACGCTGTAGCTGATATGTTGAGAATGGAAATCGCTCGCGAAAAGAAGGCTGAAAAGATTTTGGCAAGCATGAACGGTGTGACTAGCTTCGAACAAGCTAAGGGTGTAGCTAACGCAGTAACAGACACCATCAAGCACATTACATTCGGTGCTCCAGCTTACGTAAGCATCACACGTGCCAGCGAACCTGCATTGGGTGCAGTAGCAAGCATGAGCGAAGTGAACAAGGTAAGCGCACCTATCAAGGGTAATGCCGGTGTTTATGTAATGCAAGTTATCAACAAGGACAAGACTACCGAAGAATTCGAAACAAAGAGCGAAGAATCAACCTTGTCAATGATGTCAACCCGTTATGCCAGCACATTCGTCAACGATTTGTTTGAACGCGCTAACGTAAAGGATGACCGTTACTTGTATTTCTAATCAAGAACAAATCTTCATTTTAATAATTAAGGCTGCTCCGTTTGGGGCAGCCTTTTTTTATTGCTTCGAAGTGTCAAATTATATTTCATTTTTTTTATTTTTCCAAACAAACAATTACTTTTGTAAAAAAATAAAATAACAATATGAAGAACACATTCTATGCAGCTATATGTTGCTTGGCTATGTTGACAGGATGCCAACAAGCCGAAGAAATAGTAAATCCAAGTGAAGAACTGCCAATGGCTATTGAAGCAGGTATTGGAAATCAAGCAGAAAGCCGATACACCAGTAGTGATCACACACCAAACAATCTAAGTTTTTCTAATGATGAAAGTATCGGTGTATTTGTAAATGAACGTCCTGCAGTAAAATGGACATACAAAGGAAACAATTGGGAACCCGAAACTACCGTTTATTGGCCAGACAAATCGGAAGAAGGACATGAATTCTACGCATATTATCCGTATGATCCAACAACAATATCCAAAGAAAGCGTACCTATGCCCTCTTTGGCAAATCAAACTGGAACCATAGAAAGTTTGTCCGCTTGTGACTTCTTGGTAGCAACCACAAAAGAAAGCTATGAAGAGGATGGCATTGTCTCTTTCACAGGCGAAGATCATTGCTTCAAGCACGTTTCTGCATTAATTGCCATCACCGTAAAAGGAGAAAGCGACTTGAGTACATCAACAATTAAAACCATCTCTTTCGGAGGGAATAATATTGCTTCTAATACAACATATTCTTTTACAAGCAAAACAACAAGCGTTATAGAAGGCAGCACCTCTGATATGATGACATCAGCATACTTGGAGCACACGATGGACGGTACAGACAAAACTTTCTACTTCATCGTAAATGGGGGCAATAACCTTTCTACAACAAGTTTTACCATTGAATACTCGACTGGAGAGAAAAACTACACCGCAACAAA
>JAEIGA010015170.1_pt1 | contig 11735 bp, 12 predicted proteins | sample 9270691 | NCBI WGS metagenome assembly JAEIGA01 (sample SAMN17057246, study PRJNA624740) | gut metagenome | biome: biome; isolation source: fecal sample | host: Bos grunniens | place: China: Xizang | collected 2019
ATAAATGTAGGTAATTTTAATGATACGGCCACTCAGTCTGCTAAAAGGTATGCAGAGGCGGCTGCAACAAGCGCCCAGAATGCTTCAGATTCAGCTTCAAATGCACAAAGTACTGCATCTGAAATAGATATAAAGCTTAATACAGCTTCGACGCTTGTGAGTGATGCTGAAACATATGCAGCAGAAGCGCTTGCAAATAAAAATGCTTCTGCTAATAGTGCGGCAGGTGCAAGACAAAGTGCTAATGCTGCTGCTTCCAGCTCAAATGAAGCTACTTCAAAAGTGACTGCGGCTGAGTTGCAGGCTCTAATGGCTAAATCATGGGCTGAAGGAAATACAGGTCTTAGAGTAGATGAAGCAATCAATAATGCTAAGTACTGGGCTAGCGTAGCTATGAATGCAGCAGGGGGCGGAGTAGCTTCCTTTAATGGGCGTGGTGGTGCTGTAGTACCGACTAATGCTGACTATACTGCTGACATGATCAAAGTAGGTCTTGATGGCGAGAATAATCCTATCTATGTATCAGATGTATTGGAAGAGCTTGAAAATAAGCATGATACTAATGCAGATGATATTTCAGATTTACAGTCAGATGTTGAGGATATTCAAGGAAAAGTAACAATCCTTACATCAACACTTGCTATTGGTGAGACAACACTTACATTTACGAGTAATAAGATTACAGCTAACAGCCTGATCAACATTTATGCTGATGTAGATAAAGTTGCTCCTATATCAAGGAATGTAGTGGGAACAACTCTTACCTTAACTTTTGATGCTCAGGAAGTTGCAGTGTCAATAAAAGCTAGAATAGAAAACTAAGGAGGTAACAGATGCCATATTTTGAATGTGTTGTGGCTAGTGGTGGAGCCACCTTAGAAGTATCATACGAAGAAGATTTTTACGGAAAGACTATTACTGTGACAAATGGTAGTAAGACACTTGTAAAAACTGCTTCAAGTTCAGGATCAGTTTCATTTAATATACCAGAGAGTGGATTGTGGACTATTAGTGGAACTGTTAACGGGAACACCTATAGCACAGACGTGAATGTCTCTTTAGAATATTTTGCTAACCTCACAGCCGGCTTTAATTATAAAGCATGGCTTGTACTTGCAGCGTTAGATCCAGAATCATATTCCTCACTAGCAGACGTTCTATCTGATGAATTAGCTGTGCATAGACTTATGACAGTACACGCAAGTTCAGATTACCTCATTGATGCGGCAACAGATGATATTAGCGTTATTGATGATTTTGTTGCTAATGATACCGCTATGAAGTGGATAGGTCTTAGAGATTATGTCTGTGATGGTTTAACTGCAATCAACGGAGTAGAAGCCAAGTTCCTTGCTAGTCAGTATTGGGAGAGGTATTTAAAAGACCATGTACCAACAATGACAGCAAATAACGCCCCTTATGGAACAGCAACCGCTTTATCCAATTCAAGCGGAGCGCAAGCACCTTATACCACTTTTGATGGGGTTACTACATCAACAAGTTCAAGTTATGGAGCAAGTGCGGGCAATGGTAAAACTGCATGGTGGGGTTATCAGTTCACCGCACCTATCAATGTAAAGAAGGCTAAATTTATCGTATGGTTGAGCTCTTCATCTAAGACATTAAGCGTAACCGCTAAGATTGTTGGTTCAAATGATGGTACTAATTGGACTGATGTAAGTACAGAACAGCCATTTACTATTAACGGACAAGACTTAACACCACATGAAGTATTAGCAAGTGACAACGCTGATTACTATATATATAAGCGCTTGGTAATATCATCAGATGATTATTTGGGTATAAGTGGTCAGTATGCGCTACATATCACAATGCTTCAATTCTACGGCCGCTCCCTTGATGTATCGGTGCCAGTAATGACAAGCAATACTACGCCTTATGGTGAAGCCATTGGAAATGGAATTATATATAGTGGAAACAGTTATGAATCATACAATGCCTTTAAACAATACAGAACAAGCGGTTACGCATGGAATAATGGAAATACATTAATCGCTGGCTATGATTTTGGGCGAGATATTAAAGTAAAAGCATTTCAAATTTGTACATATAACTATCGCGGTGGCAAAATTCAAGCTTCAAAAAATGGTAATACTTTTACAGATTTGATTGCAGATTTAACAACAGTAATTCCCTCTATAACAGACTACGTTCTCAGCCCTTTAATTACGTTTGATAATGATGATACTTATAAGCGGTATCAAATAGTGGCAAATGGTGGTTATTTATACGGTGGTTGTAATTTCTACGGCGTAGACTATTCCGAGCGTGAATTTGAACCAAACACTAATAAGAAGTGGCTGTACGACCATGGATTAGAACTTGAAACATTTACAACAAGCGGAACAGTGACTAAAGGTGATGATTACATTACACTTTCAGCCGCCAATAGTGAAGCAACAGCAACAGTTGATTTAACAAGCTATGACCTTTTAAGGGGTAAAGTTGGTGACCATATGAGTGGCACATCAAGTCTTGTTGTTGGCAGTACCGCCACATCAACACTAACAAGTGCTAATGCTCCAAACAACTTTAGCTTGGATATTTCAGCGATAGACCAAACAGCAACAGTTGGCGCAAAAATGACAGCTAACGGAGTATGTGACGTTACAGAACTTTGGCTTGAATAGTATTGAAACCCTAAAGGGTTTATACGGAGTTGCCCCTTTGGGGCACTCCTTAATTTAAAAGAGGTATGTATGAAGAAAAGATATATAGCACTAGGTATATTAGCATTTATCGTATGGATGGCATATACATACTGTGCCATGAATATATACATTCCATAAAGGAGGTAGTAAATGAAAGTATTTGTAGATTCTGAAAACAGAATATGTGATGTAGGCTCTACCAAGGACACTTCTTTGACAGAGTTAAACATCAACGAGGAAAACAACCCTTTTAAGGATTGGAGCGTGGCGAAGATTTGTTGCTACAAGGTCAGCGTTCTTAATGGTGAAGTAACAGGATATACACCTTATGTATCTTCTGGACTTTTAAGTGTAATTGATCGCATTGGAAAACAGATAGATTCTGGGAATGATGAAATATCTAACGCCAGGGAAGGAATTATGGAGACATACGAAGAGACGCTAATTAATGCAGATCAGCTTGCAGAGTGCAGGGCAGCACTTGAAGAAATATATGAAAAGATAGAAGGAGGAAACACGTAAATGGCAAGGATTTATGCTACAAGTTGTGAAATTGATGGAAAGAACTTTCTAACTGTTCCCAAAAAGAAACAGGCTGAGGTAAGAGCAATAATTGAAGCTGATGGTTATACGATTCTTGAAGATGGAACAGTGGTGAGACTGTAGGAGGGTGTGTATGAAGAATCAAACTATTATAACGGGAATTATAGGGATTATCGGAGCTTTTTTTACAGCACTATTCGGGGGTTGGACAACAGGGATGATTACTCTGGTAATATTTATGTGTATCGATTATGTTAGTGGGTTAGTAGTTGCTGGTGTATTTAAGACTAGTAAGAAATCAGAGACAGGAGCGCTTGAATCAAAGGCAGGTTTTAAAGGATTGTGTCGAAAAGGCATGATCCTTTTAATAGTTTTGATAGCGTATAGAGTTGACTTGTTAATAGGTACAAACTACATTCGTGATGCAGTTGTTATAGGTTTTGCTTCAAATGAACTTATAAGCATAGTTGAGAATGCAGGACTTATGGGGATTCCGCTTCCGGGAATTATCATTAAAGCAATAGACGTACTCAGAAGCAAAGCAGAGTTTGAAGAGGATAAATAAATGGAAGTATTAGGAATTGATGTATCGCATCATAATGGGTGTATAGATTGGGAATCTGTAGCCAGAGATGGTAAGAGATTTGCTATTTTGAAATGCCAATATGAAGCACAGTCTCACAGGATTGATGAATACTTTGAGGCTAATTACAAAGGTGCCGGTGACAATGGCTTAGCCAGGGGCGTGTATATTTACATAGCCAGAACTTCTATGGCAGACCCTAAAGCAGATGCAGAATCCCTTTTACGTCACCTTAACGGAAGACCTTTGGAATATGGCATATGGCTTGATTTAGAAGATAAGACTGTAGATGTAAAAGGCAAGGCTTATATAAGAGACCTTGCTTTTTTATATGCAGATATCTTTATGAGAGCTGGTTACTATGTCGGAATCTATTGTAATAGGGATTGGTATACAAGACTTATTCATGATGATCTGAAGCAGGCTTTTGATTTTTGGATTGCAAGATATCCAAGTAATGATACTGGATTATACAATAGTACATCTAGTCTTAAGCCTTCCAAGTATGCAGTAGCATGGCAGTATTCCTCAAAAGGATTTGTGCCAGGAATAAAGACAAGATGTGATCTTAGCGTAGATTTTGATGGAATAGTAAATCTTATTGCATCTTCACCGACTAAGAAAACAAATGAAGAAATAGCAAAAGAAGTCTTAGCCGGAAAGTGGGGAACCAAAAAGACAAAGCCCACAAGAAAAGAATTATTAACAAAAGCCGGATATGACTATGAAGCTATTCAGAAAATAGTTAATAGTATGCTGTAATCTTTGTTGGGGGATAGGAATATGAACAAAGGGCCAGAAAACGTATCATACATAGTGCATGAAGGTGATATGGCAAGGCTTGAAAGAACAAATAGACGCTTGCTAATAGCCTTAGTACTTACGTTGTTGGTTATGTTACTTAGTAACGTCATGTGGTTAGTGCTTATGCGCTAACATGGGAGAAAAATATTGAGACACAACCTTGATAATATATCCCGTTCAGAGATAGAAAAAGCTATTGATGAATGGATATTAAATGCAAGGGATAGGGAAATTTTAAAACGGCGACTCTTAGATGGAATAATCTTTGAGTCGCTTTCTTTTGAGTTTGATTTGTCTGTTAGACACGTTAAGAACATTGTCTATAAAGGCGAAGATAAGATTTTTTCAAAACTGAATAAATTGCACTAAAATTGCACTTTTACATCATTTTATATGGTATTGGAAGTTGAGATAATTGATACATAGGAGGACACGTTATGTACCCTACAATAAATCAAAATCAGTTATCTCAACTATTACTCCAACAGTCATTACAACCACAGTTAGGACAGCAAACAAAAGTAATAGAAGTTACAGGACGTAGCGGAGCAGAAACATTTCAGTTAGCGCCGGACTCAAGCATATTACTGTTAGATAATACCGCGCCTATTGTATGGCTTGTTAAGACAGATGGTGCTGGATATAAAAGTTTAGTTCCTTATGACATTAAACCTCATGAGGAAGAAAAACCTACGGACCAGTATAAGAAACTTGAAGATCGCATAGCAAAGTTGGAGGAAACAATCAATGCTAAACAATCCAATACTACAAGCTCTAAGCGGAAGCCAGAATCCGCAGAGTAACATAATGATGCAAGCTGTAAGTGCATGGATGAGGGGCGAATCGCCTCAGTCCTTCCTTCAGAACCTTGCAAAAACTAACCCGCAGTTACAGGGACTTGATTTAAGTAATCCAAGTCAGGCGGCAGAAAAACTCTACTCCGACAAGGGGCAGGATATAAACATGGCTAAATCTTCAATCATGGATAAAGTCAATTCGTTTATAGGTAAAAGGTAGTTCATTCTTGCAAGATGATATAAATACTAAAAGAAGGAGGACAATTCAATGTCAGAAGGTGGATCATTCATGAGTTCAGATTGGCTTGGTGCATTTCTTATTATCGCTATTCTGTTCGGTGGTGGCTTCGGTGGTTTTGGCGGTGGTAACGCAGCGGCACTTGCTGGATATGCTACTGTTCAGGACGTAAACCAGGCAGTTGACAATCAGGCAACTCAGACAGGACTTAGAGACGTGCTTTTAAGTTCTGCTAACAACAACTATGAGACAGCAAGGCTTGTTAGTGAACAGACAATGGGCCTTATGAACCAGAACAACACTAATTTGATTAACGCTATTCAGGGATTTAACAGTGTATCTCAGCAGATAGCAAATCAGACAAATGTACTTGGTTCAAAACTTGATCAGCTTGGCTTCCAGATGGAGTCATGTTGCTGCTCAATCAAGACTCTGATTAAAGACAATCAGATTGCAGACCTTACAAATCAGCTTAACCAGGCTAACAATGTTGCTGTTAACTCAGCTCAGAGTCAGTATCTTCTTTCTCAGATGGGTAAGTGGGTAGCTAATGCCCCTGCAGCAACTACCTGATGAGGTGATGGTATGGAAATAATTAAGCAGATTTCAGAAAAAATTGATGAAGAATTGCATGATGCTGAAAAATATATCAAATGTGCCTACAAGGTCGACGAGGAATACCCCCAACTCGCAGATACTTACTACAAGCTTTCCTTGGAGGAAATGAAGCACGTTACAATGCTTCATGAAAGTGTAGTAGGAATCATTGAAGAATACAAGAGAAGCAATTCTGTACCCCCAGGAATGCAGACCTTGTACGATTATCTTCACGATAGACAGATCAAGTGGGCTACAAAGATTAAAGCTAAGCAGGAGCAGTTCAAGTAAATATCGGTAACTAAAGGGACGGTACTTAATTGTATCGTCCTTTTTGATTGCATAGAAACCTAAAGGAGGTTACAAGAAATGGCAGCTAAAAATTATGCAAGGGAAATGCTGAATGCTCAGACTCAGATGGATATTTCAGGATATCATAATCCATCTTCAGGAACAACAGCAGGTGCGGCGTTGGGTGCTCAGGGCGTTAGGAGTAACATAACTGCTGGTCCTACATTGGGTGCTGGCGTTGGTGCAATGGGCGCTAGTGGTGCTGGTGGTTCTGGTAGCAGTAGTGGTGGAGCTAGCGGTTCAGGAAGTAGTGCGGGGCTTGGAAATTACGCCGGTGATTCTGGATTAGACTACTACAGCCTTTTATCTCAGCAACTTGCAGCACAGAGGGCACAGAGAGAAGCCGCTTATAACAGAAACATGAGCAGAATTGCAAGCGCTTATGATCAGGTAGCAGGCAATCTTAGAGGCAATTATGACTCTACAGTAGAAAGACTTAATGCGGCGCGTGATAAATCTATGGGCGAAGTAAGAGGCGACGCAGAAAAGTCACTTAGGGAGGCATATATTAACAATATGCTTTCCAGAAAAGGTCTTAACCAGAGATTATCCGCTATGGGATATAACGGCGGTGCTACTGAGTCAACAATGGCAGGGCTGGAAAATAATTACGGAAACAGCCGACTTGGTATCAATGAGACTCTTAATAAGAATATTGCTGATCTTGAACAGGTTTACGGAGATAACCTTGCTGAAGCTTTTCAGAGTTACAATCAGGCTATGTCTAGTTTAGGAATGCAGAGAATGCAGCTTGAAAATGCTGCTGAAAACGCACTTAATAGTGGTTCTGCATCTGATATGTCTGGAATAGGAAGTCTGTTAAGCATGGATCAGAGTTATCTCAACGCTTTAGCTAATACACTTCAGAAACAGGGCAATTACGCTTACGATCAGTCAAAAGCTACTAATGACTTTGTGGCAGGACAGGTTCAGCAGGCTCAGAACAATGAAGCGGCAAACAATTACGCAAAGGCTTTGGCTCAGGCTCAGCTTCTTGAAAGTCAGGGCGGAGCAAGTGCTTCACAGCTTATCAATTTAGCAGGTGGAAATCCTCAGACATTAGCTCAGATTCTTAGAGCACTTGGTAGAACATAAGGGAGTGGTTAAGCCACTCTCTTTTTATTGGAGGCTATTAGATGGCAAATTCTACAGAGATCAAACTAATTGCACAGGCACACGCACAGCAGTTCAACAAACAGCAGAATGATTATTATTTGCAGATGGCAAACAATATGATAGCTGAGAATCAGCAGAATGAAAAATATCTGCAGATGGCAAATGAAATGATTGCCAACGAAAATAAGGCTTCTCAGCCTGTTCAGGTGCAGGAAGTACAGCCAGTAAAAACACAACCTGTTCAGCAGAAGACAGTAAGTGAAGTTAAACAGATTCCTTCAATCGCTGACTTTGGCAAAAATCAGGATAACAAGACATATATTCAGAATGTAATTGAAAATAACATTCTAAGACAGCAGGAAGTTGGTAAACCTTATGGTCCTATGATTGAAGAAGCTAGGGCACAGAAACAGAATGAACCTAGCAAGGAACAGAATATTGAAGAATCTCTTAAGGAAATCGCAAGAATCAAGAATATTTCTGTTGATGAAGCACGCAAGTTATATGAACAGGGACCTTCTGAAGAAACTATTACTACTCCTGGAACTTCTGTATTAAATTACAAGGCCGCTGATGAAATGGCAGACAATGAGAAGATTCAGAAGTATCTTGATGTTAATAAAAAACTGACAGATAGCGAAAAGGAAGATGCCAGAAATATTGCACAGCAGGTCCTTAATAAATATGATTATCGCGCTGGTAATATTCCTGTTCTGAACAGCGAAGAAGATAGAAAGAGATATGCTGATGCAGTAAATCTTCTTAATAAGACTTCTCCTGTTGCGAATTTCTCTCAGTCTTTTTTGAGTCCTTATACTAATCTTGCTCGTAGTGTAAGAGACAGCCTTAATGTAATGGCTAATCAGACACAGGAAGGCGCCGCAAAAATTACAGATGCGCTTGGCATTACTAAGAATGCTAAAGAAAAGGCGGCAGAAAATATTGAAAATAGACAGAAAGCTATTGATTCTGTAGATCAGAGTACTAACACTGCTATAGATAATGCGTCTGTTCAGAATCCTCTGCTTTCAGGTGCTGGTAATCTGCTCGGAAATATGAGTCAGTATTATTTATCAGGTCCTTTATTTGATGCGCTCGGTGGCGCTGCAGGTCTTGGTAAAGCAGGTAAGTTTCTTCTTAATCAGGTAGGTCAGGCAGGACAGGACGTAATTCTTGATGTTCTTCCAGAATATAAAAAGATGATGGAAGACGGACAGATCACAGAAGAAGAGAAGCAGGACCTTGGCAATAGATTTGGTGGTGATGTTCTTGCTAACTTAACTATGGCAAGTCTGCCTGCTCTGAATAATGCAAGTTTTGATTATCTTACTCAGACTGTTGGAAAAAATGCAGACGTTCTGAAAGCTATGGACGCTAGCGGGGCACTTAAGAATATTCCTGATGTTATTAGAGAAGTTGGGGACGCCACTAAGCAGATTCCGGGTATAGATAATATTACTGATATCTATAAAGGAATGGATGATTATAGTGTATCTCGTAATCCTGGCGGAAAGAGTGCTTACCAAGTAGAAGCTGAACGTAATGCGCTAATAAAACAAATTGATGATTATGAAAATGGTAGATTGCCAAATTCTGATTATATCAATCTCGGAAAAACACCTGACTATATGCGTGCGTATGGCGATATCAATAATCCATTTGTTATGAAACAAAGTTCTATCAATAAAATTGCCTATCCTGATGGATATATGGGTGGAAAACATAATCTTGGTTTTGAAGCTTTAGCAGAAATCCCAAATAGATTGAATAATCCTGCAGCAGTTATGGATTCATTAACACAACCTAACAGTGGTGTTGTACTAACAGATATGTTAAAAGGAGACAAACCTACTATAGCGCCTATACACATGGATAAGCCTTCTTCAATGGGAACTATCAATGAACTGGCGTCTTTGCATGATAGAGAATTAGACAATATTGGGCATATGCTTGAAAATACAAACAAACCTTATATTAATGAAGAAAAGGTTCGTGATGTGCTCTCTGGTAACGGACTACAATTGTCCGAACTGAAAGCTACAACCGATCCTCTTCTTAACCATAACGTATCAGATGCTATTCAAAATGTCAATAAAAATTCTGTTAATTTTGAACTTCCAAAAGAGACTCAGGAACAGCTTTTATCTGACTTTGAGGAATACTATCGTGCATTAGACACTATGGATGAAGCAGCACAGAAAAGTGGTAATGCAAAAGTTATAGAGAAGTTTGATAACCTTAAGAAAGCGGTATTTGATTACGAGGAAGCAGTTTGGAAGTCAGAAGACCTTGACGCGGTGAATACAGCCAAGAAGAAAGCTGATTCAACTAGACAGGCATTTGTCCGCGAAATGAAGAAAATTGATCCTAACTACAAAGGAGAACTTACAGGAACTAAGTTAGGCAGAGCAGAGTTTAGACGCACATCTATTCCACAGTCAGACGAGGCTTTAAATGCTATTACTGAGCTTGAAAATCTTGGAAATGATGTAAGCAAGGACGTAATGAAGCAGGCTGATAATGTGGCTGAGTCTGTTAGTAAGAGTGCAGATGATTTTAGCATTGAATCTGTAAATGGTAAAAACGGACAGCAACTTTATTATATTGCCCTTAAAAATGGCGATATGACTGTTCCTGTTGAACCTGGAAAAACATACAAGAGTGCAGAAGAAGCTAAGAATGCACTTGATCTTAACTTACAGTTCTTTGCAGATATAGCAGATGATATTCCAGAATCAGCATTTAAGGAACGTGGTCTTTCAAAGCATATTGTAGGTGAAGATACACCTATGAAGATGGAAGAGGTTTCTGATGAAGTCATAGCTGATTTCAAAGATGATCCTGATATGTACAAGGTGTTAACTAATGCTGAGACAAAGGCAAAGGCAGAGAGAATCTATAGGGAAAGCTCTAATGCTGAAGCACAGTTTAGAAGATTATTAGCACAAAAGGATCCTGCGGCACTTCCATTAGGGCACCAGCTTGCTAAAGATTATTCCGCAGCTGGAGATCATGAAGCGGCTGCACAGATTTACCGCGATATGGGTAATGAACTTACAAAAGCTGGTCAGTTCTCACAGGCTGCAGCAATTAACATGATGAAAAATGATCCTCTTACAGCTTTACAGTATGCAGAAAGACAGATTGACAACCTTAATCAGCAGGGAGCGAAGAGATTTGGAGATAAGTGGAAAAACTTTGAACTGACAGATGAAGAAAAGAGTCTCTTTGATAATATTAAACCTGGTGATGAAGAAGCTATTAAGTCAGCATTTGACCAGATCGGAGCAAGACTTGGTACAGAATATCCTACTACTTTCATGGATAAGCTTCTTGAAGGCCGTAAGATTGCTATGTTGTTCAACGTCCGTACCAATGTAAGAAACTTCCTTGCAAACGTGCCTACTCTTGGTATGCGCTGGATGGCAGATAGAGCTGAAGCACTCGGCCAGAATGCGGCACATCTTATTAACCCTGATATTAAAGTAACTCAGTCATTAACTGGAAGTGGCGTTCAGGGACGTAAGCTTGCTAAAGAAGTATTTGAGAGTAACAAAGTACAGGCAATGCTTAAGGGGGATGTAGGCAAGTATGAAATACCAGAGCTGAGAAATAGCCTTGTTCAGAATAAGACCATGTATAAAGGTACTCATTTTGAAAAATGGCTTGATAAGGTTACTGGTGATGGTATTCAGAAGCTTAATATAAAGCTTTTTGGAAAACAGGGTGTACAGTCAGGACTTGAAACAATCCGAAATGCTACATATAAAATGCTTGATCTTGGTGATAGTCCTTTTGTAAAAGAGAATTTTGTTGAAAGGCTTGGTTCTTATATTCACGCTCAGGGAATTAAGAATATAGAAGATGTTCCAGATGAAGCTATTGAAATGGCATGGGAAGAAGCTATGAAAGCTACCTACAAGGATAATTCTTGGGCTGTTCAGATGCTTAGTGGTCTTAAAGGCGGAATTGAAAAAATACCTGGTGTTGGTAGACCAATTAGTCAGGCTGCCATTCCATTTTTACAGGCTCCC
>JAEIGA010015171.1_pt1 | contig 11734 bp, 11 predicted proteins | sample 9270691 | NCBI WGS metagenome assembly JAEIGA01 (sample SAMN17057246, study PRJNA624740) | gut metagenome | biome: biome; isolation source: fecal sample | host: Bos grunniens | place: China: Xizang | collected 2019
ATCCTTACAGACTATCCTAAGGACATCAAGGCATTCTATATGAAGCAGAACGAGGACGGCAAGACCGTACGCGCAATGGACGTTCTCTTCCCTAAGATCGGTGAGATCATCGGCGGATCAGAGCGTGAGTCATCTCTCGAGAAACTCGAAGCACGTATCGAGGAGACAGGCATGAGCCGCAAGGGTCTTGAGTGGTATCTTGACACACGCCGCTTCGGTTCGGCACCTCACAGCGGATTCGGTCTCGGTTTCGAGCGTCTCCTCCTGTTCGTGACAGGTATGAGCAACATCCGCGACGTCATCCCATTCCCACGTACTCCAAAGAACGCAGAATACTAGGATTATGCTGATTATAGGAATAGCAGGAGGCTCCGGTTCCGGAAAGACCACAGTAGTCAAAGCAATTACCGAGCAGCTCAAGGAGAAGGTGGTGGTGATTCCTCAAGATTCATACTACAAGGACTTGAGCCACTTGACTGAAGCGCAGAAAAGAGTCCATAACTTTGACCATCCGGATTCGATTGATTTCGATCTCCTCAGAGAACAGTTGAATGAACTTCGTGAGGGAAGAGAGGTGGAACAGCCGATCTATTCATACCTCACCTGCGGACGATCAAAGGACGAGACAGTCAATGTGAAGCCGGCAGATGTGATCATCGTGGAAGGTATCCTTATCTTCACCGATCCGGAACTGCGCAAACTCATGGACATAAAGATCTTTGTGGACGCAGACGATGACGACAGGCTGATGAGAGTCATGGCACGCGACATCGTGGAAAGAGGAAAGACTGTCGAATGGGTCATCGAAAGATACTCGAATACAGTGAAGCCTATGTATCTGCAGTTCATCGAGCCAAGCAAGAGATACGCAGACATCATCATCCCTCAGGGAGGTCACAACAAGGTCGCTGTCGATGTGATTTCTGCAACGATTGAAAAATCATTGGCAAACTGCAAGAAGTAACATTGTCATTCTGAACGAAGTGAAGAATCCTTTCAATAAAGACGAACGCGCAGGCTTATACATCACCGTGATATTCCATCTCACGGTGATTATTGTCTTATTGCTTTACCAGATCGATTCGACCTTACGCAGAGAGGAAAGTTTCGTGCTGGATTTCTCGAAGCAGGAAGAAATCGAGCGTCGTCAGCAGGAGGAGATATTCAAGGAGGACATCAGCAGGAAACTTGATGAACTTATCGCTGCGGCTCAAAGTTCAGGTTCACCTATCAGAAACATAGCGACGGATGCCTCCAGGGCTCAGTTAAGGGACGATAGGGGCACAGATGCAGAGCAGCTGTACAAAGATGCCGAAAGGCTTGCAAATGACCTTAAAAACGGCCATAAGGACGCAATTGAGGAAAACGCAGTCGAGGAGACTGTCGAGATGCAGCATCAGCAGAAGCGTGAAGATAAGAATCAGAAGGAATACAGCGGTCCGTCAGTACTTTCATATTCCCTTGACGGACGCAAGGCAAGCCATCTGCCGATTCCGGCATACAGATGCTACGGAGCAGGCGATGTCACAGTCATCATTACTGTAAACAATGCAGGGCAGGTCGTACGTGCAAATGTCATGGATGAGATTTCATCTTCCGACGACTGTCTGAGGAAGTTTGCAGTCCGCGCTGCACGAATGTCCAGGTTCAGCGCCTCGCCTGATGCTCCGGCAAACCAGACCGGAGAAATCATCTACAGATTCATAGCACAGTAACTGCTGCCATAAACAGAATCATCCCCCTGAGGTCGGAAAGCTGAAAATCTATGGTTATGCTTTCCTCTCCACAAGGGGATGATTCTGTCATGTATGTCTGTGCTCCTTTAATGGAACTTTACGGTACTGGAGTTGTCCAGGGCTGCCTGTATGGCGTCATCTATCGGGATGTAGAAACGATAGAACGCTTCGTCGCCGAGTTTTGAGAAACGGCCTACGAGAGCCTTCAGCTGAGGCATCATGTATGGAGCAGTTTCCTCCCACTCCCCTTTCTTGAGCTTTATGCCATCAACCCTTTCAGCATAACTGATGAACTGGCCTGCGAGATCGATCTGGTCCAGATATGAATCCAGGCGGTCAAAATCATCGATCTGAGCCAATGTACCGCGATATTTGTCGAACATCGTCTGCGCGAAACGCATCTGGGTGGCCTTTCTGTTGGCCTGGATATAGAAATCTGTCGCCCTTGTCGTATCCATTGCGACAAAGACATCAGGAATGATACCTCCGCCGCCATATACCGGACGGCCTCCTACGGTGTGGTACAGGGCTGTGGTATCCACCTTCATGCTGTCAGCTGACGTCATTTCACCGTTCATATAACGCTCGTAGATGTCATAGTCGTAATCTGTATCCTCATAAGGCTTTTGGATGCAGCGTCCTGAAGGAGTATGGAAGCGTGCGACTGTGATTCTGACTCCGGAACCGTCAGTGAAATTGATAGGCTCCTGCACAAGACCCTTTCCGAAGGACCTTCTGCCCACGATGACTCCCCTGTCGTTATCCTGGATGGCACCGGCAAAGATCTCGCTTGAAGAAGCCGAGCCCTCATTTATCAGGACAGAAAGATCCACATATTTGAGAGTTCCGTTGCCGTCTGCATCATAGTCACGACGCGGACGGTTAAGTCCTTCCATATATACAATGACCTCACCTCTTCTCAGGAACTCGTTAGAAAGAAGGAGGGCCTGGTCGAAGTAACCGCCGGTATTGTCCCTGAGGTCGAACAGAAGTCTTGTCATACCCTGCGAAAGAAGTTTCTGAGTGGCCTCGGAAAACTCCTTGTAGGTCGTTCTGGTAAACTTTGAGAGCTTGATGTAACCTGTATTTGAATTTATCATGAAGGCTGCATCGACACAGTTCACAGGAATCTTGTCCCTGGTGATTTCAAACGGAATGAGAGTGCCGTCACGGTTGACGGTAATCTTCACCTTGGAACCCTTTGGACCCTTCATGAGCCTGATCATGCTGTCCTGCGGCATCTTTACACCGGCAACGACCTTGTCATCGACCTTGACGATCCTGTCGCCCTGCATAAGTCCTGCCTTCTCCGAAGGTCCTCCAGTCAGAGGATTCAGTACGACCGCTGTATCATTAGGGACATTGAAAGTAATGCCGATGCCTTCAAAATTACCTGAAAGTTCAGCCTCTGATTCCTCAAGTTCCACAGGAGGCATATAGACAGAATGCGGGTCAAGTTCAGCAAGTGCCGCAACCACTGCAGCATCTGTCATACCCTCCATATCGATGGTATCGACATAGTTCTTCTGAACCTCCTGGAGAATCAGATTCAACTTTCTCCAACGGTTGTAGTCTCCATCAAACTTCTTCTTCTCAAACACCTTACCCGAAACCAAGGTAAGAAGCACTCCCAGGACAACGCCCAGGAGTGCGACATAAACGGTATTATCTGTCTTCTTCATATGACTCTGTTATAGATCCTTCGCTTCGCTCAGGATGACAAATACGCTCAGGATGACATACATGTCAGTCCACCTGTTCCACTACTATACCGGCTCTTTTAAGGAGGTCTATACCGTCTGTGAGACGATAAGCATCCCTGTAGACCACACGCTTGATTCCGGCCTGGATTATGAGTTTAGCACATTCCATGCACGGAGAAGCGGTCACATAGAGGGTCGCATCCTTGCTGCTGTTGCCGGACTGTGCGACCTTGGAAATTGCATTGGCCTCAGCATGAAGGACATACGGTTTTGTAACGCCATTCTCATCCTCACAGATGTTTTCAAACCCAGACGGAGTTCCATTGTATCCGTCCGAAATTATCATTCTGTCCTTTACGAGAAGGGCACCGACCTGGCGGCGCTTGCAGTATGAGTTCTGGGCCCATACTCCTGCCATCTCGATATAGCTGCGGTCAAACTTTTCCATATTACAATTATCTCTGATAAAGGTATCTCTTGATGCTCTTCTTCGGTGTACGCTCGAAATCCTCCGACATCACCTCGATCTTCTTCAGTTTCGCGTAGTTAGGAAGTTCCTTGTTAAGTTCAGGCAAAGTATTCTCGATGTACCTGATGAAAGCGTCCTGGTTCATACCGTCCTTCGCTCCCTGAGCGAAATCAGGATAGATGAGGGCAGTAAGTCCACCGTTGTCTTCGATCACAAGCGAATCCACCACATACGGCTGGCTGTTGATAACTGTCTCCACCTCCTCAGGATAGATATTCTGACCGCTCGGACCGAGAATCATACACTTTGTACGTCCCTTGATGAAAAGGCATCCGTCTTCATCGAGGATTCCCATGTCACCGGTACGGAACCATCCGTCTTCAGTGAACACTTCAGCGGTAGCATCTTCATTCTTATAATATCCGAGGAACACATTCGCACCCTTCACCTGGATTTCGCCAGGGATATTCGCAGGATCTGCAGAAGCGATCCTCACCTCCATGTTTGGAGCCGCCTTACCGCAGGAATAGAGTTTCTCGTCTTTCCAGTCATCATATGTGATGATAGGAGCACACTCTGTCATGCCATATCCCACTGTGAACGGGAAGTTCATCTTCTTGAAGAATGCCTCAACTTCCTTGTTGAATGCAGCACCACCGATGATGACCTCGTAGAACTCACCTCCGAATGCCTTTACAAGTTCTTCACGGATCTTGTTATGAATGATCTGGTTAAGGCCAGGGACCTTTACGAGAACCCTGATTCCTTCCTTCTCAAGGATAGGCTTCACCTTGCTCTTGTAGATCTTCTCGATCACAAGCGGAACAGCGATCACGACTGTCGGCTTGACCTCAGAGAGAGCCTGCATGATGATCTTAGGGCTCGGGAGACGTGAAAGGAAGTGTACATGACATCCTACAGAAAGTTCATAAAGAACCTCAAACATGAGTCCGTACATATGTGCACACGGAAGCATGGAGACGACCCTTGATGTATTGTCGATCTGAGGAAGAACCTTACGGCCGAACTGGATGTTTGAAAGGATGGCACGATAAGGGATCATGACTCCCTTCGAGAAGCCTGATGTTCCTGAAGTATAGTTGATCACTGCAAGTTCATCGGCTGAATCCTCGTAGTAGTTCAGCATTTCAGGCTCGAAAGCCTCAGGATACTTCTTTCCGAAAAGTTCGTTGAGATGCTCCTTTGCATCATATATCTTCTGGTCTGCAGCATACAGGATCTTGAATGTATTTACCTGGATGATGGCCTGTACATCAGGCATTTCGCTTTCTGAAAGACCCTCCCAGATCACCTCATCCACAAAGAGGATCCTAGCCTCTGAGTGATTTACAAGATGATGTATGTTTGCTGACTTGAACTCGTGGAGAAGCGGAACCGGTACGGCTCCATATGTCATCGCAGCCAGGAAAGATACAGCCCAGTTTGCCTGGTTCCTGGAGCAGATGGCCACCTTGTTTCCCTTTTCAAGACCGCACTCATCGAACATGATGTGCAGTTTCTCGATTCTTCTTGCCATGTCCCTGAAACACAGAGTCTCACCCTGGTAGTTGGAGATGGCTGGGCGAACCCAATTCTTCTTGAAGGCCTCTTCAAAGACCTTGTTTACTGATGTGAATTCCATTTTATCTAAGTTTAAAGTACGTTATCATTTAAGTTTTACGGTCCTCTTCTTTCCGTCGTAGCAGGTCACCTCTACAGATGTGGCGTCAACAGCATTGACTTCGCTGTCCGGTCTTATCATCTGGTCGCCCTGGAATGTGGTGAGAGGTTCTCCTCCATAGAACGGATAGATCACGGTCTGGATGGATGTCCTTACAACCCAGAACGAATTTCCGCCGACAGTAATCTTCTCCGGCAGAGCCTTGACTGTCTCTCCGGCACGGATTCCCTTCCATGATGAAGGCTTCTGGCCCTTGAGATTGTACATCTCCAGAGTATTGTCCTTATGAAGGACCATGATATTGTATTTCTTCGAACCGTTGAAGTCATATACATCAGGTCCTATGAGAATGTCCTTTCCAAGATCAACAGGAAATCCGCTTACATAACGGCCGAGTCTGTCGATCATATATATACTGCTTCCGGCACCGAAGACGATCTGCAGTTTTCCGTTGGCATAATAATCTACATTCTGTGCTGTACCGCAGATCGGTTCCTTGAAAGGAATGCCCCAGAGGTCCTTGCCGTCTTCACTGAGACAGATGGAAAGATGGGAGTTCTGATAGAAACTGTTCATCTTTCCGGTACCCGAGTTCTTCACCTGGAACGGACCCTTAGGAACTACTACGGTAGTATCCCTCTCGAATGCAGGAGCCTTGGTTTTCTGAAGCTGAAGCTTGAGGACATCCACAGAGACTGACGGACTCGACTTGCCAGGAGCCACGCTCATCACCATCGGTGCGTATTCAGCATCCTCATACAAAGGTGCTGCGAACTTCAGGAAGGCAGTCTTGAAAGTATTGTCCAGGATCTTATAATCCTCTGAGAATGAGAAATATGACACAAACGAGGACTTTCTTTCAGCAAGAAGGTCAGGCTGTGAAGCATCAGCCATATACTGACGCAAGGTGTATTCCAGAGCCCTTCCGCTGACATATTCCTGGACAGCGTTCATGCTTCCTGAAATCACCCATCCGTTCATCCATGTGAAGCATGATTCGTCAGAAAGAGAGAAAAGGTTTCCGAATACAGAAGCCAAAAATCCGGCATACGGCCATGAATGCACGGCGGGAACATACGACTTCTTCGAGAAGTCTTCCATTCCCTTGAAAAGCACCTCAGGAATATCCTTGTCGGTCCTGACCATATTCACGGTCTCGAGTCTGCCGCCAGCCATGAACGACACGGATGCCACCTCCCTGACACCTATGGATGTCATAAGGTCATAAGGAGCTATTCCAGCCTTGCCGGAAAGGGATTTCTGGTTCGCGTTGTGCTTCTGGAGAAGCTGGCGCGAATCAAGATAGGACTTGTATCCGTCCACATATCCGTCAAGACCGGCCAACGGAATCGAAGCCGCAAAGACGGTATATGACGGTATCATCTCCGAAACTGCTGACACGGAAGGCTGCGAGTTCTGGAGAACTGTCATGAATTCTGCAGCATCACCTTCATAGACCACCGAACCGTCAAGCGAGAACGAACGTCCGCCCTCGGATATATCGAAAGTCGTCCAGTCCGAAAGACGGGACACGAATCCTGAATAAGATGTATATTTCTTAGTGAATACAGCCGGCAGGAGATACGATGCATGGAGATTTGAAACGATGAGCACATCATCTCCAGAGGCCAGTCCTGATGCTTCCGCAAAGCCCGGAGCATCCATCACCGACATCGACTTGTCAAGATGACGCAGGGCGGACTGCACAAGTGCCTCAGACTCAGAGGCAACGACCATCGAACGTTCTGCGACGACATATCTTGCGGTCATACCCTTGCCGGAAAGGCTGTCAATCAGCGACGCAGCCGCTTCAGAAGGAAGTTCAGCCGGCTTTCCTGCATCATAGACATACAACGGAAGAAGCTTTCCTGAATAGTGCATCGAAACAGCCATCCTTGAATCCAGCATACCCTTTTCGGAGAAGCATGCCACAAGAACGGCATCCGACGGGATGGCCGCCAGAAGCCTGTATCTGTCCTGCGAAGCCACTTTGGAAGCCTTGGCAGAGCCGCCGTTATCAACGCCTGAATAAAGAAAGCCTACGGCAACGCCTGTTCCAACTATCAGAACCGCAAGAACAGAAAGGCAGAGTATTAGTGATCTTCTGCTCATTTACTTTACAGCGATCGCCTCAATCTCAACCTTCACGCCAAGAGGAAGTGCAGCGGCCTGATAACATGCCCTCGCCGGCTTGTCACCTGTGAAGTACTCCGCATAAACCTCGTTAACTGCCTTGAAATCAGCGATATCGGCAAGAAGAACTGTAGTCTTTACAACATTGTCATAGTCCATTCCAGCCTCCTTGAGGATTGCACCGATATTCTTGAGAGACTGGTGAGCGGCAGCAACTATATCCTCCTGAACCTTTCCGTCAGCAGGGTTTACAGGAATCTGTCCTGAAATATAAAGTGTTCCGTTTACTTCGATTGCCTGCGAATATGGACCCACAGCCTTTGGCGCGTCCGGAGTTGCGATTACCTTTTTCATAATTCTATCTTTAAAACCGTTAAAATTTCACATTATACAAAACGTGCAAATATACGAATTATCATACAATTATCCAACTGCAGGAAGGGGCATAAAACAAGGAAGCCAGGCTTCTCAGCCTGGCTTCCTTGTAGCCCCGAGCAGAATCGAACTGCTATCTAAAGTTTAGGAAACTTCCATTCTATCCGTTGAACTACAGGGCCCTAAACTTCGAAAAGCAGCGATTACTCAGCCTTCTTCTCAATGATCTGACGACCTCTGTAGTAGCCGCACTCTGGGCATACTCTGTGGTACATGATAGTTGCACCGCAGTTTGAACAAGTTGCGAGTGTAGGAACTACCGCAACGTCGTGTGTTCTTCTCTTGTCACGTCTCTGCTTAGAGACCCTGTGTTTTGGATGTGCCATTGTTCTATATTTTTTAAATTATTAATAATCACTTAAAGAGTTCCTTCAAAGATGCAAACGGGTTGTTCTCGTCCGTATCGGTGACAACCGGCTCACCTGCCGAAAGATACCTTACCGCATCAGGATTGCATTCACCGTCTTCATGCACCCTCTGCATCGGAAGAGCCAGGCATACATAGTCATAAATGATCTGACTCATGTCGAACTCTGCATCTGTCGCAGGTATGAAGACAACTTCACGCTCTCCTTCATGATGCTCGTCCGAAGACTCTTCGTCACCATACTTGACACTCAATCTGATCTCGACATCTATCGGCATATGCACCTCATCAAGACATCTGTCACACTCCACAGTCACATCTCCCGTCACCTCGCAGTCGATACCCAGGTAGCGTCCTGACTTCTCGACTCTCACGAATGCATCCAGCTCAGCATCAAGTATTTCAGAGTTATCAAAACCTTCGAAGAACTCCTTGCCGACCGTCCAGTCAAACTCGTGCTGTCCAGTCGTCAATCCATTTAGAGGTATTATAAATCCGTCATTCATTCCGACCCATAAATAGATTTGAGCCCGCAAAGATAGCAAATACTTTTATTATTAGCAATTTATCTCGGAACTTTTTCTTTTTCTATCAAGTTCGCTCAGCAATATCTTCCTGAGTCTCATCGACTTAGGTGTCACTTCCACGAGCTCATCCTCCTGAATATACTCAAGAGCCTCTTCAAGCGAGAACACTACCGGAGGAGGCAGCATGACCTTGTCGTCACTGCCGGATGCACGCATGTTGGTAAGTTTCTTTGTCTTGCAGATATTGATGGTAAGGTCGCGGTCGCGGGTATGCTCTCCCACAACCTGACCCTCGTAGATATCCACGCCCGGCTCGATGAAGAAACGGCCTCTGTCCTGAAGCTTGTCCATCGAATATGCGACTGAAAGACCAGTCTCGAGAGACACAAGCGAACCGTTGGTACGGCGCTCTATATCACCCTTGTACGGCTCATATCCCTTCAGACGGTGGGCAACGACAGCCTCTCCCTGAGTTGCAGTAAGAAGATTGCTTCTGAGTCCCATGAGACCTCTTGAAGGAATGTCGAACTCAAGGTGGGTCCTGTCTCCCCTGCCCTCCATCTGGATGAGCGCACCCTTTCTGCGTGTCACCATCTCGATGGCTCTTCCTACAAACTCCTCAGGAAGATCAATGGTAAGATTTTCGATAGGCTCACAACGCTGGCCGCCGATCATCTTGTCAAGGACCTTAGGCTGGCCGACCTGAAGTTCGAAGCCCTCGCGGCGCATGGTCTCGATGAGGACCGAGAGATGAAGCACTCCACGGCCATAAACGATGAACGAGTCGGCATTCGGACCTGGCTTCACCCTGAGGGCGAGATTCTTCTCAAGCTCCTTTTCAAGACGGTCCTTGAGATGACGTGAAGTCACGAACTTGCCTTCCCTGCCGAAGAACGGCGAATTGTTGATGCAGAAAAGCATGCTCATGGTAGGCTCGTCCACCTCGATCGGAGGAAGTGCCTCCGGATTCTCGAAGTCGGCAACGGTATCACCGATCTCAAAGCCTTCCAGTCCCACCACGGCACAGATGTCGCCGCACTGAACCTCTTCTACCTTGGCCTTGCCGAGTCCGTCGAAGATCATGAGTTCCTTGATCTTCTGCTTCTGCTGTATGTCATATCTCTTGCAGAGAGTAGTGTTCATTCCTGCCTGAAGCGAACCGCGTGTCACTCTTCCGACTGCAATACGGCCCACATATGGAGAATACTCAAGAGAAGAAATGAGCATCTGAGGGGTTCCCTCCACCTTTTCCGGAGCCGGAATCACTTCAAGGATGGTATCGAGAAGAGCGGTGATGTCGTTCGCCGGCTCCTTCCAGTCATATGACATCCATCCCTGCTTTGCACTTCCGTATACAGTTCGGAAATCGAGCTGATCCTCTGTCGCTCCGAGAGAGAACATAAGGTCGAACACCTCTTCCTGCACCTCTTCCGGACGGCAGTTGAGCTTGTCCACCTTGTTGATCACGAGTACCGGCTTCTTTCGCATCTCAATGGCCTTCTGAAGGACGAAACGTGTCTGAGGCATACATCCCTCGAACGCGTCCACGAGAAGGATCACACCGTCCGCCATGTTGAGCACTCGCTCAACCTCACCTCCGAAGTCACTATGGCCCGGGGTATCAATGACATTGATCTTTACACCCTTGTACACTACAGAGACATTCTTCGCAAGGATGGTGATGCCTCTTTCTCTTTCAAGGTCGTTATTATCGAGGATAAGTTCTCCAAGTTTTTCCTGCTCGCGCGCCTGTCGCGCCTGATAGATCATCCTGTCCACAAGAGTGGTCTTGCCATGGTCAACATGGGCGATGATCGCGATATTTCTGATATCCTGCATAATCTGCTAATAATTAATCGTGCAAAAGTAGATATTTTTATAAAATATTTGAAACACTTTTTTTATTTTTGCCGCCGAAATAAATTATTAAAACTATGAAGCAGGACATGATTGTCATTCTGGATCTCGGAAGCCATGAAAACACCGTGGTGGCAAGAGCAATCCGTGCATTGGGCGTGTATAGCGAAATCCACCCGCACGACATCACAGCTGAGGAGCTTAAGGCTCTTCCTAATGTAAAGGGTATCATCATCAACGGTGGCCCTAACAACGTCATCGACGGAGTTGCGATCGACGTTCTCCCCGAAATTTATGAGGCCGGCTTCCCTGTAATGGCTGCAGGCCATGACAAGGCACTCTGCGAGGTGAAGCTCGCTCAGTTCAACAATGACGAAGAAGCAATCAAGGACGCAATCAAGTCATTCGTATTTGATTCCTGCAAGGCTGAAGCGAACTGGAACATGAAGAACTTCGTTGCTGACCAGGTGGAACTCATCCGTCAGCAGGTAGGTGACAAGAAGGTTCTCCTCGCGCTTTCAGGCGGTGTGGACAGTTCTGTTCTTGCAGCCCTTCTCCTCAAGGCTATCGGCGACAAGCTTTACTGTGTCCATGTAAACCATGGTCTCATGCGTAAGGGCGAGTCAGAGAATGTAGTGGAGGTATTCAGAAACCAGCTTTGCGCAAACCTCATCTATGTTGACGCGACTGACCGTTTCCTCGGCCTTCTCGAAGGTGTCGCAGATCCTGAGCAGAAGAGAAAGATCATCGGCGGCGAGTTCATCCGCGTATTCGAGGAAGAGGCACGCAAACTTGACGGAATCGACTTCCTCGGTCAGGGTACAAT
>JAEIGA010015172.1_pt1 | contig 11734 bp, 9 predicted proteins | sample 9270691 | NCBI WGS metagenome assembly JAEIGA01 (sample SAMN17057246, study PRJNA624740) | gut metagenome | biome: biome; isolation source: fecal sample | host: Bos grunniens | place: China: Xizang | collected 2019
ACACCTTGAACGCGGTGGCAAATGTCTCTTCAACAAATGGTGATGCCTTTGTAGGCAGACCTCGTGTAATAATATTGTTCAATACCGCATAAATCGGGTGAACATCGTCTGAAATCGAAGCACCGATATCAAAAGGTGCATATACATCAAAGTAAGGAAGATTGGTAAATGAGCAATCTACAATAATGTCAATCAATTCAAAAACAGAGTCCAAAGCATAGCCACTTGCAAATTGAGATGCCGGGAAATACTTGAACTTTATAATCTGCTCAATGACATTAGCGTCTAGCCTAAAAGCACGAATGTAAAAGGTGTAATCAGAACGAGACGCCTTTTGATGTTTCTCATCATTAAATGTATAGGACAGACTGTCGGTGAAATAATTCAAAAACGCATCAATTCTTCGATTACCCGTTTGTGGATAGTACGGGCTAACGCAAAGAACATAATTGTCTATCTCCGAATTTGCAAAGAGAATTTGCGATAGATGTTTGAGGTTGATACCATAAATATCCAATACATTAGAGAAAATATGAAAAACTTTATTGCCATTATAAAGTTTAATATTCTCCTTTGTAACAAACTCCAGCTTACTGTTTATTTCAGAGATAGTAACATTCGGGTCTATCTCGGAGATAATAAACTTGGCACGCCCTAGAGCAACTGTAGACGGCTCTATGAGGATAATTTCGTTTACCTTTATTTTAAGATTGTGCAGTCTCGCATATTCATACAGGCAAAGGGAGGCCATACCTTGTCCACAGCCCCAATCAATAATGCTAATATCTCCACTCAATGCTCCTTTAGGGAGATTGTCAAAGGTGTGGAAAAGCTTTCCTTTATGCCATTGAATGTAGGCAGCCATATAAGCATTCAGCTGCACCTCATCGTTATATATCGTTTCACCTGAATGTCCTCCTCTATCAGTTATCGCCCACGGACAACGAACTAATTCCGGAGGAAGCAACGACCTACAAATACGCTCGATATTGTCAAGTGATTTGTCGCTGGCACTATGAAACTTCTTCTTAAAATCACTCATATTATCTACCTGTAATGGTGTCCGACAAAGGATTATTTTTGTGTTGCTTGTAATTTGCCACAGCAGACTCCTTGCTTGTATTAGCGTAGCAGTACTCACAAAGATGTGGGCAGGTGTTATACTCGCCTATATCTTTAGATTTCATACAACCACAAAATTCTCTCTGTCCTTTATCTTTGTTACTCTTGTTTATAATCGTATAATCTCCACTGTCAAGAAGAATGGCATCTTCAGGAATGGCTGGAGCCACTTCCATAGCGAAGAGATCCTGTTGAACAGCCTGGATCTGCAAGATTTCTGCATTCAGGAATTTCATCAGCTCCGGTGAACGGTAGCCTAAACGAACAATAAGCTTGTCATCGACACAATGGTTATGTTTAATACCGAATTGATTAATATCTATCTTTTCGCCACAGGTGGCAAGTTCGTACCCCCACTTCTTATTCAGTTCTGCAAGCTTTGATGCAAACTCTATCATAGAAAGTTCATCCCATTCTTTGTATGGAACATTATTCCTTTCGAGATTGGCCTTTACTTTACGATATGAAGCAATATCGGCAAAACTGAATACAAGTTTTTCCGTATATCCATATAGGCTATCTCCGATAAACTCAATTTTTCGTATCAAGTCATCAACACCAATAGTCTCTGTAAGAATAAGAGGGTCAAAACGCCAGATAACAGCACCTTTGCCTAACCTCTCAACAAGAAGCTTGAACGTCTCAATTCTTTCTGCAAGAGGACGTACACCTTTTTCCAACCTTTCTGCCTCGTAATCATTAAGTGTGTACTGTATATAACAAGCAATTCCCTTTTCTTTAAGTTCATCTAAACGAGCAAGAAGAGGGCGAGGATTTTTCGACCAAAAAACGATGAATTTTGTATCTTCATAAGATACATAATATTTCACTCCGTTAAATGGATTAGTCCATGCGGAATAGCCTTTATTTAGACGGTGAAAGAACCAATCTGTATAAAAGGCCGGTATATCTGTACTGCGACTAGCAGAAACAACAATAGGAAAATTTGCTTTTGCAACAGTTCCATTGTCTAGTACGATTGTTCTATCTTCCTGTTTTTTAGCCATAATAAATTACTCCCTAAAATTCCTCTTCATCAAATAAGTCCATAAAATCATCAAAACTCTCCGTTTGAGCTAAAGATAAACTTGCAAGGCTAAAGCCTGCTAATGAGGGATCATCAAATAACCAACTAAAAAAATCTTCAACATCATCACCCACAGCAAGTGAGAATACATAATCATACAAGCTCATAGACTCATACCAACCATTACGATAGTATTGCTCTTTCAGTTGATTAGCTTTATAATGTTTATTTGCGATTAACTCTGGTCGAGCCCCTGAATTAAGCGACATATCGTAATCATCAGACCAAAAACTCTTATGACGGTACACTTTTATAATTCTGTTTGAATCCGCATTGTGAATATTTTCTGCTGAAAAATCTGCCATATTAGGAGTCCATAATCCCCCACCACGAGCAATCGAGACCAATGGTTGTATAATATCGTCATCATCAGGAAAGAAAAAACTTTCCGTAGAACTACAAATATGTTGAGTAACGAATCTCATACCCAAAGAATTTGTCTCAACGGGATTGGCTTCAACAAGAACGATACTACCATACCTAGTATCATCAACACCTTTTATGTTCATTATTTGAAATTCTTTTTTCATAACTGCAATTTTGAAATATTATAGACGATGTATAACAAGTACAATGACTAAATGTAAATTCCATAATTATAACTAAAAGAACTATATCACCTTGTTTCACACAAAGATTCGCTTTGTCATATAGTTATATGTTATTTCAGCCCTATCAGGCAAAAATAACTAAAAAATATGGTGAAGTCAATACAAAAGGCCCCAAAAAAGAAATAAGTATGTTTTACAACAAAAAACACCTCCTTGCTGCAAGGAGGTGTAAACAATTACACAAACTTTTTAGAAGCGAATACCGCAGTCGTACTTAATAAGATTGTCAGATTTAATAGAAGATATTGATTTAACCTTGTTGTTCTCAATAAAGACCTCTATCAATTCTCTGTTTAGTCCACTCCAATCGTTCCAATAGCAACAGGTTATATAATAAGTAGAACCATTCTTCACGATTTCAGGAGCCAAGTCAAAATTCTTTATTAAGGCAAATGCTCTTGGTTCTTCCTTTCTTATATGCTCTATACTTGGAATGTCTTCCCCTGAATAGATATATGATCTACGGCCATAGCCCGCGTGCCAAAACATCGGCAAATGTCGCCATATTGAATCAAGAAGATAAGCTTGCCAAGCTCCCATATGCGAATCCTCAACAGTAAAATAATTCCATATAGCATAATCATATATACCGTTATCAGAAATATACAGTTTACTCACATCCCCGTGTCCTTCTTCGCTACAAGGTTCCACATCAAGTGTACACGATAAAGGCAAAGAAAGTTTAGACAAACGGTCCAATAACAACTCATAAGACTTGCTTTTAGCCAAAGCAATAACATCCTTCGCAACACCAACAAAATCATCTGAAAAATGATTGCCTGATACAAGAGCAGCTTTGTACTTCATAACAATTCTGTCCACTCGCTCTTTTTCAGCATTCTCACGACGAAGCCTATCTGCATTACGCTTTTCCATCTCTTTTTTGTTTTTGTAGTCCCTATAAATGATAAAAGGGATAAACAGCACTACGAAAGGAGAAATAAAGGCCATAATCAAGTAAAAGTACCAGGGGACTTCTGAACTCGATTGCGAAATGATAAAATCTTGAGATTGCTTTTTCTTAAACTTTGAGCTTATATAAATCAACAGCAATATAAGCCAACTGACAACATAAACAATAAGAACAACTTTCATGACTATGACATTTATTTGTTAGTATATTTTTATATCCGAAAATTCACCTACAAATATAAACATAATCTTAAGAAACGCTATACAGAATCACCATAAAAAAATTAACAAAAACCACCTCCGTGTTTCACAACAGGGAGGTGGAAAAAAATAAAAGCAGAAAATATTTACATGAAAAGTAGTACTGCAAAGATAGGTGCAGAAAATTAGAAGAAAGTTGCTATTTTACCACTTTCTTGCGATATTGTTTATATTGCGTATTTTACTAATTTTGCAGTGCTCATCAAGAGAGTTTATTAATAGGAGAACTCAAAAGCAAGAAAGACTAGTAATTTGCGCTATCGCTTTCTAAAACAACATTAGGACATTGTTAATCAAAAAGTATTCAATTCCCATACACACCGCAAACGCGTTTGCACTTAAATACAATCCCAACAAGCCACTGAAATTTTGCCAAAAATTCGGAAAATTACGGATTCTTATTATGACATTCTATGGATGCCCGTTCAAAGGTTCTTTGAATGGGCATCCATAGAGTGCTTGAATGACCATCCATAGCTCGCTTGAAAGGCCTTTCATAGATGCTATGAAGGCCATTTAAACAATCTTTGAACGAATATTGAACGAAACCTTGTTTTTTGCCTCTTTATTGAATAGTTTTTGAACAGATATTGAACGGTATTGAATGAATTTTTATTGTTCAAAAAAGCATTATATGAGCTACCATTTTCTATAGCAACAAGACATAGAGATTCCATTATTGTTGGAGTATCATACCAGCCATAGCAAAAATTAAGTTGATGCTATTTTTCAACTCAAATAATATCTTTATTTGCCACATCAAAACACATGTAGTATATTTGTGATGTCATTTCAGATTAGCTTATGAAAAGAAGAAGAATTACATATCGCATCTCATCCGGCAAACGCAGAAAATGGAACCGCCCTAAGGTTTGGTTAATCATTTTCCTTATAAGTTTATTGACTCTTATTACTTTTTACTTTTTTCCTACCTCTTTACACAAACAGCTTAGCAGTGCCTGCCTGATTGAATGCAAAAGCTATTACGCAATTCCAATTGCAGGAAAAGACACCTTACGCTTTTCTCCCATATTCAATAAGGAGAAAAACAAACTAGAGTTAGATTTTTCCTGCCATAAGAATTATTGTAGCGGGAGCTTTATTTCCAATTCTGGACATATCATCACATCTACAGCCGTACAGGAGTATGCTACGGATACATTATCCAGCCAAAAGACGAAAGAGAATTTAGAACAAATGTTGGCCCAAATAGAGGGTATTAAAGCATATACAGAAAAGCAAATTGAAGAGTTTGAGTATTATACTCGCACCCACTTTTCCACAGACGACGGATATGAAGATGTAATAATGCTCCAAAACGAAATAAGCGAAAGAGCCCAAAAACTTGATTCTCTAAAAAAACTCATCAACGTAGCAATAGAACAAAGAAGACCGGCCATACTACATAAAGAATTTACATATTATCATCAGATAGTATCTGACTCAGGGCATATTATATCCACAACCGGGAATGCTCTTTTAGTACATCAAAAAGACTCTCTTTTGCTCTTACAGACTAGCGAAGAGGTAACACCCTCACAATGCCATCATCTCAGCTACTGCATAATACCACCGGAATGGACCACGTATAAGGATTGGAGCCTGCGCGTACTTGGATACCCTTCCTATTTTTGCGATTCTGAAGACATTGTCTCTCACACCCCTATGGTCATTCCCTATCATTTACCTTTGCCAACACTTTGCGAAGGAGCTATGGTCTGTGATGTTTTTGGAAGGCCCTCAGGAATCATACTAAATGGTAATCTTTGTTCTTCAAAAAAGATAAACCATTTAATGCATAGTCAACATAGCTACTTGTCTTGGAAGTGGTTGAGCATAAAAACTTTTTTTAAAAATATTTTCACCCCAAAGACTTTAAACGAGAAAACCCTTCCTGTAAATAAAACGACTCACCAAACAAATATTCTGAACTATTTCAAGACGGACGAACAAGGCTACCAATCTCTGTTACTTACCGACGGAACATACGTAGGAGAAACACAAGAAAACCTACCCAACGGTAATGGAAAATTTACATCATACAACGGCGACACCCATTCCGGACTTTGGACTTCGGGTAAAAAGAATGGATGGGGAGAATACATGCTGAGCGATGGCACAACCTACAAAGGCGTTTGGAAAGAGGATACACTCCCTTTGGGGTTCTGTATTGATTCAACAGGATATTACAATGGAAGTTTCAACGACAGTCTGCAACGTCAAGGGTATGGCGATTATGAATATTTCACAGGAGAGCATTACCAAGGAGAATGGGAAAAAGATGCCCCTCACGGTTTCGGGATAAACGTAAGTGCCCATAAAATCATAGAATGCGGAACATGGAAAAACGGGAAATTCAGAGGTGAAAAAATGAAATACACCTCCGACCGTGTATATGGCATTGACATTTCACGTTACCAACACGAATCACGAGGAAATAGCTATGGAATCAATTGGGAAGATTTGCACATAAAGAACCTCGGGGCAACGGCTCAAAAAAGTGTTGTAGGAAAAGCGAACTACCCCATTTCGTTCATATATATAAAAGCAACAGAAGGCAAGAGTATCACGAACAAGTATTATGAATCCGACATCGCCCAAGCGCGAAAGAAGAAAATTGCCGTAGGCGCTTACCATTTCTTTTCCACTACAGTAAAGGGGAAAGAGCAAGCCGATCATTTTATCCAACAGGCGAAACTCCAAAAAGGAGACTTACCACCCGTTTTAGACATTGAGCCTTCAGACAGACAAATAAACGAGATGGGGGGAGCCAAGGCAATGTTCGCTGAAATAAAAATATGGTTAGAAATGGTTGAAAAACATTGCGGCAGAAAACCATTATTGTATGTGAGCCAACACTTTATCAACCAATATCTGCAAGATGCCCCGGATTTTATAAAAGAACACGATGTATGGGTGGCTCGTTATGGAGTATTCAGGCCATACGTCCATTTGCAATATTGGCAATTATCATGCGATGGAAAAGTCAATGGTATAATGGGAGATATAGACATCAACGTATTCAACGGAACAAAAGAGCAATTCAACAACTATAAGAAAGAAGTTGCCATCAAAAAAATCAACGATTAAAAGTTCTCCGCCACAAAACAATTCAATTTTCACTCAATATAATACTATCTTACTTTTAGCTCATCAAATAAAGTCTGCTTAAAAAGAAAAAGCTACCTTTGCAAATAATAAAATAAATGGTCCTCTCCATAGGAAGAGAACAATCTATAAAAATTTCCCACTTTATTAAAAAAATACAAGATATGACAATGGTATCCCCCTCGTTGCTTTCTGCGGATTTTGCAAATCTGCAACGAGATTTAGAAATGCTTAACGATAGCCAATGCGATTGGTTTCATTTGGATGTAATGGACGGGGTATTTGTCCCTAACATTTCATTTGGTTTCCCTGTAATGGAGGCAATGGCCAAATACGCAAAGAAACCACTTGATGTACATCTTATGATTGTACAACCGGAAAAGTTCGTTAAAGAAGTAAAGAAGCTCGGCGCCCAGGTGATGAATGTACACTATGAAGCATGCACCCACTTACACCGAGTGGTACAACAGATTAAAGCCGAGGGCATGATGGCCGGCGTAACACTGAATCCTCACACACCGGTATCTGTGCTGGAAGAAATAGCCCCGGAACTTGACCTTGTCATGCTGATGTCTGTTAACCCTGGATTTGGAGGTCAGAAATTCATCACGTCGGCAGTTGAAAAAACCAAGAAACTGCGTGAATTACTCGACCGCACCGGCTCTAAGGCTCTTATCGAAATTGACGGAGGGGTGAATCGCGAAACCGGCCGTCTATTGGTGGATGCAGGAGCAGACGTTTTGGTAGCAGGAAGTGCAGTGTTCAATGCTCCAAGCCCACAGGAAGAAATTATCGCTCTTAAGTCTTTATAACACAGACATGCTTACTTCGCTACTCTCCGAGCAGGAATTGTTTAATTTATTAAACATCATTCGTTCTTCACGGAACATCATCATTTGCTCTCATCGTGGACCAGACGGCGATGCTGTTGGTTCCTCTCTTTCATGGGCTGAATATCTAAGAAGATTAGGGAAAAGCGTTTCTATTATTATGCCCAATCCTTTCCCGGATTTTTTACGTTGGATGCCCGGCTCCCATCATATCCATTTTTTTGATAAGCACGAAGTTGAAGCAACCAAGATTATTAAAGAGGCAGACCTTATTTTCTGCTTGGATTTCAACTCTCTACACCGCTTACAGGCAATGGGGACAGCCATTGAAAATAGCAAAGCTGACATAGTGGTTATAGATCACCACCTCTCCCCTAACCTTCCACAAGCCAAAATGCTTATTTCACATCCGGAAATGAGTTCTACCAGCGAACTTGTTTTCCGCTTGATATACCAATTGGGGGGATATGATGATATGAATCGCTCTGATGCAGCTAATATTTATTGTGGAATGATGACAGACACCGGAGGATTTACTTACAATTCCAACTCTCCCGAAACATACATCATCATAAGTCTGCTACTGAACAAAGGTATAGATAAAGATAAAATCTATCGCAACGTTCACAACAACTACTCTGAGTCACGTCTTCGACTCACTGGATATATTCTCTACGAGAAACTCCGTTTCTTTGAAAACAGACACGCCTCTATTTTCACCCTTTCCCGTGAAGAGATGAAAAGATTTCATTTTGTACGCGGTGATGCAGAAGGATTAGTAAATATGCCTCTTCAAGTAAAAGGAATGAAACTGAGTATTTCTTTGCGTGAAGATACAGAAAAAGACGTCATACGCGTATCACTACGCTCCGTAGATGATTTTCCTTGTAATAAAATGGCGGAAGAATTCTTCAATGGCGGTGGCCACCTTAATGCATCCGGCGGAGAATTGCCATTTCCCTTAGATGAGGCTATTAAAACTGCAGAAAGAGCTATCGAAGCCTATAAAGATCTGCTATAATAATTATATGTATGAATCATACCGTTTCAACCATTTTTGAACACTTTCCAGATCTATCTGAAGAACAGCGCTCACAATTCCAAGCCCTGGAGGCTCTTTATAAAGAATGGAATGCCAAGATAAATGTCATATCCCGAAAAGACATTGATAACTTATACCCACACCACGTGCTCCATAGTTTGGGTATTGCAAAAATAATTCGTTTCCGCCCCGGATCACGCATTATGGATGTGGGAACCGGTGGAGGTTTCCCTGGAATTCCTTTAGCCATTCTTTTTCCTGAATGCCAATTCCTATTACTGGATAGCATTGGCAAAAAAATCAAAGTAGCCTCTGCCGTAGCTGAAGCTATTGGTCTAAAAAATGTGCAGGCCATACACCGAAATGTAATGGAAGAAAAAGGGCGTTTTGATTTTGTGGTCAGTCGCGCCGTGATGGATACAGGACAGCTTGTACGATTGGTTCAAAAAAATATCCTACACGAGCAACGGAACTCTTTGCCCAATGGCCTTATCTGCCTAAAGGGTGGTGACTTACAAAGCGAACTCTCTGCCTTCAAGCATTGCAGCACAACCTGGTCACTCAGTGAATTCTTTGCCGATGAATTTTTCGAGACAAAGAAAGTGGTTTACGTCTCACTTAAATAAAGAAGAGACATCCTTCCATTTATCTAGGATTTCAGCAAACACGTTCATTGCAACAACCATATTTATATTATGCTACAAGTACAGACCTTTACAGTCAATTTCATAGAAGTAAACTGCTATGTCATTTCTGACGAGACAAACGAGGCTATCATAGTTGACTGCGGCGCTTATGCCGAAGAAGAAAAAACAGCGATAAGCAACTATATATCTCAAAACGGATTAAAGATATGCCATCTGCTCTGTACACATGGCCATTTTGACCATATTTTCGGTAATCAATTTATCTGCGACACGTACAGCATTCACCCAAAGTTGCACATGGACGAGGCTGATACATATAATAATGCGGAGAGACAAATGCAAATGTTTTTGCACAAATCGTTCCCATTGCAAATACCTCCTGTTGAGCACTATTTACAAGACGGAGATTGCATAAGTTTCGGGAATCATTCTTTACGAGTAATTTCTACTCCCGGACATACACCCGGTGGTGTGTGCTATTACATAGAAAGTGAGAATTTACTCTTAAGTGGTGATAGTCTATTCCAAGGTTCTATTGGACGTTGCGACCTCCCCGGAGGAAATGAAGCATCTCTCATAAACAACCTACGCAACAAAATTCTAACCTTACCAGGTAATACAAAGGTGCTACCAGGGCATGGACCTTCCACTACAATAGATGAAGAAATTCGCACGAATCCTTTCTTTTAAAAGTTTCAGTAGCTCCCATTATAGAAAAGCCCAACTTACATAGATTTTCAGTTGGTAATTTTTTCTCTGTAAAATTTCAACAATGAAAAGAATAGAAGAAATAGACTTCTTGAAATGTGTGCTAATAATACTAATGGTTATCTTTCACCTAGGATTTTTTGCGGACCAATATCCTTATGCAAAAGATTTGGTATACACATTTCATATGCCGGGTTTTCTTCTAATATCGGGATTCTTGTCTCCAACATGTAATTCGGGAAGCATTCATTCTTTTTTACGTAGGAAATTGTTATGGCTATTTATTCCATACCTTATTATGGAAACAGCCTACGCCTGCGCATCTTCGTTTCTTCCTGTCAGGAATGGCTTAGAGTCTTTGAGTATTGAGTCTATAGCCCATGCTATTTTTTTACACCCAATAGGACCATATTGGTATTTACATACCCTGATAATTTGTTATGTCGTCTACTTTTTTGCCAGTTATATTAAAAGATATAATGGACTCATAACATTCATCATCAGTGGAATTGTACTATATGGATTATCCGCCAATTGTCTTGGACTCATAGAATTATCCAGTGCATTCTACTTCCTGATTGGTGCTGCAACAAAATATTACAAAAATGATTTTTTGTGCATATTCCGTCCCACATGGTGGATGTTACTTCCATTTGGAATCTGTGCTTTCTTTCCTACAAATTTTGACCGACTCACCATCGGCGGTATCATCATAGTGTATACTGTAATTTGTGGAATCATGGGATGTTATCGATTCTTCAAAATACAAAAGATGAAAGATGCTTCACTATTTGTTGGTAGGAACTCTTTACTGATACTACTTTTTTCTCCTATATTCACCATGGGAGTGAAAGGACTGATTCCGCTATTCCGTTTTGACGATTCTGGAATCTGCTTTATGATTGTTGCAACAATCATAAGTATTTTGGGAAGTTTTCTAATTGGGCTATGCCTAAACTTCACCAGGACTTCTCGATTATTCTTCGGAAGAGATAATGCCTTTCTGTAAATCGAAGTCTAAATGAGAGGACCGGCAACAGGCTGCTGAGTACAGACTCGTCCAGAAAGGACAACATCCACAGACAAAGGGCAACACCCTAGTTAAATCATACCAGACATTATTGCACCCAGAAAGGGCAGCACCGAATGGTGGAATTTCCCCCCACGAAACATCATTTATGAGCTGAAAAGTGGGCAGGGTGGACAAAAAGTAGGATGGTTTTACTCTAAAAAACTCTTATTGGACAAAAAGTAGGATAAAATCCCTTGACTGAGCCGGCTCAGTCAAGGGATTTGGCTTTTAATAATGTCTCAGAATGTACTCATCTAGCAACTTTTTTCGATTGCCCTTACTTATTCCCCGATGAACCCTTAATTTACCCTTTAAATCAGAGAACAAAGCTTCG
>JAEIGA010015173.1_pt1 | contig 11733 bp, 6 predicted proteins | sample 9270691 | NCBI WGS metagenome assembly JAEIGA01 (sample SAMN17057246, study PRJNA624740) | gut metagenome | biome: biome; isolation source: fecal sample | host: Bos grunniens | place: China: Xizang | collected 2019
CAAGGGATAGAAAATAACCTCGCTGAGTTAATGGGAATAGTGATAATACCGGAAGGTCATAATTATAATGAGGGATATGAGAAGGAAGAGATTATAGACGAGATAAGGGATAACTTAAATGTAGAGGAGGCATTGAGTATAGCAGATTTTTTTACCACCAAGTTCGCCAAATTAATGAAGCGAACTATGATGAGACTGGAAGCCCAGATAACGGCCCAGAGGATAATGGCGAAGAGGGGGGAGAACAAGGAGAAGATAATGGCCATGGAACTGGAAATGAAGCTGTTAGCAGAGGAGGTACGCCGTTATATGTCTGGCTACAACTGGTGGAAGCAGTGGCCGAAATGACAAATTACACCTTCGGTCAAGTATATAACATTTCTGTTATGGAGTTTTTTACCTATGTGTCCTACCTAAGGATGAAGGCCAGAAAAGAGGAAGCCAGAATGAGAGAATGGAAGATAAAAAATAAGATACACTAATGGCAAGAATAGCGAAAGTAATACCGAACATTGAGTGGAAGCATCTAAGAGAAGTTTTAGAGGCTTATGCAGACTATTTTATACAAGCCGCAAGGGATAACTTAGGTAAAAACAAGAGTTATGCGTCCGGTACGCTGGGGGATACTATGGAACCAGTCATTACCATAGGTGAGGACTATTTTAAGGTTGAGATAAGGATAAAAGATTACTGGGAATATGTTGAGAAGGGACGAAAGGCCGGAAAGTTTCCTCCAATAGACAAGATTAAGGAATGGATAGCGGTGAAGCCAGTGAAGCCCAGAGTTATGACCCTAACGAGAGTCTGGTATGTGAATAACCGAGTTAAGGGAGCCCCTAAGGATATAAGAAGAGAGAAGCAGTACCAGCACCTACCAAGTGTTAATGAACTGGCGTTTTTGATAGGAAGAAAGATAGCAGAAGAAGGCACTAAGCCAGCACCATTTTTCAAGCCAGCGTTAAGAGATACCAAGGCCTATTTTGAACTGGCCTTAGAGAAGGCGATTGACGAAGATGTGGCTGAGTACATTGAGCAGAAAGTACTAAACGGAATAATGTACGAAGGGCTGTTTATGTGAGACCGAGTTTAGGTAAATAATTGACCCAGAATAGTCGGTCAGTTTGATAAGAAAAACGATATTAAATAAATAATAAAGGAGAGATACAGATGGCACTAATATACAGACCAGTTTATGAAGATACCTATTATACGACCACGGCAAGTACGCTGGAATACCAGATTTTTCGTGGAAGCGATTTAATTTTTTCCGGCCGAGCAGTTAGAATGCCCAGCCAAGATAGTATAAGGATAAATGTTAATAAGGTATGCCAAGATTACCTATGGCAGAACATTGAGTTTCCACTAAGCAGTACCCAGACCCATACGAATGCAGCAGCGACATTTTATTTAAAGAATGCCGCTGGCACTACCCTACAAGACTATAGATTTATAGATTGTTATGATTATGATTTTGAATGGACTGGAACGACCGGAACGACCCTAAGCGACCCCATATGTGATGTTTATGCCGAGGGCGTTAAAGTACCTACTACGAAGGTGAGTGGAAGCACAAGGGAGATTAAAACTACCTTCGCTACTCCGGTAAATACCACATGTGCCCAGTATGCGTTGATTTATGTTAATGCCAGAGGCGGCTGGGATACATTTGTTATACAAGGAACGGCTAAGAAAAGAGACGCTATTACCCAATACACTATGGATAAGGCATTTGATAACCAGACAAGAGAGTTTGAGGCGTTTAGATATATAAGTGAGATAAAGACCTCCTACGAGTTAAACACCCATTATTTAACGGACGAGCAGAGCCAGAAGTTAGCCAAGCACCTAATAGGAAGCAACTTAGTTTATTTACAAGACTTAGTGAATAGTGATATTAAGCCAGTTTTGATTACCGATACTACGGCCAATTACCAGACCTACCAGACCAACGGAAAGAAGATGGCACAATATAAGATTAATGTCGTTGAATCACAGAGCAAGATAAGAAGGGGATAATAATATATTAATAACCAAGTAGTTATGAGGACAGACCTACATTTGTTTTTAGGTGATAAGGAGGTTGAGTTCAACGCCGACCCTAAGATACTATTTAATTTTAAGATAAGCGAATTACAGAAGCCGACTATTACCAAGAATAGCTGGACAAAGCAGCTTACAATTTCAAGTACTCCGGCTAATGACGACATTTTTTCTCATTACTGGAACTTAGAGCGTACCCAGAATGGAATGAGTTTTAATGCAATGACCAAGACTCCGTTTCAACTATTTATTAATGGTAGTCTAATACAGAAGGGATATGCGAAGTTAGATAGTGTTAAGATGTCCAACCATGCGGCTGAGTACCAAGTGCGGTTGTTCGGTGGCATCGGCGAGTTCATATACAATTTGAGTTATAACCAAGGCAGTACAGAAGATAGGAAGACGCTGGCCTCGTTGATTTATGTAAATGACGATATTAAGACCGAGCCGGACTTAGGTTTCACAATTAACAAGGACACAATTAAGGAAGCGTGGGACACGCTGGACGGAACTGGGCCAGATAAGTGGAAGGTCATTAATTTCGCCCCATGTTATAATGGAATACCAAGTGATTTTGACGCTGATAAGATTTTGATTAACAATAGAGGAAGCGCTAATGTTTTTCAAAAATATATGAATGTTGATGGGACAGATTATAGGCCAGTTTATGGTGGTAGCCAGAACGCAAGCGGTTATAGTTTAGGAGAACTAAGTGAGGAACTTACGGCCGACGAAGTTTTTGATTTTAGGAGTTATTTGCAGCGTCCGGTAGTTAATGTTAGAAGGGTCCTTGAAGCGTGTTTCCACCCAGCCAATAATGGTGGCTACCAAGTAGTTTTAGATAATGGAGCCGACGGCCTCCACCATTTTTTCCACGAAGGTAATCCTTACTGGGCTACCAATAAGTCATGGATGACGCTACCTATGTTGAGGGACTTAGGCGTAGATGGTGGTACAAGTACGAATATAAGTGGAGCAACGATACAGAGCGTTTCAAGGAACCGCAAGAATGTCGTTTTTAACAGCGGAAGTTTGAGCCAGATAGATAATGTTCGTCTCCGCATAAATGTGGGCTTAAATGCCAGCGAAATTACTGGTACTCCAACTACACTATACACCCATTACCATTACCAGAGTGGTAAATGGCCTACGCTGAATAATGATTATGTTCGTACCTACGATTATAACGGAGCAGCAGTGTTTATGTTAGTGGGTAGAGATATATCTGGCCAGATATGTGCCCAGAGCGACGCTTACTGCCTAAGTTCGTACCCATATAACCAATACGGCCAGCCGATAGGTGATAAGTTTTCTATTAATGGCTACCCAGCACCTAAGAATACAAGATATATAGAGGGTGTATGGAAGCGAACGCTGGTAAATGGAGTTTATAAATATGTTTTCTGCAATAGGGCCGGACAGCAGCAAGACATTGAGTTTAGTTTCCCTACCAGCAGTCCAATAGCAACACTTGAAATAGCCACCCAGACGAATGCCGGAGAGAAGGTTGTTTATAAGGCTGGTGGCAATGAGTTTAAGGATGATACGCCAGATATCAGTTTTGTTTTAGGGTATCCACAAGAGTATGTGAATGAGAATGAGTTTAAGACCTACGCACAAGTGATAGCAGATAGGCGTATGACCCATTTTACATTTGATATTACCGACTTTTATGCCGTGGCTACGGACTACGAGGCCCTATTTAGTGATACCTATATACCAAGAGATAAGATATTAAGTACAAGTTTTACACCAGCAGATTTTCTCCTAAGTTTCTGTCATATGTTCGGTTTGTATATATACCAGAACCCAGAAGAAGTGGCCGACGACCCAGTTAGTTGTCCTAAGGGCGTAATCCATATAATGGACAGAGATACATTTTATACCGACCAGTATGTTGATATTAATGGAAGGATAGATAGGTCCAAGACAATGACGATTTCACCTACATTAGCTGGAAGCAAGTGGTATATGTTTGATGTTGAACCGATTGAGAGTGAATGTGGCGTTAATTATAAGAAGGTCTATGGTCATAACTATGGTGAGCAGCGTATAAATACCGGATACAATTTTGATAGCAATACTACCAACCTATACGAAGGTAATGTGTTTAAGAGTGGCGTAATGGTACGAGAAAAGGATAAATATTTTTCCCTACCATATAAGTACGCTCCGGTCTATGCGTGGAACGGAATGAAATACAGCCTATTTGCCGCTGGGGATAATGGCTGGGACAATACCGAGATAGAGATACCAGTTGTTTCAATAGGCAATAAAACGCCTATTAATGACTTAGGTCTAAACGGATATGACGCAATGCCTAAACTACAATGTCATGGCGAACGCAATGAGGCCACAGAAGGCGAATATGTGTTGTTGTTTTATAAGGATAAGGTTGATACGCTGGCCGATTACTGGATAACCGACGATGTGTTAGAAATGCAGATATTAAACGATAACGCATGTTGGTTAATGCCTAATGGTGGTCTGGACGCAGTGGGTAATGAGATAGGAATAAAGATTAACCGCCTACCCCAATTTACCAGAGACCTAATTAATTTCGGCGCACAAGAAGGCAATGTCGTTAATAGCTGGAACTTCGGCCACCCACAAGCGATTTTCGTACCTAATGTTTATACGACAGAGGGTGATAGTATATATGATAAGTGTTGGGCCAATTATATAGGCGATTTGTACAATGTTAATGGCCGAAAGTTAGAATGTAGCGTTAATTTTCAAGGAATACCTACCAACGAATGGCTAAGAAAGTTTTACTGGTTTGATAACAGCATCTGGGTGTTATGGGAACTTAAAGATTTTAATTATGCGGACCCTACCTCAGTAAAGGCCGTTTTTGTTAAGGTCCAAGATGTTAATAATTATAAGCTTGACCAGATTACCGATAGTGGCATTGAGAAGATAGTTTTAGCGACCAATAAGATAGGTCATAGCGGTGGTACTATTACCGGACAAGTTATACTACAGAGTGGCGGAAGGTGGAGCACAGAAGGTGGTAAAATATACGGCGATGGTGGCCAGTATGTTGATAACGCAATAAGACCTAATACCGGAAGTGGCAGCATAAGTAATATACAAGTGGTAGTACCAGCATCCTCAGCCCAGACCGACATTATATGGAATGTATGTGTTGAGACCGACGAATGGATGGTCTGCACCCAACTATTACAAGAAGGTGATGATAGCGCATATGTGAATATAACCGAGGATAGTAGTGTTAATACGGCCGAGGCTACGGATATACTACTCCATTATACCGACCGCAACATTGAGAGCCTAAGTGTTTCAGCGAGTTATGTGATTTCCGGTACGCCACAAGTGCAGCAAGACTGGATAGAGAATGTTGAGCTGAATACCAACGCCAAGACCATTACAGCCCATTTAACGGCCAATATCGGTTTTACGAGAAGGGCATTGATAGTGTTAAGTGGTGTAGGTACTAAGGGCGATACCGCAGTTGATGTATGTGAGGTTTCCCAGAGCGCTGGTGGTGCAGCAGATTTGTCAGTACAGCCCCAGACGATTGATTTTGAATATTATGAAGGGCCTTCCACCGTCAAAAATGTTTATATAACCTACGGAGGCAACTGGACAATAACAGAAAATTAAAAGTTTTTAATATATGGCGTTAAGCAGTTTTAATGTTAATCCTATGACCGGAAGCGGCGGCAATTTTGCCACGATAGTGGAAGTCAGCCCTAAGTCATATAATATCACTTCATATGATAGACAAGCTAATTTAAGTGTGAATGGTGGGGGTAGTGCGAAGACCCTCACCCTCCGCCATTTCGGCGTACCTATAGCCAGAAGAACGAATGGTAATGCCAATATAGCCAGCGGCGGTGGAGTGGCTATTTATGTAGTTGAGACCCATTATGACTATTTTTTTGAAGGCATCCCCAACTGGATAACCCTAAGTGATAAGGCTGGGCCCATACGATTAACGAATGGCCGTACAGATAAGATAATTAAAGAGATGGCCGCTGGTAATGAGTACTATTTCAATGTACAGTCGAACCCCACAAGTAGTGGCCGTAGTACCGGATATGATATAACCAATTTCCGTTTCTATTATAGGGATAGTACTACGCTTGATACCGAGCATCATACGAGTATAACCATACACCAAGACGCTGGCGTACCGGACGCACCAGCCATTAATGTTGATACACCAGTTTATGTTTTCGACTGGGACGCATATACAAGTGGTACGACACTAACAGCCAATATCACAAGTAATGTTAGCTGGACAGCCTCATGTAATAATAACAATTTTGTTATAGTTGGGGCAACGACCGGAACGAATAATGGAAGTATAACAGTTCGTCCGGCACAAGATAACCCATATACGACCAAGAAGACTGGAACGATTACCATTACGAATGGTGAGGTTAGCGCCACGATTTCGCTTACCCAATACACAGAACCATATGAGCAATTAATAAATGGCGATACAGATGTTAATCCAACTGGTGGTACTAAGTATATGACCATTAAAAGTGATTATAGTTTCTGGTACATGGCTGGAAGCACCTTAGGTGGAACGAATGGTTATAGTACAGAATATATTACAATGTACTACGAAGGAACCCCAGTACAGCCAGCACCTACAAGTGAATCTACGGCCCAGCCAGCAACCGATACCGGAAAGACCTACAATTTTGTCTGGTTATATAATGACGGAGTACCAAGGAATGACCAGTTTAGGGTCCAGTATAGAGGCGTTGATGGCGTAGTTAGGGAAATGCAGAAGAACTTTTCTCGCATACACCAAGATTATATACCTCAGCATGAAGATTACTGCATAGTTAGCCCAAGCGCAATGACAATTGACTGGTGGATAACCAGCGCAACTAATTTTACATGTGAGACTTACAGCGGCCAGTGGAGTTATGATGTACAAGGTGATGTTAGCGATTTTAATTTTGAGAAGATAGGTAGCCAGTTGAAGGTCAGCCCTAAGACCACCAATGCAACAGATAACATTAAGAGCCTATCATTTAGTTTCTCAGCCGGAACGAATAGCGCAACTACTACGGCAACAGCCCAGCAGTTGAGAATGCCGAGATTTTCATACCAAGCATTTGATAAGACTATACCATCATCTGGGACTTCATTACCATTTAGAGTGGTCAGTGATTACCGCTGGTGGATAATTGACGGTTTCCCTACCGATTATGTTAGTTATAACCCAGATGTTAGCGACGGTGTTAATCCTAATAGTCCAACTACCGGAACGACATTTAACGCAATAGTGCCCCAGAATACGACTGGTGAAGATATACCATATATAGGCACTACCTATTTTGATATGTGGTACTACGATAGGAGCGGAGCGTTAAGAACTGACCAATATAATCACAGAATAACTGGTTTCAAGCAACTGGCCGGAGTTGATGAATTGCATGCGACCCAGAGCCGTTCATTTGCCGACATTACAAGCGGTGGAACAAGTGTGGGTGGTCAGTACTATTTAACCATTTATGCAACAGCCCCATGGGGAATAACCTCACCTCAGTGGGTCAGTTTCAGTCCATCTACCGGAGCAGCCGACGAGACTATTATAGCCTACGCAGTCGTTCAACCCAATAATGGAGAGTGGAGGGATGGCCAGATTTCGGTTTCCGCTGGAACCGCAACACCAATTTTGTTCAACATTTCCCAGAGTGCAGCATATGTACCACCAGAGGTAGGATATGTTGATATTACCCCTAAGAGTTTGTCAGTTTCAAGTGGAAGGAGTACCGGAAATACATTTGAGGTCAGTGCGAATACCGCATGGACAATATCATCACCAGACTGGGTAATATGGAGTTTATCACCACAAGGCAGTATCCCTATTATAGGCGGTAATGGAAGTGAGACCATTTATGCAGTCGTAAATGAGAATAGCGGACGCACAGACAGAGTGGGAGTGGCAGTGTTCAGTGCAGCAACGAACATAGTTAATGTTTCAATATCACAGAGTGGCGGAACATACACACCGCCGGAACCACCAGAACCACCTACACCAGTTGTCGGTGAGTTGAAGATATATTACGACGACGAGGAAGTACAAGGTGGAGCCATAAGAGTAGCAAGGGCTGGAGGCATTTATTTACTTGATTATGAGAATGACCAAGGAGGCGACTGGCAGATAGATTATGGTCTGGGCTACTATAGTCTAATATCACCTCGTACCGGAGACGAAATGAGTTATGTGCCAGCCAATACAAGTGGTACTATGAGGCTGGAAGTGCCTTACTGGTCAGTAGCAAGGCAAGATACCATAACATTTAGCGATGGTACAGCAACGACCTCCATACGCATAATCCAAGACCAATAAGTACCGATTAATAATATTAAATAGGTAAATTATGATATAAATGGCAGATAGGTTAGAAGAGATTTTAGGTAAGCGATTTAACAGCCTAAAAGAACTCAAAGAGGAGATTAAAAGGCTACAAGACAGCATCGTTAATTTAAATACGGACAGCGAAGAGTTTATAGACACCAATAAGAAGCTCATCGCTGCCCAAGAGCAATATACCTCGGTTTCAAGGGCCACAAGGGATGTTATAAACGCCAACACTGGGTCGCTGGCGGAAATGGAACGCCAGTACCGCAACATGTACCAAGCGTACAAGAACATGAGCGCAGCCGAAAGGGATAGTAGCAAGGGACTGGACTTAAAAGATAAGCTGGAAAGTTTATCCAATAGCATAAACAATGTTAAGAAGGGAGTCGGCGATTTTAAAAGTAATATAGGCCGATACAGCGAAAGTATAATTGACGCATTTACCAAGATGGGCGGAAGCGTAAGTGGTCTCGTAGGACCATTTAAGACCGCTACACAAGGCATTACGGCGTTTAATACAGTGTTGAAGGCTAATCCGGTAGGAGCAGTTATTACCCTAATTATGACCCTAATAGCTGTACTAAAACAACTGGGGGCCAGCATTAAGGACGACGAAGAGAACCAGATGAGGATGAATGAGGCCATGGCCTCCTTCCAGCCTATTATAGACGCAGCGAAGAACGCAATGACGGCCTTCGGCGGAGCCATAGTTAAGGTCGTGGAGTTTCTGGGCAAGGCCATAGATAAGGCAAGAGAAGCAATAGCCGCATTTACCGATTTTCTGGGCATTACCAAGGGCGCTAAGGACGCAGTTAAGGACCAGCAGAAGATTTATAAGGACTTAGCCAAGAGTACGAACGAATTAACCAAGGCCAAGAGGGAATACCAGAAGTTAAACGCAGCCGATAAGGCAGAGGTTGAGAGACTTAGGGAAGAGGCCAGTGAGACCGATAATTTAACCGAAAAGAGAGCCCTATTACAGCAAGCTAAGGATAAGCAAGCAGAGATTGACCAGCGCAACATTGAGGTGGCCAAGGAAGAACTACGCATTTTAGAGGAGCAAAGTAAATTAACGGCCAATAGTGCAGAGGATAATGAAAAACTGGCAGCGGCCGTCGCTAAGGTCAGTGAGGCTGAGGCAACAGCAGCGGCGAACGCCAGAATGTTTAACAAGCAGTTAAATGGCACAGAGAAGGCAACTACCAGCGCTGCCGGAGCGTTAAATAAATACCGTGAGGAGGCTAAGAAGATTTACGAAGAGTCGGTTGAGAATAACAAGACCGAAATTACCAAGCTAACAGAGAAGTACGAGAAGGAAAAGAAATTACTGGAAAAGTACCATTACGATACTACACTATTAACCAAGCAGTATAACGAGAACCTACAAAAGGCCACCCAGACGGCCCATAATGAGCAGCTTGAAAAACTGGGCAAGCAGTTTAGTAGTATGCAGACAATGTGGGTAAATAGTGCGAAGGCCGCCGGAATGAGTGAGGACGAAATTAATCTACAACTGGCTAAGAATGCACTGGGAGTTTATAACAAGATAGCCGAGGCGACCAATAATCACATGAGGTTGATAAGCCAAGGTTTAGAGTCCGTTGAAGAGGCATTTGAGACTACAAAGGAGAATATAGAGTTAGTGAATGCCGCTGGGCTGAATATAGATTTTCCCCCAGAGGCGTGGCCGGAAGATATAAGGGAAAGAATGGACATGGCCGTTAAAATAATAGGCGACTACGGCGTAATTTTGAATAAGAAGGTTGAAGAAATGACCAACGACCTACGATTTAAGAAGCTGGATAAGGCGCTATCCCAAGGTTTAGAGACCAATTTGTATGAGTATGTTTATGACCTATTACAGAAGGATAGTAGCCCAGAAGGTTATAGGAAGATAGTTGAGTCAGTTTCTACAATGGAGTATGAGATTTTGAACCAGAGAAAGATAGCGTATGAAGCTGAACTTAACGATTTTCAAGGAACCCAAGAGCAGAAGCTGGAAATACTACAAAACTATTATGCGATAGTCGGCGAAATGAGGGAAAGAGAGGCCGCAGCGGCTGAACTGGAAGCGGAAAGGAATGAGGCTATTACAACCTCAGCGTTTGCCAGATTTGACGCAGAAGCAAGTGCAATACAGACCATTACCAACGCAATGTCCAGTTATATACAAGCGCAATTAAACGATGGTAAAATTACCAAGCAAGAGAGCGAGAAAAAGATTAAGACATTGAAGAAGTTAGAGGCAGTAGCACTGGCCGTTAATATAGCCCAGATAGCAGCCTCCACAGCGGCTGGTATAATGGATGTATGGAAGAGTTATGGAGCCGAGTTGGCGCTTAATGCGGAGACAGCGGCAGCAACTGGTCCAGCAGCAGCAGCTACTAAGGCAGCGCTTGACGCTAAGAGTTTAGCATCAGCGATTTTGCGTACCGGAGCGATAGGAACTGCCGGAGCAGCGAACATCGCAGCGGCGGCAATGGGTAGTATATCTAAGCAACAGAGCCTAAGTGCCCAGCTTGAAGGAACTGGTGGAAGTACCGGAGGAGTTTCGGCCGTGGCCAATGTCCAAGAAATAGATAGTACGCCATATACCTACACCAGAACATTACAGACCCAAGAGGAATATGACGACCTAACAAATAGGCCAGTCTGGGTCAGCGTCGTTGATATAATGAATATGGAGCGACATGTTAAGGTCGTGGAAGACGAAAGTTCATTTTAAACGATTGATTATTAAATAATTAAGGCGGTCTTAGACCGCCTTTTTGTATGACCATTTGTATCCACCGCAAGTTTTTCTTTTTCCATTACAGCAAGAGCATATATGCCTTCGTTGTATCCCCAGAAAGTTTGCCGCTATTTCTGCGTTTTGCCATATACCAACGAGTTCGTCGCCGTCGTACTGATAGATTTTTTTACTGCGTTTTTCAATAATGCGTTTAGTCTTCGTACCCCAATTTGAGTTTTCTTTCGGTGTCATAAGATTGAGATTTTCAAGGCGATTTTCCGTTTTTTCCTCACTAATGTGATTTATTTGTAGGCCGTCCGGCACTGGTCCATTAAAGGCCTCCCAGACAAGACGATGAACATAATAGCGTTTTTGTTCGCCGTTTTTTGATAGACCACATTGAAGGTAGCCATATTTTGTTCTACCAAGCTTCATAGTTTTACCAGTAAGTTTAAGCATTTTACTACCACAAATAATAGTCCTACCCAGACTACGCACATTACCCAGATTACTGACCTCGTATAGGCCTTCGTACCCATTTATAGGTTTCCATATTTCATTTTCCATATAATTAATATACAAAAATGTTAATAATTTTCCAAAAACG
>JAEIGA010015174.1_pt1 | contig 11733 bp, 9 predicted proteins | sample 9270691 | NCBI WGS metagenome assembly JAEIGA01 (sample SAMN17057246, study PRJNA624740) | gut metagenome | biome: biome; isolation source: fecal sample | host: Bos grunniens | place: China: Xizang | collected 2019
GCACACCAAGGCAAAGGTCATCCTGAACGACAGATATCCAGCGAGCCTCGCCTTCATGGTAACCCCGGAGGAAGACTCCCGGGTGCTGACATATAACGAAAACCCCGACGCGGCAACGACCTGGATCACGGATGCAGACCTGCTCATATGCCTGGATTTCAATGCATTCCACCGTACGGAAAATCTTGAAAAACCACTCCTTGAAGCCAGGGGAACCAAGGTCCTGATCGACCATCACCTGTCACCCGACCTTCAGCATTTCGCGCTTGCTTTTTCCACTCAGGAAATATCGTCCGCATCAGAATTGGTATTTCACATTCTCAAGGCCATGCCCCAGTGCGGCGGAGATGTATCGAAACTTCCTGCAAAAGCTGCTGAGGCACTGATGACGGGAATGACTACCGACACCAACAACTTCAATAACTCCGTCTATCCGTCCACGTTCAACATGGCCTCGGAACTCATTGCAGCAGGAGTTGACAGAGACATGATTCTTTTCAATCTGTTCAACCAGTTCAAAGAGAATCGCCTTAGGCTTCTCGGCACCATGCTGAAGGACCTGATGACCATCACACCGGACGGAGTGGCATATATGGTGCTCGATAAAGAAACACTGGAAAAATACCACGTAGAAGAAGGAGACACAGAAGGATTCGTCAACATGCCTCTTTCCATCAAAAACGTAAGGATGAGCATCCTGCTTAAGGAAGATGGAGACCGTGTCAGGGTGTCGATCCGTTCAAAAAAAGGAACGTCAGCCAACAGATGTTCCCGTCTGCACTTCAATGGCGGAGGCCATGAGAACGCCGCAGGAGGTAGATTACAGATCACCAGAGACATAAAAGACATAAGTGAGGCTGGTGAATATATAGAAAGACATACACACATATTTTTTACAGAAGAAAATGAAGCATAAATTCATCATATCAACTTTGGCAGCCATCTGTCTTGTCAATGTTTCCTGCGTCAAAGAGAAACTTGCAGACACATACAACAAGCAAGAGGACAAGATAGACCAGTATATCGAAAAGAACAGATATGTTAAAAACGGAGGAGAGACAGACACCCTCAATGTATACTACAACGGAGGGGCAGCACGCCTGGTAACAAAAGAGGGTGAAGGAGAGGAACTGACGGAAACCGGCTCTGTGGCATTCTACTACGCAGGCTACACCTTCAGCGGCAGCATATCTGCATCCAACCTGTTCTCCACCAACCACAGGCAGACTGCAGAAAGTGCCTCATGGACTCTCACTGACGAGCAGGATGACATCCTTACCATCAATCTGAGCGAGCATGAACTGCTCCCGGGACTTAAAAACGGGCTGGTCGGCGTCAAAGGAGGTGAGGAATGCCAGATTCTCTTTTCAGGAAAATACGGATTCGGAAAGAAAGGCAGCGGCATTGTTCCTGCAAATTCGGCCCTGGTGTACAAGATTTGGGTAGAAAGCGTATCCAACGACTAGTCATATCGGATATTTTCGTATATTTGCGGGTTATTTGGAATAGAACAATGAAGAAAACACACATCATAGCAATTTATGTTCTGGCGGCAGCTGCGCTTTTCGGCTGTGCCAAAGCACAGACAGAAGGAGTCAACGATGCAGCGAAAAGGTACTTCGATGCATGGCTGTCAGTCAATGCCCCTGAGGCAGAACGGGCAGGCAGAGGAATATATGTCTACCCGGAATACACAGTGGAAGGTACCGGTGCAGCTGTAGAAGCCGATGGTTTCGCCATCATCAAGTACGTGGTCATGAATCTGGACGGCACGATAAGCAGCTACACCGACAAGGGTTATGCAGAGCAGCTTGGCACCTATTCCCCTTCTGAATATTACGGAGCCAGGGTTCAGACCACGACTCCCGAAACCATCCGTGCAGGAGTCTATGATGCAATCGTAGGAAGCAATGGCGAGGCAGCAATGAAAGCAGGAGGAAAGAAGCGCATCATCATCCCATCATGGCTCATGTCATATTCCAACTACTCAACAGAAGCTGAATTTCTGGCTCAGGAGACAGAGTACAGCAGTTCTATCTATGAGATTGAAGTAGTAGACTATGCAAAGAACATCAACGACTGGCAGCTGAGCAAGATGAGGGAATGCTTCTGCAAGCCGGACTTCTATAATGGCATTTTTGCCGACACACAGATCAAAGACTCGACAGCTCTTGGATTCTACTTCAAGATGATAAACAAGGTGGAGAGTGAAAAGGAGTTTTCACAGGACACCACATTCTACATAAACTACACAGGAAGACTGCTCGACTTGCCTGAATTAGGTGACGGACTTGTTTTTGACACATCAATAGAGAATGTAGCCAAGGAAAATCTGATCTATTCAGGTTCCAAGACCTACGAACCAAGCAAGATCAAGTGGGGCGAGAAACACGCCGACATCACATTAGGTGGAAGTAATGTCGTATCCGGATTCTCACAGACACTTTGGAACATGGCAAACTGCGCTCCCGGCACAAAGGCAGTTGGAGTCTTCTATTCTCCTCTTGGCTACGGATATGATGGCAGCGGCAGCATCCCGCCATATGCTCCACTCGTATTCGAAATCGAAATTGTAGAAAAGCCCGAGTAGAAGATGGCAGAAACAGCAACCGCACCTACAGATCTCGGAACAGAGAACATCGGGAAACTCCTGAAGAAATATGCACTGCCGGCGATCATTGCAATGACAGCATCCTCGCTGTACAATATGATTGACAGCATATATATCGGACAGGGAGTAGGTCCTATGGCTATATCCGGACTTGCCGTCACTTTCCCGTTGATGAATCTATCCACAGCGTTCGGAACGCTTGTAGGAGCAGGAGCGGCGACAATCCTTTCGGTATTTCTCGGCAGAAAGAAATACAGCGCCTGCAACAAGGTGCTCAGCAATGTTGTCAGTCTGAATATAATCATCGGACTGCTGTTCATGATCGTTTCGCTGCTGTTCCTGGATCCGATCCTGTATTTCTTCGGAGCGAGCGAAAACACACTGCCCTACGCCAAGGAATACATCAAGATCATCCTTTACGGAAACATAATCACCCATCTTTATTTCGGGCTCAATGCTGCGATGCGATCTACCGGAGATCCGAAGAAGGCCATGGGGCTGACGATCTTCACGGTCATAATCAACGCGATCCTGGACCCTATCTTCATCTTCGTGCTGGACATGGGTATCGCCGGAGCTGCATGGGCTACAGTCATATGCCAGAGCATCTCTCTGGTCATAGTGATGACCCATTTCAGCAAACAGAGCAGAGCGGTACATTTCAAGGAGGGTATCCTGAGATTGAACTTCAAGATTGCGAAAGAATCGCTTGCAATAGGCGCCGGTCCGTTCCTCATGAATGCAGCAGCGTGTCTTGTGACATTGTTCATCAACCAGCAGCTCAGACAGTACAGCGGTGACCTCGGAATCGGTGCATACGGCATATGCAACCGTATCATCTTCATGTTCATCATGATATGCATGGGTCTGAACCAGGGAATGCAGCCTATTGCAGGATACAACTACGGAGCGCGCCAATACTCGCGTGTGAAGCAGGTGTTCTGGATGACTGCAAAATGGGCGACAGCAGTCACCATGATATGTTTCCTGATTTCGGTCCTCATTCCTGAGGTAGCGACAGGAATATTCACACACGACGAGCAGCTGCTTGCCATAGCGTCGAAGGGTCTCACCATTCTTGGCCTGGGGCTTCCGACCGTAGGTTTCCAGATGATTGCCACCAATTTCTTCCAGTCACTTGGAATGGTGAAAAGATCTGTAATCCTTTCACTTTCACGACAGATTCTGTTCCTGTTGCCTGCACTTTATCTAATGCCTCTATGGATTGGGGCCAAAGGAATCTGGCTAAGCTATCCGATTTCAGATGTATTGTCGTTCATCCTGAGCGCAATCATGCTAAGAAGCCTTTTCCAGAAGTTCAATAAGATCAAGGACGGAGAGAATCCGGAGATTCTCGGAAGCAACCTCTAGCCCGATGAAGAAGCACCACGTCATCACTGCCGCGGCAGTTGTCTCCGCCGCCTTATTGCTTCTGTGCATTCTGCTCTGTACCAGATCATGTAAATCCGGCGCGGGGAACTTCCCCCAGTTCAAGAACCTTAATGAAGAAATCGACAATTCACTCTCTGAGATAGAAGAACTGAAGGGGCTGGACAAGGAAATGAACCGTTATCTCAGAAAATGGAACATGAGAGGAGCATCATTGGCAATAATGAGAAACGACTCTCTCCTCTATGCAAAAGGATATGGATGGGCTGACGAAGGGATGAGAGTTGAGATGGATGCCGGACATATACTGCGAATGGCATCTGTGTCCAAACTCATCACAGCGGTAGGAATCATGAAACTGCAGGACGAAGGAAGGCTTTCAATCAAGGACAAGGTTTTCGGAGAGAGTGGTGTGCTGAAGGAGACATGGCTTGACTCTCTGGTAAAATATCCGGCACATGACAGCATCACCATAGAGCACCTTCTCAGGCATCAGGCCGGTTTCCGCCGCGATCCGCTGTTCTCATCCAGAGATGTCATGCTGCAGATGAGACTTACCCAGCCTCCGACAGCCGACGACTTCTTCAGGCTGGTGCTGCCAAGACAGCTGAGATTCAAGCCTGGAACAAGCCAGAGATACTCCAACTTCGGATATCTGCTGCTGTCACGCATCATAGAACACGTCACGGGCAAGAGCTATGAACAATATATCCGCGAGGATGTCCTTGCACCGGCGGGATGCTATGACATGCATATAGCCGGTAATTACTATGCCCACAAACGCCATAATGAAGTACGCTATTACACTCACGAGGGAGAGGGCAAGTTCATCGAAGAATATTCCGGCACGGGAAGATATGTCGAGCGTTCATATGGCGGGAACAACATCACCCTGCTTTCCGGAGCGGGAGGATGGAACGGATCCACTCCAGAGCTTGCAAGGCTCGTAGCCTCAATAGACGGAAGGGACGAAGTTCCTGACATCATATCGAAAGAGGCCGTGAACCAGATGGTGGAATACTTCGACAAGGCAACCTACTCTTTAGGATGGAACGACACCACACCAGGAGTGGGTTGGAGCAGGACAGGAACTCTTTCAGGCACGACCGCAATGATTAAATATTTCCCTGACGGGGAATGCTGGATATTCATCTCCAACACATCGACCTGGAAAGGTCCGAGACAAGCAAGACAGACCGACGCACTGTTCAAAAAATGCAGGAAGCTTTATAGTAAAAAGCTCCCTGCACGTAATCTTTTTGAATAGATTGCCTTTCACGCCGGCAATGACTATTTCTCGCTGCGCAGAGTCATTATGCAGATGATGATTCCTAATGCTGCTCCGATGACCATTGTTAAATTCGCCATATCCCAGCTCTTATCCGCGATACCTCCGACAATGATCTTTGAAAGAAGCGAATCTCCAATCAGATAACCAGACAGACCGACAAATCCGGCAGCTGTACCTGCAGCATTCTTTGGAACAAGATTCAAGGCCTGGATTGTAACCAGGGCAACAGGGCCGTAAATACAGAATCCGATTATGATCAAGGCAACATAGGCCCAAGTCTTGGCAGCAATTCCCGTGTACTCGGCCAAAAGAGGCATCTGCCAATAGATAAGTGTTCCAATAGTTACAAGGACCATAAAAATTATAGTAGGAGGGGCACATTTACCCTTGAAGAACTTAGCGGAAATCCATCCGCAGACGATGGTTCCTAATGCACCTACATAGTTATGAATCGAGAATGCCACTTTGCATTCAGCCTTATCCATGATTCCTGACTCCTGCAGATAGGTAGGGCACCAGTCGCCCACTCCATATCTTACCATATATACAAATGCATTTGCGAGTGCGATCATCCAGACCCATTTGTTCTTGAGTACGTAATCCACAAGCTGAGTCTTGAACGGAACCTTCTCTCCTGCCTTTTCCTTTGTCTTGACACCAGAATGGTCATTACGCCAATCTGCAACAGAAGGCAAACCGCATGACTCCGGAGTGTCTCTTAAAGCCCACCAGCAAAAGCCCGCAATGGCCAAGGCAAATAATGACGGAACTATAAAGTTTGCCCTCCATGTCTGCTCTATACCCCAATCTGCAAACAGACCGACACCCAAAAGAGCTATCAATCCCAGAGAACCGGAGCCTATTGTGTGAGAGGTGTTCCAAAGTGACATTTTGAAGCTTCGTTCATTGCCGGAAAACCAATATGCCATCACACGCCCGCACGGAGGCCAACCCATTCCTGAAAGGACTCCTACAAAGAGCATGACGACGAACAGAAGTGCAACATTCAGGGCCATATTCGAAGCAGAAAACGGCAGAAATCCCACGGACATCATCACCAGAGAGGCGATTACAAGTCCTACCGTAAGGAATTTTCTTGCATCCGAACGATCTGACAATGTTCCCATGATGAACTTGCTGAACGCATAAGCAATTGACACCGCAGATGCAGCAATACCAACGCCCTGCTTATCAATCAATCCCTCGGCAATCATATCTGCAGACGCGAGAGAAAGATTCTTTCTCACAAGATAATACGCGGCATAGCCAAGGAACGATCCCATGAAGACCTTGAATCTCATGGACTTGAAGACGTTGTCAATCTTCTCCATGGGGAGAAGCGGCTTAGCCTGAGGAGGGTCAAAAAATCTAGCCATTATTTATTAGCATTAATTGTCGCCTCAACATCCAGGGCATCGGCAATTATTGAAATCGGATTCTCGACATGCACATTAGCGCTCATCTCAATCTGCCACTTGCATGTCTCACAGTCTGTAGCAACCATATCCACATTCAGGTCAGCTATCTGACGGAACAGATTCTCTCCAATCTTCTGCGAATCATTATAGTGCTCCTTCTTGAATCCATATGTTCCCGCAATACCGCAGCACTGAGAATCAAGCATGTTGAAGTCAACTCCAGGGATCATCCTCAGAAGTGAGGTTGAATATACTGCCCATCCGAGTTTCTCCATATGACATGGAGTGTGGTATGCAATGCGCTTGCGATAGTCATCCTTGAAGATGAGTCTTGCCTTTCCGGCATCCACGAGTTCATAGATAAACTTGGTTGCGAGAGCAATGCTGCTGCGAACATCAGAATTATCCAGTTCAAGAATGTGTGCATACTCGTCACGCATTGTGAATGTACATGTCGAACTGGTGGTGAGCACCGGTTCTCCCCTCTTCACCGCTGTGCGTATGCTTCCCAGATTAAGTTCAGCCTGCTTCATCGCCTGATCCTTGAATCCGTTTGATATGAGGGCCACACCACAGCATTTTTCCTTCTCAAGAAGGTTGACGCCATAACCAAGGGCATTCATGATCTTGACGAAATCCTTAGCCAGCTTAGGGTAGTTGTAGTTGGCGTAACAGCCATGGAAATAGCTGACCTTCTTCTCATAAGCTTCCTGCTTCTTGAGAGCATGTCTCTTGAACCATGTCTCAAACTTCTGTCCGCTGTACTTAGGGAATGTTCTGTGATGATCTATAGCCAACACCCCGTCCATTACAGCCTTTACAGGCTTAAGGCCAAGAGTAAAATTCACAACAGGGGCCATCGTGGTGGCGACAGAGCCAAGCAAATCGGTGTTGGCGAGCATGAAGTCGCGTAGTTTCGGCTTCTTGGTGCTATACTTAAGACGCGCGCTCTGAATAAGGTCTCCGATCTTTACATTTGACGGACATGCAACCTCGCATCTCTTGCAGTTCAGACACAGATCGAGTGCGTCATCGTAGAACACCGGGTTCTTCAGACGATATCTCTCACCGTCAGGTCCAGCCTGCTTAGGGCCCGGATAGTCCGGATTTACAGCCACCATCGGGCAATATACAGTGCAGACAGTACATTTGATGCACTGTTCGAAACTTTCCGCGTTTGTATTGTGTTCTTTGTTCATTTGCAGGTTTATTAAAGAGATCCTTCACTTTGTTCAGGACGGCAAAGGAGTTCAGCCACGTGAAGTGCCGTAAGAATTGACACTCCGGCGCCGCAGCCTTCCTTGATCGGATTGAATCCGCTGAGGACAGCCCCCACAGCATAGAGATTCTCCACCGGAGCACCATTGCGTCTTGTCCTGAAGTTCTGATCTGTCGTTACTCCGAACTCCATATATGGCTGTGCGTTAAACATATTGCGGTCATACCACTGTCCTCTGTCCGAGGCTGCATCAACATCAAGCCCGAACACAGGCTCAATCACCTCATTCTGACTTGCTACCAAGCCCTTGCTGAAGAAACTTCCGCTTGCAATGATGAAATTATCAGCTTCGAACTCGGTCTCGCCATGATTCATGGTCTTGATAGCCTTCAGAGAGCCGTCTTCAAAACGACCGGACACCACTGAATCTCCAAGCATGTAGATTCCTCCCTGCTTCTGGAAATATCTCTTGAGCATAAGCTGCATGCGGATGCCAGGTACAGAAGGTGGAAGAGTCGCAAGGAAATGGACCGGACGGTCTACAAGTTCCTTCAGACGGACGACATCAGAGCAACCGGTAAGTCCCACAACAGCAGGCATCAGGACAGCATCTGCACCATCGATCTTTTCGTTGATTCTGGCTGCGAGAGTACTGATCATATCTCCTGTCAACACCTTCGAGATATTTGTCGAACGCATCTCTGTAGGATTCTCGCGAAGTTTATCGATCTGAGGCATCGAGATAGCGGATATCGAACACTCAACGCCTTTCTCTGCAAGACCTGCAGCTATATAGCTCGTATGGAAATCAAGGAAACCGTCAATATTCAACAATGCCACTTTCTTCCAAGGAAGTTGGTCAGAATCCTGGAATGTGACAAACTCATCAAGTGTGAGCCAAGCCCTTTTAAGTCCCCCCAGTGGAGTAAGACGCCAATGATTCCTCTCGGCATCACCCTTGAAGTTCAGACCAAGTTCTGAAAAGAACGGCTTCACTTTCGATGCCAGGCGTGCCACATTGTCAGCTCCGAGCTTCGAATAAGGATGATTCACACCCAGACCTGCAAGAGCCTTCAAAGGTTCATCATCCGCAGCATGCAGTTCCAGAGAACCGGAAAAGAAATGCAGGGCACTCTGACCAGAGGAAACGATCAGACACTTCTTGCCTTTTCGCACCAGGTCAATACCAGCCACAAGGCCGCTGAGGCCACCTCCAATTATAATAGTATCGAATTTCATATCCTACCTGTCTTTATCAGCGAAGGCATCCAGTCCGCAGACGCCCTCATAAATCCACGAAGTAAACTGTGCCTCGGACAGGGTCTCACCCCAGGCGACAGGGAACATTCCTTTCCATCTTTCATTCATGAATGTCGCGAGATCTGCAATCGACTCCTTCGCACAGCCGTTGGCCTTAGCAAGAAGTCCGGCTGCACGGCACGCACAAAGTTCGCCCTGGCAGGTACCCATACCCACCCTGGTACGACGTCTCAGATTGGTGATATTCTTTGCATCCAGGGTATCGATGGCATAGTTGACTTCAGCGATTGACACACCCTCACACTCGCAGACAAGCGAATCATCGTATTTGCTTTTTGACTGGATCTTCTCAGCACGGGCACCATGACGGCCAAGAGCAGCCTTTTGTCCGAGATCGACAAACTTCCTGCCGTCAGCCTTCACATCTTCAGAACCCGGGAGCGGCTTTTCTGCTGTCTCACAGGCCTTATCGACTCCTAGTTTCCTGCAGGCAAGATCTGTCGCCCACTCTGCCATCAGACGGTAAGTCATCAACTTTCCACCTGTGATGGTGATGAATCCAGGAATGCCGTCACGTTCCTCATGATCCAGACATACGATACCTCGGCTGATGCTTCTTCCAGACGGGTCATTATCTGCAGCAACAAGAGGACGAACACCCGCATAGGCACGCAAAATTCGCGTATACGCAAGTTCCGGAGCCAGTTTCTCACCCTCGCGAAGAAGCAGGTCCACTTCATCTGCCGTCACCTTCATATCATCGATCTCCTCATATGGAACACGACTCGAAGTCGTACCGATAAGAGAAATAGTGTCTCCCGGTACAAGGATATCCGCATCCGCAGGCTTACGGCAGCGGTTGATCACTATATTGTTCACTCTATGGCCGAAGATCAGCAGAGCTCCCTTAGCTGGGAACATATTGACAGTAGCACCCGCCATCTTTGCGATAAGATGTCCCCAGATACCACCGGCATTGATTACCAGACGGCTTCTTATTTCCTTTTTCTCCTTTGTCGTGTGGTCAAGCACCTCGACACCTACGACCCTGTCTCCATCCTTGATGAATCCCACAACTTCTGTATTCTTAAGCACCTGAGCGCCGTGAAGTCTTGCATCAAGAGCATTTGCCACAGTCAGGCGGAACGGATCCACAGCCCCATCCGGCACTCTGACTGCTCCTATTAGTGAAGGGTTGACAGAAGGCTCCAGACGGATTGCCTCCTTAGGATCAATAGCCTCCGCACGGATTCCTGCCCTGAGGCATGAATCAATGAAAGTGCTCTGGAACCCAAGGTCATCTTCTGGAAGGGTTATGAACAATCCGTCAGTTTCCTCAACGCAATGACGCGCCACCTTGCGAAGGATCATGTTCTCGCGGATACACTCTTCTGCAGACTCCTGGTCGGTAACAGCATAACGGGCCCCACTGTGCAGCAGACCGTGGTTTCTACCAGTCGCGCCATTAGTAAGGTCGTGTCTTTCAAGCAGAAGCGTCTTCAGGCCACGCATCGCGCAGTCTCTCGCAGTGCCCGCGCCCGTAATACCTCCGCCGATAATGATTACATCGTATTCTTTAGACATTTTAGAGTGAGTTTAATCAAACCTTCAAAGTTACCTATTTTTTTCGGATTTATCTAACGGGAAATCTTAAATCCTAGCTTGACTATCAGTTTCAAGGTGCCAAAAGCAGTTGCGCGATCGTACTCCTTTTCAATCTCCGGAAGTTCTTCATAAGGGATCAGACACGGATGATGCTTCAGATTGTCATTGCGCTCCGGGCCATAAGTCCATCCCTCATCCATCCTGTTCTTTGCCCACACTTCATGGACATTCTTCGCTATCTGTTCCACCAGTTGGGTCAATTCTTCCGGCAACTGAACGTCACAGATATCCACCGGATGCGGTACATAATCCTTTTTCATTGTCATTTTACTGTAGTCGGAAGGGTTGTGTATATGTCTGGGAGGATCTTCGTCAAGCCTTTGTCGAACTTGATGGATCGTAGATCTATTTGTTTCAGCTTTTCATAAGAGCATATGTCATAGTGGGCCATTTCGCTTTTCTTCGGCTCTTTCAAGGTTATGTCATTCAAAACTTCCTGCTGCTCTGCCTCAGTCAGAGGTCTGTATCCTATCAGAAGCTGCTCCATATTCCACCTGTTATGCTCCGTATTTGCCAGAAAATCAAGATCTTTGTCTTCTATGTCCTGTCCTTTCGTCCACCCTATTGAACGGAGTTTTGTCCACATCGTGTTTGCAGCATATATATCAGACCACCATTTTGCTGTCTGGGACTTTCCAAGCTTCTCTCCTTCATTGACTTTTCCCTCCTGACTGGATATTTTCTCATATTCTTTACCTATCCTTGCACCGATATACTCTGCATCAGCAATGATCTTACTATCATAGCAGCTGGACGCCATACCGAACGGACGCAATTTGTTATTGTACGGATTCAGGTTGTCCTTTGTATGATGAATCATATTTCTGACAAGGGAATCACCGTAACGGTTATACACAAGAATCTGACTGGCATGCGAATA
>JAEIGA010015175.1_pt1 | contig 11732 bp, 9 predicted proteins | sample 9270691 | NCBI WGS metagenome assembly JAEIGA01 (sample SAMN17057246, study PRJNA624740) | gut metagenome | biome: biome; isolation source: fecal sample | host: Bos grunniens | place: China: Xizang | collected 2019
GGTCATGGACTGCACACGAACGGGATTGGTGCAACCGATGGTAACACCGCCCACATTGACCTCGACAGTAGCGCGACGCGCATAGTTGAAGAGGTCTATTTTAGTTTGTCTTGTACTCATACTGAAGTTCCTTTAGATCCTCGTTTGCCTTCTCAATCTTTTTCTTAAGATTTTCTTTGTAATCGGCAAGGCGTGATGCCAACTCCACATCGGCAAGAGAGAGCATCTCCACCGCAAGGATTGCCGCATTGAGCGATGCATTGACACCCACAGTGGCAACAGGGATACCCGGAGGCATCTGCACAATAGCAAGCAGTGCATCCATGCCGTCAAGAGTGCTGTTGATGGGCACTCCGATGACAGGCAACGTTGTACTTGCCGCAATGACACCGGGGAGGTGCGCAGCCATGCCTGCCGCAGCGATTATTATCTTCACGCCACGCTCTTTTGCACCTTTTGAAAAGGCCTCTACAGCCTCAGGAGTACGATGAGCCGAAAGGGCATTCACCTCAAATGGAACTTTCATCTCGTTAAGGAAGTCGGTAGCCTTCTTCATTACAGGAAGGTCTGATGTGCTTCCCATTATAACACTTACAACTGCTTTCATATCTTTATCTTTATTATCTTAGTTAATATTATTTCACTCGCTGGCACGAGTTTTCAGATTTTACGGTCTCTCCTTTATCACGCCCTTACGGTATGCATACAGCAGACGCTCAAGGTCGGCAATCTTAACCATTATACCACGGCCGATATCGGTATCACGTACCTTCTCGCGCTCGCCGACCATCTCCACTATGTTTATTGTACCCTCGATATCCGTTCCGTTGAGCACAGCCTCCTCGGTAGACGTGAACGGGGTGAGCTGCACAAGTTCAAAGCCGCGGCTATGATATACCAAAGTGTAACCGGCAATACCTGTACGGTTGTGGTATATCTTTGAGAAACCGCCGTCAATAACCATCAAGCGACCATCGGCCTTGATTGGAGTCTCGCCCTTGAACACACGCACTGGAACGTGTCCGTTGATGATGTGACGGTGACTGCCCTTTACGCCGAACTCATCAAGAATACCGTCACACACATCCGGGTTATCGCGCAGGATATAATACCACCCCTTAGGTTCCTTCTGCACCTCCTTGTCGTCGAGCAGATAGCGCTCGAACGTTGCCATCCTTGCCTTACCGAAAAGCGGAGACTCAGGACCGCACCACAGATACCAGAAGAAGTCGGCATACCTGTTACGTACTTCAACATCCACATCATTGTCAAATGCCGTACGTGCCATACGCTCGACCTTCTTCATAAGCTCTTTACCCTTTACAGGAACACCATCGAAGACAACCTCACGCATTGAGCCGTCCTCGTTTATGGGCACAGCTGCGTGGAACATCAGGTTCGAATTGTATATCACATACATACCGCCACGCATAAGCAGGCAGTTGACATGTTTCTGCAGGCGCTCGCTGCGCACGAAAGAGTGACGCAGGCGGTCGATGACATCCTGCTCCTCGGGAGTGAGGTCGTAAGGATGTTCCGGGTCGAGTGTCGGCCACAGCTTGTCCTTCATCTCGTAATCCTTTCCGTCGATAGTTATGACACCGCGCTCCTTGTCTATAAATTCCATAAGGCAGCGGTCCATCATATTCCACTCGGGATGCTGCATGGCTATCTGACCCGACAGTTTGAACTCAATGACAGAAATAGCCTTATGCATCTGAGCAATCAGACGCACATCCTTCTCGTTGAAATTGGTACGTTCCTCATCCACACGCGGCTGGTATATCTCACACGGGTCATCGGCATACTGTTCCATTGCAAATGTCGCCAACGGCACCATATTGATAGCATAGCCGTCCTCAAGGGTTGTTGTATTGGCATCGCGCAAAGAGAGACGGAGCACACTGGCGATACAGCAGGTATTACCAGCCGCAGCACCCATCCACAGCACGTCGTGGTTACCCCAGGTTATGTCAAGGTGGTGGTACTCACACAGAGCATCCATGATGTGATGCGCTCCGGGACCACGGTCAAATATGTCACCCAGGATATGCAGACGGTCAATTACCAGACGCTGGATAAGATAGCAGAGCGCCGTTATGAAGTGGTCGGCACGCCCTGTACCGATGATTGCCTGGATAATCATGCTGAAATAGGCCTGCTTGTTCTGGAAATCATTCGCCTCGTGCATCAACTCCTCGATGATGTAGGCATACTCCTCGGGAAGGCTCTTGCGCACCTTTGAACGGGTGTATTTTGACGACACATCACGGCACACAACAATAAGACGGTTCAGCATACACAGATAATACTCGTCAAGGGCATCCCCGGTCTGACGTGCAAGTTTCAGTTTCTCCTCGGGATAGTATATCAATGTACAAAGATCCCTTTTTTCATCACTGCTAAGAGTGTCGCCGAATATCTCATTCACCTTACGTTTGATATTTCCTGAAGCATTGCGCAGTATATGCTGGAAAGCCTCATGCTCACCGTGAAGGTCGGCAAGGAAATGCTCAGTAGGCTTCGGCAGATGCAGGATAGCCTCAAGGTTTATAATCTCGGTTGAGACCGATGACACCGTGGGGAAATCACGTGCCAGAAGACGCAGATAGCGGAGATCCTCTTTTACCTCCTCAATTGTTACTTTATTTCTTGACATATCTACCAAAAACTTTAATCAACGGGACACACCAGGGTACAGGACCCCGAATATGACATATATTGCAAATTTAGACATTATTTTGTAAAAAGGCAAAAGATGCGCAGTTTTTAGAGGTTGTTTGAAAAAAAGAAGAGTTCACCTTCTGGTGAACCCCTCAGAAACAAACGGCAATGCAATCCTCAGCGCTTCCTGCCAATATTGCCAGGTATGTCCTCCGTCACGCACACGCAGCTGGTAGCGCAAGCGCTTCTCGCGCATTGCCGATATGAACTCAACATTATTGTCGAAAAGAAAATCATCGTCACCCACGTCGATGAACCAACGCACAGACGCGATCTCCTTCAGCTGCTTTTCCGTGGCATTCTTTATTGCTGCTATATTGCTGTACTCTATTGCACTTCGCATGAACACCGCACGGCGGTCACTCGGGTCCTTGCTTATCCAGCTGTTCTCAACCATTCCCATAAGAGCACTCATGGCATAAGCCGATGAGAACATCCCGCTATGACGGATGGCATATCCCGTTGTACCGCCACCACCCATGGAGAGACCTGCTATCGCACGATGCCCCTTGTCGGCAATGACCCTATACTCCTTTTCGATATGCGGAATGAACTCCTGAAAGAAGAAATCCTCATATCGCCACCCGGGCACATTGAAATAACCGTCGAAGGTTGTTCCCGCATCAGGCATCACAATCACCATCTCCTGCGCCTTACCGCTCTCAAAGATGTCCGTTGCTATAGCCTGAACATTACCCTTGTCGCGCCATGCTGTATGCGTATCCGTAAGACCATGCAGAAGATACAGCACGGGGAACTCCTTGCCCTCGTCGCCATAACCGGCCGGCAGATATATACAATATTTCTTGGCAGTACCCAATATCTCACTTTTCATCTCACGTTCAAGCACCACAGGAAAACTCTCCTGCGCAAAAGCGCACAGAGCACCCACTACTATAAAAACAAATAGAGAAAATAGCCTTTTCATCATTAATACTAATTTGAATTATTCTTTACGCAACCTTGCAACAGGGATATCAAGTTGTTCCCTGTATTTTGCCACCGTACGGCGCGCCACATTGTAGCCATGCGCGGCAAGCTGCTCCTGGAGAGCCTGATCGGTCAACGGCGACTGCTTGTCCTCGGCATCCACAAGCTCACGTATCACGCGGTGCAACTCGTATACCGACTGTTCCGTACCGTCCTCCTTGACGACACCGTCGCTGAAGAAATATTTCAGCGGATATATGCTCCACGGTGTCTGCACATATTTGCTGTTGCCCACACGGGAAATCGTAGAGACATCGTAACCTGTCATCTTAGCGACATCCTCAAGTATCATAGGCTTGAGCATAGCCTCATCGCCTCCGCTGACAAAAAACGGTTTCTGCATCTTGACTATGGCCTTCATTGTAGAGAGCATCGTCTGTTCACGCTGCTGGACCGCCGATACAAAGCCCTTTGCCGACTCAATCTTCTGACGCAGGAACAGCGCCGCCGCCCGTTGTTCGCCATTTTTGCTTTCGGCCTGTTCGTTGAGCATCTGCACATATTCTTCACTGACACGCAATTCAGGGACGTGAGCATTGTTGAGCGAAACAAAGACCGTATCGTCCTGTACATCGAGCAGAAAATCAGGGGTTACCTGCAGACGGCTAAAACCGATGCTCTCTGTGAGCGAAGCCCCGGGACGCGGATTCAGGCGCACAATGTCGTATATTGCATCTCGGCACTCATCACCCGAAATTTCCAGTTTCTCGGCAAGCTGGTCCCAACGCTTACCGGCAAAATCATCATAATAATCGGCAACTATGCGTTTCTGCAACGACAGGTCACGGTTCTTGCCGTTACGCTCGAGTTGCAACAAGAGACACTCCTGCAGAGAGCGTGCACCTATTCCAGCCGGTTCAAAGGTCTGTATCATCTTCAGCACCTCAAGAATTTCATCAGCAGAGACAGCCAGATTATTGTATATAAGCAGTTCATCCTCTATCTCAACTATTGGCTTGCGCAAAAGACCGTCCTCGTCAAGAGAACCGATGATATATTCGCCGATTACCTTCTGAACCGATGTGAGCGGCAGCTCCGATAATTGTTCTGTCAGCGTATCACCGAAAGAAGGGGTATCGCCTACGGGATAATCCGCACCACCGCCATAGCCACCATAAGCAACCGGAATCTCGCCATTGCCGCTATAGTCATCATACTCATCCACAGAGAGCCCCTCGTCCGAGGGGAGTTCATCCCTTTCTGCAGGCAACTCATCCCTCTCTTGAGACTCCAATGCAGGATTATCCATGACCTCTCCGCGCACACGCTCCTCAATCTCCACCGTAGTCATTTCGAGGAGTTGAACTGCCAGCAGCTGCTGTGGCGATAGGGTCTGGACCTGCAACAGTTCCTGGTCCTGTGTCTGTGTTATAGGTTTCTTTGCCATATATTCCGGTTATGTCAATACTGGAAGCTGCTTCCGCCAAGGAACTCGCGTGCGAGCGAGGTCGGAGGCATCTCCTTCTCCTGCAAAGGTACTATATAATCAAGGAAACGCAAAAGCCTTTGGGCCTCGGAATACTCAGGCACATTATCGGGCACAGCACGCAGCATAGCCTCGGCCTGCTGTTTGAACACAGCAAGCTCATAGAAGAGGGAAGAGTTGAACATGACATCCGCATTCTCCTGATACGGGAATATCCACTCCTCCTCACCCTTGCGCACATCGGGCCAACGCATTATAGTCTCCTGTGCAGGATAGCCGCGGTACTTCGCATCGCGTATTATACGGCGCAGCAAGCGGTTGTCCGAGGTTGATATATAATTATGATAATCGAGTTTTATCGAAGTGAGCGCCGACACATATATGCGGAATTTCTCACTGTCGGCTATCTGGGATGTCAACATTGGATTCAGAGCATGCGTACCCTCGATGACAAGCACCATGTGAGGCGACAGTTTCAGACGTTTGCCGTTGAACTCGCGCTCGCCGCTCTTGAAATTGTATGTAGGTATATCCACCTCCTCACCCGCCAGAATGCGTGTCAACGATTCGTTGAAATAGGGCAGGTCAATGGAGTGTATAGACTCGAAATCGTAGTCTCCGTCGGGTTTGCGGGGAGTAAGGGTGCGGTTAACAAAGTAATCGTCAAGAGAAATGGCATAAGGAGTGAGCCCACAGGCAAGCAGCTGTATACTGAGCCGTTTGCTGAATGTAGTCTTTCCCGACGATGAAGGACCGGCGATGAGCACGACCCTGGCACCGCGCTCACGGACCATATCCGCTATCTGCGACAGGCGACGCTCCTGGAGCGCCTCGGACACGTTCAGCAGATCCACCCCATGTCCGGCACGCACGCCCTTGTTGAAATCGCCAATTGTCTCCACGCCCATCTTGCAGTGCCACTGCAGGCGCTCCTCAAAAAGAGCGTGCAGCTTATCCTGCTGTACCTTATCCTCAAGCACAAGAGGGTTCTTCTTGCTGGGGACACGCAACAGCACACCATCGTCATACTTCTCGATGCCGAAAAGCTTCACATAACCGCTGCTGGGGACAAGACCATTGTAGTAACTGTCGATATAACCGTCAAGTTCATAGTAGCTTGTATAAAGGTGGTCGTATGTCTCGAGCAAGCGCACCTTGTCCATTCGTCCTATGCGGGTGAACACCTCAATGGCATCCTCAGTATGGCATTCGATACGTTTGAACGGGATGTCGCACTCAACAATCTTGAGCATCCTTTCACGCACCGCGTCAACCTCATCATCGGCGAGCGGACGGTCCATACGGCAATAGTAACCTTTGGAGATAGCATTCTCGAAGCGCACCGTCTCACCCGGGAAGATTTCGTTCATAGCCTTCATGAAGATGAACGTCAGCGAGCGCACATACATGCGCATTCCGTCAGACGTGGTGATGTCAAGGAACTCGACATCCTTGTGGCGGTAGATACGCATAGCCAGCCCCTCGGTAACATTGTTCACTTTGGCAGCCACTACACCATAGGGCATATCCAGCCCCAGACCGTCATATATCTCCTTTAGAGTGAGTCCACTCTCAAACTCCTTCGTTATTCCGTTGTTCTTGCAGTATATTCTTATCATAGCCATAAGTTTTATTATAATGTAAAAGAGCCTGCACTATGCCCATTCACATTTGCGAAGATAAGAACAAATTGCCTTTTGCAAACATTTTTCACTATTTTTAAATTAATTCACCTTTGCTTTCTTGAATTTCGTGCAACATTGTATTACATTTGCCTATAAAGTTTTCACATTTCAGTTCAAGCTACGGATTATGGAGAAGATGGCACAATACATAAAGAGCATTGAGATTGACTCCTTGTGGAACAACCGCAAACATATATATTGGGAATTGCGTCCCGACGTGAACATACTGAGCGGAAGCAACGGAGTGGGCAAGAGCACCATAATCAACCGCTCGGCCGGGCACTTGAAAGTGATGCGCGACGGGCGCCTCACCTCCAACCCGCAGGACGGGGTAACAGTGAATTTCTTCCCCGAAGATACCACAAGCATACAGTTTGATGTAATCAGCAGCATCGACCGCCCGATTATGAGCAGCGAGATGCTTGAAAAGGTGTCGGGTGCCGACATACGCACGGAGCTCGACTGGCAGCTCTACAACCTTCAGCGCCGCTATCTCAACTACCAGGTGAACGTGGGCAACAGGATAATAACCCTGCTTACATCGGGCAACCCCGATGACCAGAGGCTTGCGACAGAACTGACAAAACCAAAGAAGATGTTCCAGGACCTTGTTGATGAGCTCTTCGCACCCACGGCAAAGACCATTGTCCGCGACAGCAACGAGATTCTCTTCAACCAGTATGGCGAAAAGATTCCACCATACATGCTCTCTTCAGGCGAGAAGCAGCTGCTGGTGATAATGCTTACCGCGCTGGTACAGGAGGGTCGCCACTGTGTGATGCTAATGGACGAGCCCGAGATTTCACTGCATATAGAATGGCAGCAGAGACTCATCACCCTCATACGCACACTAAACCCGAATACACAGATTATCCTGTGTACCCACTCACCGGCAATAATCATGGACGGTTGGATGGACGCCGTGACAGAGATTGAAGATATCGTACAGTAACAGGCACACAGCAATAGGGGAATGAAAAAGCTGACCGAGTATATAAACTCAAAGTTCATTGAGGCCGCCAATGCCCTGCGCCCCAAAAAAGCGAAGCACCGCATCATAGCATACGTCGAGAGCTATGATGACATATCTTTCTGGCGTTCAGTGTTCGATGACTACGAAAGCGACAAATTCCATTTCGAGGTAATGCTCCCTGCACGTTCGAACCTGACGAAAGGAAAGAAACAGGCCATGATGAACATGTTGGGAGAGGCTTATGGAAAGAACATGATAGCCTGCGTCGACGGCGACTACGACTATCTGCTGCAAGGAGCGACCTCCACGTCAAAGCAACTGATTGAGAACCCCTACATACTGCACACGTACGCCTACGCAATCGAGAACCTCAAATGCAATGCCGACAGCCTCAAGCAGGTATGTGTGCTGAGCACACTCAATGACCGCAATGTCATCGACCTTGAAGAGTATATGAAGCTGTACTCGCAGATATGTTTCCCGTTGTTCGCTTGGAACATTCTGCTTTACCGCAAACGCGACACCAGGACAATGAGTATGCTCAAGTTCTGCGAGATTGTACGCATAACATCATTCAACATAGGCAATCCGGCATATTCCCTGCAACAGCTCGGCAACAGGGTAAAACATAATATCACGTTGCTTGAGAACCACATGCCACATCTTGTCACGCAACATCAGGAATTGATGAAAGAACTGGTTGAGCTTGGCATCAAACCCGAAGAGACATACTTCTACATACAAGGACACCACATAATGAACAATGTGGTACTGCGCATACTCACCCCAATCTGCCGTCATCTGCGCAGCCAGCGCGAGACAGAGATTGAGAAACTCGCATACCACCGTCAGCAGTACAACAACGAGCTCTCATCATACCGTCACAGCCAATGCGACGTGGCACTGATGCTCAGCAAGAACACCGACTTCAAGGAGACGACTCCCTACAGGCGTTTGAAGGGGGATATTGAAAAACTGCTTACAGAGCTTGACGGGAGAAAATAAGCGGAAAGCTTGTGCAGGCCATTCTTCTTTAGCGTCTCTTCCAGAAGATTGGAGTGAACAGCAACAGTACTGCGAAGAACTCAAGACGGCCCACAAGCATCTGGAACGAGCAGAACCATTTTACTCCGGCAGGCAACAATGCCAACGAGTCCATCGGTCCATAATGGCCCAACGCCGGACCCACATTACCAACAGAAGCCACTGAAAGGCCAAAGGAATCAAGGAAGTCCAGTCCGAAGCCCATATTCACAAAGAGACCCACCATAAGTACAAAGATGTATATTACAGTGTAGGCAAGGATAGCCGACTGCACACCCGTAGGCACTATCTTCCCGGCCATACGTACAGGAATCACTGCATTGGGATGCACAATGCGTTTGAATTCATTGAGCATCACCTTAACCAGAATAGATATTCGCATACACTTCATGGCACCTGATGTAGAGCCCGAGCATGCACCGAAGAACATGAGCGCACATAGCATCAGCCACAGCAACGGCATCCAAAGCACATAATTGGCAGTGGCAAAACCCGTTGTCGTCTGAATAGACACTACCTGGAACAATGCCGTACGGAAGGACTCGGCAACAGGCATATCCGAAGTAAATACAAGGCCTACCGTTATTGCCACTGCAAAGACAAGCACAATGGAAAGATATGTCCTGAACTCCGAGTCGCGGTACATATCCCTTACACGGAACTTGAATATAAGCAGATAGAGGAGCGACAGGTTTATTCCGCCCATGAACATGAACAGCGTTGTCACGTACTCGATAGCCGGAGAGTTGAATGCGGCTATGCTTGCCTGCTTAGTAGAAAAACCTCCCGTTGCAATAGTCGACATTGAATGGCATACAGAGTCGAACCACCCCATTCCTGCGACATGCATAAAGAAGGTACATATCAAAGTGAGCCCTATGTATATGGTCAACAGCCAACGTGCAGTCACAGAGATACGGGGGTGGAGCTTTGCACGCATGGGACCGACAGATTCCGCCGCGAAAAGATGTATATCACCAATGCCGAAGATGGGGAACACCGCTATAGTAAAGAACACTATTCCCAAACCGCCTACCCAATGCGTCATCATGCGCCAGAAGAGTATTGAGCGGGGCAGAGCCTCGATATCCTCCAGGATTGTGGCTCCTGTTGTAGAGAAGCCTGACATCGTTTCAAAGAAAGCATCGGTGAAATCAGGTATTGTTCCGCTCAACATATAAGGTAACGTCCCGAACAACGAGAATATGACCCAGATAAGGGTCACTACAATATATCCGTCCTTACGCGACACATCACGTCCTGCTCCGCGGCAGATATATGCAAGCAGGGTTCCGGTTCCAGCCATTGCACCCACCGACCAAAGAAGGCTCTCGACCACAGGCTCATCATAATAGAGCGCGACCGGAACACTTGTCAGCATGAAGGCTGCTTCAATGAGAAGCAGGAATCCGAGAATTCTGAATATTGCTTTAGGATGGAACATTATCTGAAGAATTTCTCAAGTTTTTTCAATACATGCTCAAGGCAGAATATTATCACATGGTCACCCACCTGAACCATTGTATTACCGGTCACATTCATGCCCTTGCCGTTACGGATGAGTCCACCGATATTCGCTCCTGCCGGGAGCCCCAGGTCTTTTACCGGCTTGCGTGTCATATAACACTCTGCGTTCACGGGGAACTCCGCCACTACAGCCTGTATGAATGTAAGGCATTTGACACTTGACACATCGGTCTTGAGCATCATCTGGAATATTGTACTCGCAGCCAGCTTCTTCTTGTTGATGACCGAACCTATATCAAGACCCTCGGCCATAGATATGTAGTCGATATTCTCAACCTCGGAAACAGTACGCAGCACACCGGCACGCTTGGCTGCAAGACACGCCAGGATATTCATCTCGGAATTGTCGCTGAGTGCCATGAAGACATCGGTGTGGTCAATACCCTCGCTACGCAACAACTCAAGGTCGCGGGCATCACCGTTGATTACAAGTACGTTGTCTTCTACAAGTTCCAGAAGTTTGTGGCATCGTGCAAGATCGTTCTCGATGATCTTGACCTTTATACCGTCAGGGATAAGTTTTGTGGTACGTACCGCAATGCGGCTACCGCCCATCATAATGATGTTGCGTACCTCGTTGAACTCCTCCTTGCCCGTTATTTTTCTTATATAAGGTATCTGGTCGTGCGTCGTCATGAAACAGACAAGGTCCTCGGGCAATATCACATCGTTACCACGGGGTATGATAGTCTCGTCGCCACGCTGTATGGCAACTATATGATAAGGTATATCGCGCACAAGCTCCTTGAAAGGGATGTTCAGAATAGATGCATTGTTCCTGACCTTTACGCCCACCATCACCAGAGCACCGTCACCGAACTCCAACATCTGGCGCATCCAGCTATAACGGATATTCGTAGCTATCTCCTCGGCGGCAAGCTGCTCGGGGTAAATGAGCGAATCAACACCCAAAGATTTGAAATACTCCTTGTGCTTGGGCATCAGATACTCGTAGTTGTCGATGCGGGCAACGGTCTTTGCTGCCCCCAGATAGTGAGCCAGCACACAAGATGTTATATTACGGCTCTCATGAGGAGTCACTGCCACAAAAAGCTCGGCATGATCCACTCCTGCACTCTTGAGGGCCGAAATCTTTGTCGGGTCACCGACAATTGTCTGAAGGTCGAAAAGCGACTCAAGCTTTCCGAGTTTCTCTTCGCTATCGTCAAGAAGCACTACATTCTCATTCTCGACAGAGAGCATCTTTGCAAGGTGAGTTCCGACCGCGCCGGCACCTGCTATGACAATTCTCATTCTTTAATCTCTTTAAACTTCAACAAAGCCTCAAGAACAGACTCTTTGTCCATTCCGCAAACCCTATACAGTTCCTCAGGTGCACCGTGTTCAATGAACTTGTCGGGGA